>WBZO01002423.1_pt1 | contig 24275 bp, 18 predicted proteins | sample 5204261 | NCBI WGS metagenome assembly WBZO01 (sample SAMN12412400, study PRJNA552823) | activated sludge metagenome | isolation source: activated sludge from anammox sidestream of wastewater treatment plant... | place: USA: North Carolina | collected 2017-09
CGATCGATCCGGCAAGATTGTCAAATGGCGATTGATCAGGTTCACGTCGTAGTCGGAGTAGCCATTGCTCGCGATTCGAACCAGAATGCGGGCGTCAGCCATCCAGTAGCAGGTGCCGCGAAACTGTCCCGCCACCGGACGGCCCAGCCGATCCCAGTGCGCTGTCCAGATCGCATCCTGGGCGAAGCTGCCCAGTATAATGATCAGGATCACGAGCATGGTCGCCAGCAGCACCGCGTCCCAGGGATAATGCGCAACGGAGGGGTGACGCAAGAACTGCCTCACACGAGCCGAGAGCGTGCCACCTTCCGGGGCCTGAATATCACCGCCCCGGGCCATCACGCCCCGCTTCTGTTGCAAGGGCCGTCCGGCAGCGTGCTGCCCGGCCGGACGGCTTCGGCATGGGCGCAGACTCCTGCCGGGCCGGCAACAATATCAGGAAGCTCTACTTGATCCTCGAACCCTGCATCCGCCCGGATGCGTATCCAGGCGTCAACCCACCGCGTCAGGCGGGCGCGGCCTGGCCGGCTGGTCACCGTCATCGCGTCGGGCAGGGGGCGGGTGTTTGTCTCGTCGCTGAAGGTCAGGCAGACCCACCCGGCGCGGGTAGTTCCGTACGGGATGGTGTACCCCCGATCGGCGTTGAAGAATTGCTCCAGCCCGGAGCTGTCCCAGTCATCGCAGACATGGGCTTCCCGCCCGGCCCAGATCGCCCCGGCATGGGCGCTATCCGGGACGCCCCAGATCGATTCCGGCGTCCAGATCGGATCAGTAGGGTTGCGCGAATCGGCCGGGTTGATGCGGCTGAGATCCTCCCAGGGCAATCCCCAGGCGGCGTAGGGAAAGACCTGACCGATAACTTCCACCTGGAACCAGAACCACAACCGCTCCTCTCCGCCATCCCGCACTTCCACAAAGGGGTCGCACACATCGATGTTGGCCAGCGGCACGTCGCTGCCGATGTCGTCGGGGCCGCGGCCGTAACGCGTCCCGCCGAGGATGTTGTAGCCTTCCGCGCGCATGGTCTTTGGCTCGCCGCAGGTCGTGTGGTGCTCGACACCGATCGGATCGTATTTGGGGGTCAGTATTCCGGCCAGCAGGATGAGGCCGACGATCAGGACGGCCAGCACAAGCCCGCCGAGCACGAAAGAGATTTTCGCCATCATCATATTCCTAGCTGAGGACCCAGACTCATAACAATTGCGGTGAGCAGCAGGCCCAGCACCAGCAGAGTCAGGCGCAGCATGGCGGCAAAGGTGCCGGCGCGGCAGCGCAAGATCACGCCCGGCAGGCGCCAGAAAGCCGCCTCCTCGTCGCTCCCATATACATACGTCAGAAACAGCACGACGAAGAAGATATTGCCCATAGCATAGCGCGTGATGGCGTGAATCTGCCCGCTGAAAAACATCAGCAGCAGGATAGCCGCCAGCGAAAGACGCGCGTAGAAGGGGACGGTCCGGCGCGGCCCGCCCGGATAGCGCGGCCTGAGCTGTTGAACGGCCAGGATGGCGATCATCAGGACGCCGGTCAGCCGCTTGAGATGTTCCAGCCCCAGCAGGTCCACCCGACCTTGCAGGAATTGATCCAGCCCGCCGGCGAAATAATCAAGCAGCGTGCCCAGGTCGCCGGGATAGAACTGCTTGAACCACAGAGTGCGCTGGGCCAGCAGCACATAGAAAGGATAGTACCCGCTGGTTTGCCACAACCACAGTCCGTTGCCCAGTGCGATCCCTCCGGACGCCAGCACTGCCACCCAACCCGGGTTGAGGTCGCTGGCACGTGTCCAGCGGGGCAGGGCGCGGCCGGCCCGGCGCCAGTATCGCCATCCATCCGCCAGCCCCCACGCCAGGAATGCGGGGATGAGGGCGATGCTGTTGGGCTTGGTCAGCCCGACTAACGCCCCGACGCCCAGCGCGCCAGCACCAGCCAGGATATTGCGCGTTCGATCATCCGGGCGCGCCTGCAGACAGATCAGCCAGAGCACGCCGGAGAATAACAGAAATACGCCTTCGGCCATGCCGACATACAGCCATAGCGCATAAGGGATGACGGCCAGCCCCAGGAGCAGGCTCAGCCGGCGCGTCCCGGTGATCGCCTGAATGACAGGGATCAGCAGCAAGACCGCGAGCAGATTCACTGTCCAGCCGGAACAGACGCCGTCGCCGGTCAGCGCGATCATGCCTGAGGTCAGGAGCGGAAAGACCGGCCACCAGGATCGGTCAGGCAGATCGGTCAGGTGCCGCCGGGAAAGATCGTAGAAATAATCGGTGTAGCCATTGAGGCTGATGCGGTTCAGGGTCCGGGCGTCGCCAACCCAGTAACACACGCCGCGAAAGGCGGCATAGCGCGGGTCTTCGGTGTAGTGGAACTCCCCCCAGACGTAGTCAACGATCGCCGCTCCGGCGATATTGACCAGCAGCATGATCGCCATGGCCGCCAGGATAAGCCGCCAGGGGTAGGGGGAGCGCTGCGAAACGGCCCGCAGCCCGGCAGTGAGAGGCTCAGTCATAAATGGTACGACATTACGATACGCGCCTGTTGACCAGGTCTGGCGCGGAGTTACACGGCGGATCGTAGCCGCAGACGTGTTCAGGCGCAACTGAATACGGCTGTACAAAAAGAGGGCGCCTGCTCACCGGCAGGCGCCCTGAAGCGATGGTCGTGTTGTGATGCGCTACTTCGAGGACCTGGGGAAGCGGGCCAGAATCTGGGCCGGGCTGGGGACAGGCGCCCTGTCGCCAAGAGCTAACTCGCCGAACGGCTTGTCCAGCTTGAGGCGGGCTGCGCCGGTATAAATCGCCACAGAAGTATCGGGGGCCTGATATTCGTCCTTCACGTAGGCCTGCCCGAGCTGGAACCCTTCGCTGTCGATGGAACAACTCGTCACAATTCCGATCACGCGCCCGCGCCCGTCCACCAGCGGATCGCCTCCCTGCGGCGGGCGGACGCCTTTGGCCTCCAGGCGGAAGCGTGTCACCATCGCTGAACGCGTCTGTTCGCGCTCCACAAAAGCGCCCTTGCCGACAAAGAAGGGTTTCCAGGTCTTGACGTAGCTGCCGAAGCCCGCATCAGCCGGGTCGAGGTTCAGGTTCCCGGCCAGCTCATGCCCGTAGAGCGGCAGGCCTGCTTCTGTCCGCAGGCTGTCGCGGGCGGCCAGCCCGCAGGGCGTCGCCTCTGCTTCCACCAGGTCTTTGAAGAAGGCCGTCGCCTTGTCCGGGTGAATGAACAACTCGTAGGCGACGCGCTCGCCGGTGTAGCCGGTGCGGGTCACAATCACATCGTAGCCATTGAGTGTGACACGGGCGATGCCGGCCCAGGGGAGCGCTTTGATACGGGCCTTGTCGGCTTCGCTGGCGTGCAGGCCGAGCAGAATGTCGCGGCTCTTGGGGCCTTGCAGGGCGATATCCACGCGCATATCCGCCCCGGAGCGCGGATCGCGCAGGTTGCGCAGCATGACCCGCTGACGGCCGGGCATTGTGGCCCCCGGATTCCGGGGATCGATCTGGTATTTCCCTTCCAGCAGTCCGCTGACCCACGCCCAGTCTTTGTCGTCGTTGGAAGCGTTCACCACAATCATGAAGTGGTCTGCCGCCAGGCGGTAGACGAAGATGTCATCGATGGGGATGCCATCCACCCCGAGCAGGAAGCTGTAGTGAGCCTTCCCCGGCTGCAGAGTTCGCACTTCGTTAGTGGCCAGCGCCTCCAGAAATTCTTCAGCGCCCGGCCCCTGCAAATCCCATACGCCCATATGGGACACGTCGAAGATGCCGGCCCCCTGACGCACGGCCAGATGCTCATCCTGGACGCTGGTGTACCACACGGGCATATCCCACCCGGCGAAAGGCACCATCTTGGCGCCCATTTCGCGGTGCAGAGCATTCAGCAGAGTCTTTCGGATCGGCTGATCTGCCGGCTCTTCCCAGGTGAAGACGGGCAGGGCGGCGGACCGAGGCCCGGCGTAGTGCTCGCCACGCATCCCGATGCAGTAGGGTTTGCTGGTGGTATAGCCGTCTCCCTTACTGCCGCCGTGAAGGGGCTTCGCGTCACGGACAAGCGTCACTACGAACGGGCCGGGGAGTTTGCTGTACGGGTCCGCCGGGTCGAACTGGACGAAACCGTCAGAAAGCGACCGCAGCCAGGCGGCGGCGCGCCCGGCGTTTTGCTGCAGATGCAGGTGGTAAGTCTCGCTGTTCAGACGATGAAGCATTCCCCTGCTGATCAGGGAGCCGTCCGCGTTGAGCAGGTTGGTCGGCTGGGAATCGCCGTCGGTGAGGTCTGTCACATCGCTGGTTACGGCTGACTGCAGGAAGGTTGTGACGTCTTCGCCGCGGATTTCCAGGACATGCCAGCCGGTATTGCTGATGCTGTCGATGTAGTATGCGTGCGGATAATCGACCTGCGGCACAGAGTTGTCAGCGCCATTCTGACTCGCCAGCTCGCGCACATCCAGCATGGCCTTCTGGAGTACATCAAAATCGATCTTGGCGCGGGATTGCGGCCGATTGCTCTTGATATAGCGGAATGGGCGGCAGGCGTGCAGGACATCGCTGATAATGCCGGCGACCCGATCAATCTCCGCTTCGCGGAAGCCGCGCTGTGTGAGCCAGTTCGCCCCCATACGGATGCCGCTCGCGCCGAAGGAGCTTTTGTCGCCGGGGATAGTGTTACGGTTGAGGACAATGCCGGCCAGATCCAGGATGCGGGCTGCCATATCGCCGCTGAGCGTAGTCCCGTCCGGGCCGACAATGCTCTTGCAATCTAGCAGGAGCATGTGAGAGTTGGTGCCACCGTAGGGGATACGGAACCCATGCTCAGCCAGTTTTTCGGCCAACCGGACAGCGTTACGGGTGGTCTGCGCCTGTAATTCGCGGAAGCGCTCCGTTTTAGCGATCTTGAAGGCGGTCGCCATACCTGCGATAGCGTGCATGTGTGGACCGCCCTGCTCGCCGGGGAAGACCGCCCGATCGAGCTTGCGGCCGATCTTGGGGTCGGTCGTCAGCAGGACCGCGCCGCGCGGCCCGATGATGGTCTTGTGAGTGGTGAAGCTGATCACGTGGGCGTGCCCGACCGGGCTGTCCACCGCACCGGCGACCGTAAGTCCGGCGATATGCGAGATGTCGGCCAATAGATACGCCCCGACAGAATCAGCTATCTGGCGGAAGCGTTTATAGTCAGGAATGTAAGGGTAACTGGTGAAACCGCAAATGATCATCTTCGGGCGGTGAAGCTCCGCCAGGCGCTGAATTTCATCGTAATCGAGACGCTCAGTTTCCGGATTCACGCCGTAGCTGATGATGTTGTAGTTAATCCCGGTGCGGTTGACCGGGCTGCCGTGAGTCAGGTGCCCGCCGTGCAGCAGGTCCATGCCCATGACGGTGTCGCCCTGCGCGACCAGGGCGCTGTACACAGCCAGATTGGCCGGGGCGCCGGACAGCGGCTGTACATTGACCCACAGGCGATCAGCCGGGTACTCTGGAGTGGCGAAAAGTTCTGCTGCCCGACGACGCGCCAGCGCTTCGAGGATATCCGCGTATTCGGTCCCTTTGTAGTACCGTTCATCAGCATAGCGCCGGTACTCGGGCAACCGCGCTTCGTAATCCAGTATCTCGGCTTCACTCAGCTCACGAGTCTCGCCCCGGGGATAACCCTCGGCGTAAAGATTCTGGAAGACTGAAGCCGTGGCCAGGCGTACAGCCGGAGTGATAGCAGACTCGGAAGGGATCATAATCAGACGGTGAGCCTGCCGGGCTTCTTCGTACCCGATCAGGGTTGCAACTTCCGGGTCCAGAGTCGCCAGGTCCTCGCGAAACAGGAAGTCATCTTTTGCCATACTGGAGGCGCTCCTTGATTGCGATCCGGTTAATCACTGAAGAGTTAAAGTGGAGAGAGCGTTATTGTAGCATGGTCCGGGATGTAAAGCGAATGAGGTTAAGCAAATTTTACAGGCTTTATGGGACACACTGCCTAACTATTATGAAAACGGGCAGGGCGACCTGATGGCGATTCGCTGTCAGGAGCGGTTACTTTCGGGACACTGGGGGCTGGAAAACGGAAGGCCCCGCCACAGGGACGGGGCCAACCATGATGATGTCGTTTGATGACGACGATGATCGGACTACAGAGCGTTGACGATGTTGCTGAAGATGTTGCCGATGGCCGGGCCGAGCAGGGCGAGGATGACAATCACGACGACGGCAACCAGCACCAGAATGAGCGCGTACTCGACGAGACCCTGACCCTCTTCACGTGGCAGATAAAGCATGGCGTTAGCTCCTCACATAAATCCGGTAGATACTGGAATGATAGCACAGTACGTTAACGGTTTCTCTAGGATTCTGGTACTACTTTGCTCCTGTAACCGGTACTGTGATTTCCTGTGCCCGGGACAGCTCGGCCTGGCTGATTTCAGGCTCTGCCTTCTCCTCAACCGGGCAATCCTCGAATACCAGGTGTCGGGTTAGCTCTTCGACTGTCTCAAAAACGTGCTGGCAGAAGGGGCAGGTGGGTTGGGTAGCCATAGCAGTTCCTATCACAATCCGTTTCCGGGAATCGAATACCAATAGAGTACATACCCATCCCCATCTTGCGCTTTCCTCTATTTTTCGTCAATATATAGTGTCGTGTGAATATAGTTTGGATATAGTTTATTGCGGCGACAGAAAATGGCTCAATTCCGCAGCATCCGCATCCCATTGAAGATAACAATCAGGGACGCACCCACGTCGGCGAACACAGCGACCCACAGGCTGGCTACGCCCAGCAGGGCCAGCACAAACACGGCGGCTTTGATACCCAGGCTCAGCGCGATGTTCTGGTGGATGATTGCCCGGGTGCGCCGGCTCAGGCGCACAGCGACCGGCAGGCGGCTGAGATCGCTCTGCATCAGCACGATATCCGCTGTCTCCATGGCTTGCGTTGCGCCCCGGTTCCCCATAGCAATGCCGACAGTCGCGGCTGCCAGAGCGGGAGCGTCGTTGATGCCATCGCCGACCATCGCCGTTGAACCGTACTCGCGCTCCAGGCCCTGCACGGCCTCCAGCTTGTCGCCGGGGAGCAGCTCCGCCCGGACATCGTCGACGCCGACGCGGGCAGCAATCGCCCGGGCGGCGCTGGCATTGTCGCCTGTCAGCATCACGGTCTTGGGGGCGGGACGCAGCGCATGAAGCTCGGCCAACGCCGCCTGACTGGCGGGCCGGACCTGATCGGCTACCGAGAGCACCCCCCGCACTACAGAATTGTCGGCCAGAAGCATAACGGTCTGACCCTGATTCTCCAGCGCGGACGCCGTCTGGCACAACGGGTCCAGGTGAGGAATGTGCGTGTCAAAGAAGACATGGCTGCCGATCGTGATGGCACGCCCGTTGACAGAGCCGCGCACGCCGGCTCCGGTCAGGCTGGTGACATTCTGGGCGGCGGGGTAACGGTTGAGCAGTTGGGAGTCTTCCGCCGCGGTAACGACGGCCTGCGCCAGGGGATGCTCCGACCGCCGCTCGACTGCGGCGGCCAGGGCCAGCAGATCGCGGCATGGCTCGCAATCTGGCCCGGCCTGTCCGGTCTGGCAGTCTGTTGCCTGCACGGCGGCCAGGGCCGGCTGACCTTCCGTCAGCGTGCCGGTTTTATCGAACGCGAACGCCCGAATATCCGCCAGAGCTTCCAGAGGGGCGCCGCCTTTGATCAGGATACCTTTGCGCGCGGCGTTGGTCAGTGCGCTGACGATAGTGACCGGTGTGCTGATCACGAGCGCGCACGGACAGGCGATAATCAGCAGAGCCAGCGCGCGATACAGCCAGCCGCGCGCACCGTCGGGCACATCCAGAAACGGGGCGCCGAACAGCAGCGGCGGCACGACGGCGATCAGGACAGCCAGAATGACCACAGCGGGGGTATACCATTCCGCGAAACGGTCGATGAAGCGCTGTGTCGGGGCGCGCTGTTCCTGCGCCTCCTCTACCATATGGATGATGTGATTAAGGGTGCTGTCCGCGGCCACCCGCACAACCAGAACTTCCAGCGCCCCGGCGCCGTTGATCGTGCCGGCCAGGACTTCGTCGCCGGCGGCTTTGGCGACCGGGATGCTCTCGCCTGTGATTGGCGACTGGTCTACAGCAGATTCGCCCGCCATCACGGTGCCATCAACAGGAATGCGGTCGCCGGGCCGCACGAGGACTGTGTCGCCAGCGCGCAGGTCCGCCACCGGAATCCGGGTTTCGTGACGCTCACAGAACGGGCAGGGGCCGCCGTCGTACCCATCCTGACCGAGATGCTCCTCACAGTTGTGGCAGGGCTGCAGCACAACCGCCTCCTGGGGCACCAGGTCGAGCAGGCTGCGCAGGGAGTACCGCGCTTTGTCCGCGGCAAAGCCTTCCAGCGATTCGCCGAGCGCAAAGAGGACGATGATAGTTGCTGCCTCGCCGGTCTCGCCGATGAGGACCGCGCCGATCGTGGCGACGCCCATCAGCAGGTTGATGGTGACGCGGCGGGCCAGGACAAGCTCGCGCCAGCCCGCCGCCATAAGAGGCGTCCCGGTCAGCAGGATGGTGGCGAGGTGCAGGATGGTGGCGATAGCCGCCGGTGCGCCGAGGATAGAAAGCAGGGCGCTGAGCAGCAGCAGGGCGCCGCCGACCACGGACAGGGCAGTCTCGCGCTGGCTCAGCATAAACTGGAGAAGCCCCGGGGACCGCTTTTCTTCGACCAGAGACGGGGCGGGGGACGCGCCTTGCGGGGCGACATCATATCCCAGCGAGCGGACCCGTTCTTCGACAGCATCCCGATCGGCATGGCCAGTCACGCGCAGCTTGCCGGTCATGTAACTTACCTGGCAGTCTTCAACCCCCGGCAGACGGGCCACGCCACGCTCCAGCGTCAGGGCGCAGTTTGCGCAGTCCATACCGGTAATATCGAGTTCGAGGAGGTCCGGGTTACCGGTCTTGAGTTCCATGAGTGGCCTTTCGAAAAGCGAGTAATTGCGGTGTCGTCTATCAATATATGAGTATCTATTCATATGTCAGCATGATCATATCACACAATCTGTGGCGTGTCAACCAGGGGGAGGGTACACTCTCCTGACGCGGCAAGGGTGGGAGAATGAAACATGACAGCGCAACCGGTCTGGACGGTTATCGCCGGAGCTAATATGGAAACTAACGTGCCGGTTTACGGGTTTCCGCTTCAACTGGGCACGGCGCACTATGTCAACAACTTGATTATTGATGAGGTAGGGGGTGTAGCTTCGAATCTGGCGGTAGGGCTGCAGATGTTGGGGCAGCCCACGCAGGTCGTGTCCGTGGTCGGACAGGACTTCCTGGGTACGGAGGTGCTCTGGCGCCTGACCGAATACGGGATAGTGACCCGGCATATCCGCACGGACTGGGAACGTTCGCCCCGGACGGTTATTCTGGTGGCTCCGAATGGTGAACGCCAGCTTCTGTGCGATTTTGGCAGCGCCTCAGCCTACCGCTATCCGGACGAAGATTTGCATCTGGCGCTTGAGCAGGCCGGCAAGTGGGTTTATACCTCCACTCACGACTGGGTGCGTTATGCCGCGCACACGGCGCACAACATGGGAAAGTTCGTGGCGACCGATGTGCACGATGTGCTGGATGTCGATGACTACCACCGCGATTTCTACCTTTCCGCGGACCTGATTTTCGTCAGCCTGGAGCGCCTCCGGCCGCCTCTGGAAGAATACGCGCAGCACCTGCACGACGGATTCGGGGTGGAGTGGGTGGTGGGCATGGATGGCGCGCGCGGCGCATGGCTGGTTAATGCGGCCCGGGGGGAGGCGCAGCACTTCCCGGCGGAGCGCGTGGCGCATGTCGTTGATACGGTGGGGGCGGGCGATTCGTTGGCGGCAGGATTCTGTGCGGCCCTCTCAGCAGGTTTGAAGATGGAGGAGTGTCTGCAAATCGGGCAGAAAGTTGCTGCTTATAAGATTCAGCACCGGGGGACACTGGCTTTTCCTGCTCCTGAAAGCGTCGGATTACCGGCACTTCCGCGCGAGTGATGGGTCCGGCATCCTGAGGGTGCTGGCTGCTGCGCCTTGCGCTCGTTTTGTCGCAGCTCGTAGATGTGTCGTTGACAACAGGTTGTTCATTCTTTAGAATCGCGTTCGGTAAATCGGCCAGGCTCATGCCTGGATCCAGGCATCCGACCTGGTTTGATAGTGGAGGTCTGTTCGGTGAAGGTCTATTCGACTGATAAGTTGCGCAACATCGCCCTGGTAGGACATCAAAGCGCCGGCAAAACCTCGCTGGTAGAGGCTATGCTCTTCAATACGGGGGCGATTACGCGCCTGGGCCGGATTGAAGAAAAGAATACTGTCTCAGATTATGAAGAAGATGAGAAACAGCGCGGGCTTTCGCTGAATACATCACTGCTGCCCTGCGAGTTCAACGGCTACAAGATCAACGTGTTGGATACCCCGGGATACACAGACTTTCAGGGGGAAGTCAAGAACGCGATTCGGGTGGCGGACGCGGCCGTTGTCGTGATCGATGCCGTGGCCGGCGTCGAGGTCGGGGCGGAGATTGCCGTCGGGTTCGCCCGGGATTACGACCTCCCGGTGTTGGCGGTTATCAATAAAATGGACCGCGAAAATGCCAGCTTCGCCAGTGCGATCCAATCGCTGCGGACGGCGTTCCCGGATTATAAATTCATCCCGATCGTCGTGCCGATCGGCCAGGAGCATAGCTTCAAGGGTGTGGTAGATGTCCTGGCGCAGAGGGCTTACCTGGGCGCGGGCAAAGAAGTGGGGGACGTGCCCGCCGATATGGCTGATGAGGTGGAGGCAGCGCGGATCGTGCTCGTCGAAGCTGCGGCTGAGACGGATGACGCGTTGATGGAAAAGTACTTTGAGGCGGGCGATCTGTCCCTGGATGAAGTCCGGCAGGGCATCCTGAAAGCGGTCAGCGATCCGGCGCTGCGCACCGTCCCGGTGTTTGCCGCCAGCGGAACTCACAATATCGCGGTTATTCCACTGCTGGAGGCCTTCACGAACTACGTTGCGCCTCCTGATCAGCGTTCGTTTGAGGTTAAGCGCGGCGACGAGATCACGGTGATGGATGCGCCGCAGTCCGACGATGGACCGCTGGCCGCCTACGTCTTCAAATCCACGACTGACAAATTTGTCGGCACGCTTAACTACTTCCGTATCTTCTCCGGCCACATGTCTCCGGACACGCGCTACTACAACAAGACCCGGGACGTTGAGGAACGGATTGGCTCGCTCCTCACCATGCGCGGCAAGGAACAGATCACGGTTGAGGCGCTGCACGTTGGCGATATTGGCGCCGCCGCTAAATTGACCCGTACGACCACGGGGGACACCCTGACAACCAAAGAGGCCGCCCTGGAAGTCGTGCCGCCGCAGTTCCCCGCCCCCCTGTACATGGTTGCCCTGCACCCGAAGACGCAGGCCGACAGCGCCAAGATGGGGGCTGTGATAACCAGCATCTGCGATACGGACCCCACCCTGCGCTGGCGCCAGGAGCCGGCCACCAAGCAGAGTATCCTGGAGGGCATGGGCGAGATGCATATCAATATCGCCATCAGCCGTGCCGACCAGCTTGGTGTTGGCCTGGAGGCTTCAGTGCCGAAAGTGCCGTACCTGGAGACGATTACGAAGAGCGCCACGGCCGTATACCGGCATAAGAAGCAGACAGGCGGCGCGGGTCAGTTCGCCGAAGTGCATCTGCGCGTGGATCCGCTCGAACGCGGCACCGGCTTTGAATTCGCCTCCGAGATTGTTGGCGGTTCGATCTCCCAGCCATTTGTCGCTTCGACGGAGAAAGGCATTCGGCAGACGCTTGAGGCCGGGCCGGTAGCCGGTTATCCGGTCGTCGATGTCAAAGCGGTAGTCTACGACGGCAAGGAACACCCGGTCGACTCCAAAGATATCGCCTTTCAGATCGCGGGTCGTGGTGCGTTCCGCGACGCCGTACAGGGGGCCAACCCGACGCTGTTGGAGCCGATCATGAATGTCCGCATAACTGTCCCCGAAGATAAAATGGGCGATATCATGGGCGACATGAATACGCGTCGTGGCCGCGTTCAGGGTATGGAATCTGCTGCCGGCAAGAGCATCGTCAATGCCCAGGTCCCCCTGGCTGAAATGCAGCGCTACGGGAATGATCTTCGCTCGATGACGGCTGGCCGCGGCATCTACGAGATGGAGTTCGATCACTACGAGCCTGTTCCGCCCCATCTGCAGCAGGCGATTATTGAAGCTGCCAAGAAAGAGCAGGAGCAGGAAGAATAGCCCCGACGGTATAACCGGATGGGAGAATGGTAAGGGCGCGTCTGTAACAGGTGCGCCCTTTTTTGTTTCTATGTGCTGCCGTTAGCATGTTGGAGGGTGAGCGATTCCAGAAGCGTAGTCGTCCGGGCGACCATGCGATCCCAGGAAAAGCGCTCCAGTTGTTGGGAGCAGGTGCGCTGTAAAGCCTCATGCACTCCAGGCCGAAATGCCTGCTGAAGACAATCGGCCAGCGCCTCTTCATCGTTATAGGGGACCAGGAAGCCGTTGAGATCCGGCAGCACAACCTCGGGGTTGCCGCACTTGTCGCTGGCGATCACCGGTGTGCCGGCGTGAAGACTCTCCAGAAGCGTATGAGATAGGCCCTCGTATCCCGAATAGAGCACGGTATAGTCGGCCGCTGCCATGAATGTCGCGACATCCTGTCGGGCGACACGCCCCAGCAAATGCACCCTTTCTTCGAGCGCAAGCTGAGCGATCACGCCCTCCAGGTGGCGCTGAAGCGGCCCGTCGCCAGCCACGTACAGATGGATACCGGGTATTTGGGCGACGGCCTTAATGAGCGGCTCAATGCCCTTCCACGCTGTCAGCCGCGCCACGGTCAGAAGCAAGGGGGCGTCGGGAAGCCTGAGCAGAGCGCGCGCCTCTCCCTGGCTGAGGTTTGTTCGCTGCCTGACCGCTGTGGGAGACAGGGCATTGTATATCACAGCGATGCGTTCTTCCGGGATTCCCCAGCCGGCCACCATCTCCTTCAGATAATGGCTGGGGACAATAATCTGATCTGTCTGTCTGGCGTTGCGAGTGCGCTGGCGCTTGAGCCATTCCACGACGGGAGAATACCGTTTCGACTGAAAGAGGTCGATATCTTCGGTCGGCGGTATCAGTCCCAGCCGGATGGCGCGTTCCCACGCCAGGTCGCCAACAATCTTGATCGCACGGGGAATGCGGGCCTCTCCGGGGATGGGCAGCCCCAGCGAGTTGATGTAGAGGATGTCGGCCCACCCGACGTCCCGGCGGATGTTGCAGGCATAGGATGCATAGGCCAGCGGCCGAAGAATTCTGGAGCGTCTGGGGATGCGCCTGACCGGGTAGCCGTAGTGTGAATCATCCAGCGTCGGCTGGCCGAACGTCAGCAGCCGCACCTCGTGGCCGGCGCGCTGGATCTCAGGCAGCAGTCCATGGAGATAGGTAGCGGGGCCGCCCGATTCGGGGTGGAAGATGCCTGTTGCGACATAGAGGCGCATAAAAAGAACTCTGGCGGGTGAGTCCCACCATCATACAAACCCCGACCCGGCCAGCCTCGCGGCGCCTGGTTCCGGAGGTCTGGCCACTACTACAGATAACGCAGGATGGCGGCCCGCATAGGTCGGGATTTCTTCTGTGCGTTCAGTCTTCGGCTGGCTTGTCCGGCTCACCGGCTTCGGTCTCAGGAGGGGCAGCGCCAATGCCGGTCAGGCGACGCTTCACGCCGAGCAAGCCTTTGAGCACTTTCTGAGTGGCTGAGAGATTATCGACGCTGTCCAGCCCAACCTCGTAGGTGGTTGCGCCAGCCATGATATTCCCGCTGCGCATCTGAAGATCGCCGAGCGCCAGCAGCGTCTGACCGTACAGCTTCTCCTCACCGAGCGCCTTGAAAGTATCAGCGGCCTGGCGGTAAGCCAGCATCGCCTGTTCCGTATCGCCCTGCGCGGCGAAGACTCCCCCCAGATTCCCCAGCACTTGCGCGGCGCGGCTCTGGTCGCCCATCTCGTTGAACACGTCAAGCGCCTGCTGCATCAACGCCACCGCCTGATCGTGCTCGCCCAGTGCGCGGTGCACCAGGCCGATGTTAACTGTCATCTCCGCGGCCATATCTCGCTGCCCTGCCGTCTCGTAAATGGCGCGGGCTTCTGTGAAGGCTTCGGCAGCGGCTTCGTATTCCCGCTTCTGAAAGAGCCGGGTGCCTTTTTCCTGTAATTCGCGTGCGTCGCTCACGTCATGCTCCTGCGGTTATCCCGACTATCACAAGGTGATGTTATTAAGGATGCCTTCGGCAATCTCCTGCAGCCTGTCGGACGGCAGTCTGGACAGGTGCAGGATGCTTTCCGCGATTCCGCGCAGATCCTGTACGCCCAGCATACTGAACCACATCGCCAGTTCAACAAAACTGCTGTTGCTGGGATTGCTGATGAACGCCTGAATATCCTCTGGCATTTTGTTGAACCGCCGGAAGCTCTCCTGCCGATCCAGCCAGTGCCCAATACGGCTGTGACTCTCCAGAAAGTATGCCATCGAGACGTGAGTCGCCGACGCCAGTGAAGTCAGCTCGGTCAGCGGAATTGGCTTGTTGCCAAGCTCGTAATCCTGAATCTGCTCCGGGGAGAGGCCTGTGGAGGCGCTCAGCTCTTCTAGCGAGAGGTTCATATTTTCGCGCGCCTGCCGGAGCAGCACACCGACCACACGGTTGCGCAGCGTCACGTATTCGACCTGGGGCAGCGGATGGGGGGGCTGATCGCCGCTCAATGTTTCGTTGGCCCAGAAGTGACTGACCGGCACGCCCAGCTCATAGGCCAGGAGCTCAAGCTGGGGGAGGGCGGGATGCGCGAGGCCATACTCCCATTCCAGCATAGTCTGAACTTCTACGCCCAGACTGGCGGCGCAGTCCTCAACCGTCCGGTTTCTGCTCTGGCGAGCGTCCCGAATCAGGACCCCCAGAATACGGGCGCGCAGAGCATACAGCTCCTTGAAGTTGGTCGGCTGTTCTTCCCGTTCGGGCTGGATACCGGCCTGCTTCTCCCGCGCTCTTCGCAGGCGTTCGGCAAGGCTGGTAGAACTTTCCTCTGAGTTCATAATTAACTCCGCTATCCGGGGTGCTTCTGTTTGTGTGCATTATAGACGCAGGCCCGGGATGGAGCAAGCAGCAAAAAGGGCTGCCCGGCAAGCCCGGACAGCCCCTCGATCGATACTGCGACTAGGCCTACTTGCTCACACCTATCTCGTCGGGTGAGACCATCTGAGCGTTCGCCGGGGCCTGGATATTGAACGCCTGATTGATCTGGTTGAAGCTCAGATCAAAGTTGAGGTGGATTGTGATCGGGGGTATCTGGGTAGAGCTTGTGCCACCCGCACTGGCCATTATTGCGCCCAGATCAAACGCGATATCAAGGGTTACCGCAAAGCCATGCGCAAACCCGTCATCAGCGCCGACCTTGATGGTGCGGTTCATAGTAACCTGTATGCCATTCATGAGCATGGGCACCATCATAAGCATCTGGGCGGATTCAGGATCTTCCTGGACGGCGGCTGTCATAGCCTGATTCAGCAATGTCTGGAAATCAGACGATGCGAATAGCGGGGCGAAGTCAACCGTCATCTGGTATACATACATCATCTGGCCGTCGATCTTTTCATCCGGCAGGCGCTGCTGGGCGATGAAGCCAGGTGTCTCCAGGAGTTTCGCAACATCCGCGCCGAGGCCGGCGGCTTCCAGCAACTGCGTTGGATCGCCGCTCAACAGGTCTTCGGGGGACAGAGGTCCATCGGTTACGTCACCTCTGAACATGTCCATCATGCCTTCCAACTCCGCCGAGTCCATCAAATCTTCAAACGTCGTCCCGAACCAGGAGGAGCCATCTTCGCTGAAGTAAAACACGCCGTCCTTGATCACCAGGTTGATTGTGCCCTGCTCAACATCAGGCCCTGCACTCATGGAACCTTGCAGCGCCATCTGCGCGGCGATCGGAGGAACGCTTTCAGCCGCAATGACGACCGAACCAGAACCAGAGGCATTCAGGGCTATTTCTGCGGGTACATCGGAGGATTCGCCCATCATCGCGGCCGCCGCCGCAAGGCCGTTAACCCGGGCTTCTGCCGTGAAGTTGACGCCGAAGGACTGCATATTCTCGTTATTAGCCATGGCGGTGGTCAAGATAGTGCAGTCTGCTGCGGAGAGCCCCCAACAAAGGAACTCATCGCCGCCACCCTGGGCTTGCACAGCGGGGACGAATGCCAGCACGAGACCGAGAACCAGCACTAGGCTGAACAAACGGGTCTTCATTTACTTTCTCCTTCGATACAAGATACAAAAACGACAGCTACCACATGATACAGGATACGAAAACGCCAGCTACCACGTGATTGAGAGATCAAAACACGGCAACGCCTGCCTCAACAGTAGATTTCCTCTCTTGTATCCGGCATCAACACAATATCCAGCGTCGCCCTGTTCGTATCTCTGGCGGATGCGGTGCCGGTAGAGGACTATACCTGAGAACCTCAGCGCTGTCCAACCTCAGGACCAGTTCCAGGCTCAGCTCCGAATCCGGTCAAACTCCGTTCTCGGAATCTGACTGCTGCCGGGCTATTCTATTCTACGCAGGAAAGTGACGAAAGGTTACAGTGCTTCGGTACTAATTAGGTTGGCGGGAGATAGAAAATAGATACTTTGTAGCTTCCAAAGTCGAATATAGATAATAATTCTCTTATTTTTTCTCTACAGGCGCTATGGATTATAGACAGGGCTTCAGTCCTGCGCTATACTGCCTGTTGTATACGCACTCTGGCAGTCAGGCCCCGTGGTGGGCGGCTCCCAATCTGAGTCGTCTGACGCTGGAGCAGGCGTACTGGAATTGAGTGAGATCGATAGATTCAGAGGATGAGGAGTAAGCAGATGGCTGAATTCCCCGGCAAGGGCAAAGTAGCGGTGCTGAAGACCAGCCCCGAGACTATTCTACATGATACCCGGGAAGTGATGCGCCTGGCCGGTTATCAGGATGCACTGCCCAAAGACAAAGATACCCTGCTCAAGATTAACATTTCATGGGACACCTGGTATCCAGCCTGCTCCAGCGCGCCGTGGCAGATTGAAGCGGTGATTCAGGAGCTGCAGGAAGCCGGATATCCGCGGGTTATTGCAGCCCATAACGACACCGTTGTGGTCGATGCCCGCGATGGGGAATATAACAACAAGCACAGTTATGTCACCGAGAAGTATAAGCTGGAAAACTGGCACCTGTACGAACCTCAGTTCCGCTGGGTACGCTACGAGCCGAAGGAGCCGCTGCTGGTCCTGGATCGGGTGTATCCGGAAGGAATTTACATCCCGGAATGCTTTTATGGGCGCAATATCATACAGTTGCCAACCGTGAAGACGCACGTGTTCACGACGATTACCGGCGCCATGAAGAACGCGTTTGGCGGCTTGCTCAGCCAGAAGCGGCACTGGACGCACTCGGTAATCCACGAGACTGTTGTGGACCTGCTGCAGATCCAGCAGGATATCCACACCGGCCTTTTTGCCGTGATGGATGGCACTTTCGCCGGGGATGGCCCGGGCCCGCGCGCGATGCGCTGGCATGAGAAGGATATCGTGCTGGCCTCAGCGGATCAGGTCTCGATTGATGCTATCAGCGCCAAACTGCAAGGCTTTGATCCGATGTCGCTGGACTTCATCCGCCTGGCGCATGAGCGCGGGCTGGGGGTCGGCGACCCGGCGCAGATTGAGATCGTCGGGTATGACATCCGGGACGAGCCGGCCTGGAATTTTGTACAGGAAGATACCTTCGCCAGCAAGGGCCAGAAGCTGATCTATCACGGCTGGCTGAAGGGGTTCGAAGGATTTTTGCTGCGCACGCCGCTGGTCCCCTGGAGTTACGCGGCCAGCCATATTTACCACAATCTGTACTGGTATCCGTTTGTGGGCCGCCGGCGCGTGCAGGAAGCCCTGCAGACGAAATGGGGCCGGCTTTTCGCGTCCTACGGCGATGGCAAGGTGGTGATGCCCGGCGAAGACCCGGAGAAGATTATGGCGCTTGCTGCGGGCGGCGCGGCGATGACGGCGGGGGCGCTATTCCTGGGAGGGCTGTTCGCGCTCCGTGGGCGGCGGCGTTGATCCGCTGGCAATGAACGGACTAAAACGGCGACACCTGATGGGGGTCGCCGTTTTTTTATCTGCCGCCAGGCTCAGTTTGTGATGCGATAGCCTTTGCGGGGGATAGTCTGAATCGAGTCCGGCCCGTTGGTCCCTTGCTCGACTTTCTGTCGCAAGCGGGAGATATTGACTCGCAGCACAGCGCAATCGCCTTCGTAGCTCGGTCCCCAGACAGCCGTCATAAGCTCCTTGTAGCTGACAACTTCTCCAGCACGCTGGAGCAGGACAGTCAGGATTGCGTATTCGACCGGCGTCAGGTGAACTGTCCTGCCGTGGACGGTGACCTGGCGGCGGGCCATATCCATGCGCATCGGGCCGGCCTCCAACATAACTCCGTGCGTGGGCCCCCAGTTCGCACGCCGCAGCAGGGCGGCGATCCGCGCCCGAAGCTCCTCACTGTAGAACGGCTTGGCCAGAAAGTCGTCCGCTCCGTCTTCAAGGGCGCGAATTTTGTCGTATTCGCTGGCCCGGCCGCTGACGACGATCACCGGGATGTTGCTGTACTGGCGAACACGCCGCAGCACATCCAGCCCCAGCATATCGGGCAGGACATGATCCAGGATAATCAGATCAGCAGCGCACTGCTCCAACATTCGCAGCCCGGATTGTCCTGTGACGGCAAGGCGCGGCTGATATCCCGCCGATCGCAGAATATCAGCCATAGCCTCGGCAAGAGGGGCTTCGTCTTCGATGAGCAGTATGTATCCATTGAGAGGCATGATGTCTGGCAGTCCGTTGAACCAAACCAGCGGCTTTACCGGTGGTATGAATGCGTGTCTATTCGGGCACAATCATAACCTGATTGCCAGTCAACGCAAGATCAGCCGTTGCGCACGCCTGTCACCCGGAACACGCAGGGCTGCCAGTGGACTTGCCCATCTGGCCCGGTTATCTGCCACAGCCGGGCCAGAGCCTCCCCGGTGAAGGCTTCCCGGACTTCAGGCGACATAGCCTGCACCTCCAGCGCCCGGGGCGCCCAGGCCAGCGCATAGGCGAGGAAGGCGGCTGCAGTCAGGTTCAGCGTCACAGGCTGGATTTCGGCGGCTTCCACAGCTATGAAGCCGGCTTCGATCAGCGCGTCGGCATAGTCATCGGAGTCCTGTAAAGCGCGATCCCAGGCGCGCTCTTCAGAAAGCATCTCCCGGAAGGCTTCTTGCAGCCGATCGGTCGGCGCCTCTGCATAGTCGGCCAGTGTAGCATCTACCAGAAGGCGTGGATCGGAGTCGGCCATGTACGGCCCCCATTCCTGAAGGGCGAACCTCCCCCCGGGGCGCAGCACGCGCGCCGCCGCCCGCAGCGCGGGTCCGGGCTGGCAGTCGCCCAGGCCGAATGACGCCAGCGCCACGTCGCAGCAGCGATCTGCCAGAGGGCTGAGAGTGTTGGCGTCTGCCTGCACGAGAGCGATACCGGGCAAACCTTCGGCGATGCACGCGGCCTGCGCCGCCCGCAGCATAGGCAGCGCCCGGTCCAATCCGACGCTCAGCTTTGCCAGAGACGCCGCTTTGCGCAGGGCAAATCCGGTCCCTGTGCCAATATCCAGGAGGATGTCAGGCGCTTTGATAGTCACGCCGCGGACCAGATCGCCAGCCAGGGGGCGCATCACTGGTCCGATATCCGCTTCATAGCGCGGCGCGGTCAGCCGGTACAGCGTGTCAACGATGGCAGTGGGGCGTCGCATAAGCGTTTCCTTAGCGTAGGGTGAGCAGCCGCCATTCAATGTTATAATCGGCATTTGTTAGTGAGCAGCCAGGACGATCAGTCCGATCCGGCTGCGGGTCTGTCTCTATCGTTAGAGCTGTATCTTCGGGGTCGTCCTCCTGCCGGGAGGGAGCGAGGCAGGTTGGCGAACCTCCAGGAGTCTTTTGACATGGCCGATTCATCCCAGGACCCCATCCAGAAAACGGAGCGTGTAACTCCTCCCACTGAGCCTGGCACTATGCGCCGGGTAGAGGCCCCCCCGTCGCGCCTGCGCCAGCGACATTCCCGACGATCGCGCCCGGGGCGGGGACGCAGCTCGTTTCGCCCCCTGTTGAAGTGGGGGACGGCGATTCTGGTCGTCCTGATTGTCGCAGGCCTCATCGTTGCGCCGCTGGTCTATCGCAATCTGCGCCCCGAATACAGGGAGCGGGTGAAGCATTATCTGCCGCTGATGGCTATCTTCGATCCGCAGCGTGAATATGCGGCTGATACGCTCCCTACTGTGGCCCCGGCAGACGGCGATTTTTCGGCGGCCGATCTGCTGCTCACGCCGGATACCATCATGCCGGCGCCAACGACTACTGCAGATCCGAACGCAACCCCGACCCCTAACGCGGATATGGTCATCATTATCACGGCGACCCCTTCTCCTACGCCAACGGAGCCGCCCACTTCGACACCGGAAGAAGCCGTAGTTATGCTGCCTACGTCAACGCCGCAGGCGATAGTGACAGTGCTGTCTGCAGCGACGCCGACATCCCTCCCGACATCGCTGCCGCTGGCGTCTTCCACTTCTCCTCCGCCCACGCTCGTGGCGATGCTGCCTTCGGCCCGTCTATACGGATTCCAGCACATCTACCAGACCTGGAACAACTGCGGCCCGGCCACGCTCACCATGGGGCTGTCGTATTTCGGGTGGCGGGAAGATCAGAGCGTTGCCGCCAGCTATCTCAAGCCAGATGCGGAAGATAAAAACGTCAGCCCGCGCCAGATGGTGAACTTCGTCAATGAGCAAACCGGGGTTCGGGCGCTGTATCGCATGGCGGGCGATCTGGATATGATTCGTCGCCTGATTCTGGGCGGCTTTCCGGTGATTGTCGAGACCGGATATATGCCGGAGGGCTACGACTGGATGGGGCATTACCGTCTGATTATCGCCTATGACGATCAGGCGCAGCAGGTCTATGCCTACGACAGTTTTCTGGGGCACGGCAATTTTCAGGGGCTGCCGCTTAGTTACAGCAGCTTTGACGCCAACTGGCAGCATTTCAACCGCGTTTATCTCGTCCTTTACGAGGCGACGCAGGAAAATGCGCTGCGCGAAATCCTGGGGCCAGATGCCGATCTGACCTACAACGCTCAGCATGCCCTGGAAGTGGCCCGGCGCGAAGCTGCCGCCGAGCCTGACAACCCGTTCGCCTGGTTCAACATGGGGACAAGCTACGTGGCCCTGGATATGTTCGAAGAGGCGGCGCGCGCTTACGATCAGGCGCGTAACGCGGGGCGCGGGCTGCCCTGGCGTATGCTGTGGTACCAGTTTGGGCCATTCGAGGCGTACTATGAAGTCGGGCGCTATGAGGATGTGCTGGCGCTTGTTCAGGCCAATCTGGGCACCACGCCGTACGTCGAGGAGACGTACTACTGGACGGGCATGGTTTATATGGCACGGGAACAGTACGGGCCAGCGCGGGAGCAGTTCAATCTGGCGCTGCGGCATAACCGCAACTTCACCCCGGCCCGGGACGCGCTTACCCAGCTTGAGATGGCCGAAGCGCGGCCCAGCATTGCCGGATAGCGCGCGCTGTTCCGTGAGGAGAGAGACTGCGAAGGCACGGTTCGCCGTGCCTCTTTTTTTCCAGGGAGGAAATCGGGATGTCCGTATCTGATGACACCACTGCTGCAGGCCAGCCGCCGTCAGCGGCGCGCGCGTCGGCCCGACATCTGGCGCGTTCGACAGTTCTGCTCATGGTCATGTTCGGCGGGGCCAAACTTGTCAGCCTGGCTCAGACCTTCATCATCGCCCGCGAGCTGGGTCTGAGCGAGCACTGGGACGCTTATATCACGGCCAACCGCATCCCGGAGCTGCTGGTCCTCCTGATCGGTGGCGGGGCGCTGGGGTACGCTTTCATCCCGGTTTTTGGCGGCCTGCTGGCCCGCGAACAGCGGGAAATAGCCTGGAAGCTGGCGAGTCACGTAATCAACACGATCTTTCTGGTGACAGCCACGCTCAGCGCAGCGGCGTTCTTGCTCGCCCCCTGGCTGGTGAGGACTGTCCTCGCCCCCGGCTTCGGGCCGGAACAGGTGACTGAGACGGTTGGATTGATGCGTATTCTGCTGCTGGCGACCCTTATTTTTTCCGTGAGCGGCATCTTTCAGGGGATTCTGCACAGCTTCAGCCATTTTTTATTGCCGGCGCTGGCTCCTATCCTGCAAGACCTCGGCCTGCTGTTCGGCATCATCGTTCTGCTGGGCCGTTTTGGCATCTACGGCGTGGCGTGGGGGGCGGTCTTCGGGGCGGTGCTGCACTTCACTATTCAGGTCCCGGGTCTGATTCGCTACCGCGCTCGCTGGTGGCCTGAGCTGGGCTGGCGCGATGCGCACCTGCGGAAGGTGATCATCCTGATGATTCCTCGCCTGATCGGGCTGGCTGTTGTCAGCTTCAGCTTCCTGGTGGCTAACAATCTGGCATCCCGGCTGGGTGAAGGGGCGGTCAGCGCGTTCGACTGGGGCTGGAAGCTGATGCAAATTCCGCAGACTCTGATCGGCACGGCGATGGGCTTCGTGATTTTCCCGACGCTGGCCGCCCTCAGCGAGCTGGGTGACGCGGCCGGCAGGCGGAACGCTTTTACCGGGGCGATGCGCTTTGTCCTGGTCGGGACAATTCCGGCGACGGTCGGGCTGCTGCTGGTAGGCAGGCCGGGGATCGCGCTCCTGGAGGGGGGCGCGTTTGATGCCAGCGCTACCGAAATGGTGTACGCAGCACTTCAGTTCTTCGCCATTGGCATTATCGTCCACTCCATGCTGGAGATTACAGCGCGCGGCTTCTACGCTGACAAGGACACGATAACGCCGCTGTGGGCGGCTATCGCCGGCGGGATTCTCGGATTCGCTGTGGCGATTACGGTCACGCCGACGATTGGCGTTGGCGGCCTGGCCCTGGCCAATACGACGGGCATCGCCTTTGAGGTGATTTTGCTGATGCTTATCCTGGGCCGGCGGTGGCAGGGTCTCAACGGGGGTATACTGACCGGCACTTTCGCGCGCGCGGCGCTGGCCAGCCTGATCATGGCCGCCGCCATGATTGTGCTGGAGGCGGTGTTCGCCGCTGTCGGCTTCGGCCAGGATTCTGCCAGCAAGGTGAGCCTGGTCGTGCGCGTCCTGGCGCTTGTCGCTGTCGGAGGGCTGGTCTATATTGCGGCGGCTTTGCTGCTGGGGCTGCGTGAAATTCGTCAGGTATTCAGGCTGTTGCTGCGCCGGGGCGGCCCTGAGCCGGCTCCGGCTGCCGGCCAGCCTTCCTGATGATGGCGCAGAGGATTGAGGAGGGGGAGGCGTGGGGATAGAGATAGTCACCTTGACGCTCGGCGTGGTGCAGACCAACTGTTATCTGGTCGGCGATACCGGGACTCTGGCCGCGATAGCCATCGATCCGGCGGATGATGCCGGGGCGATTCTGGCGGCGGCCCGGGAGCGCGGCTGGATCTTGCGCCAGATTCTGGCGACGCACGCGCACTTCGATCATGTGCTGGCGGCGGACGATCTCCGGGCCGCCACTGGCGCGCCCTTTCTCATCCACAAAGCCGATCGGACGGTGCTGCAGGCGATGCAGATCACGGGAGAGTGGTTCGGGCTTCAGCTTCCTCCTCCGCCGGAACCCGACGGCTTCGTCGAGGATGGCGACCGGGTGGCGGTGGACGGAATCGCGCTGGAGGTGCGGCACACGCCCGGCCATTCGCCCGGCCATGTCAGTTATGTGCTGGCATCGGAAAAATGGGTTTTCAGCGGGGATTGTCTCTTTGCAGGATCGGTGGGGCGCACTGATCTTCCCGGCGGCAACCATGCCCAGCTCATGCGCTCAATTATCGACCGGCTCCTGCCGCTGGGTGATGATTTCACTGTGGCGGCCGGCCACGGCCCGCTGACTTCAATCGGTGCGGAACGTGCCAGCAATCCTTTCCTCGAAGTCGATGTCTGGTGAGTGGGACCGGCAGCCGCGTCTGGAAGCGATCTTGCGCTGGCTCCTGCCGGAACCATCCTCAGTCCGGCGCATTCTTGAGATCGGCTGTGGTAATGGCGGCGCCCTCCGGACGTTGCGGCGCGTATTCCCCGGCGCGGCAACTGTCATCCTCGGGATTGACCGCGATTGGCGGGCGGTGTATCCAGCGCCAGGAATCGGAGTCTGCGTGGCGGATGCCGCCT
>WBZO01002424.1_pt1 | contig 24266 bp, 19 predicted proteins | sample 5204261 | NCBI WGS metagenome assembly WBZO01 (sample SAMN12412400, study PRJNA552823) | activated sludge metagenome | isolation source: activated sludge from anammox sidestream of wastewater treatment plant... | place: USA: North Carolina | collected 2017-09
CTGGCTGTTTGCCGGCTCCGAGCGTGCCGGCAAACGTACCGCCGTCATCCAAACCTTGCTTGGTACTGCAAAACTCAACAACATCAACCCCGCACAATGGCTGGCCGACACCCTCGAAAAACTCCCTACCTGGCCTAATAGCCGAATCGATGAGTTGCTGCCGCTTGCACCAGAGGCCATCAAAGCATTATTGAAAAAATATGGATAGGTGGTAGCGTTGGAGGCTTACGATAAAAATTGCTGCTCGTACAACTTGATTCTCGTGAATCTCAAAAATTTAGACGGCTCATCTCAAAAATCAATGAGAGGTGAGGCTTTTTCAGGGACGACTAATTAACAACGAAAACAATCCAGAAACAACGTAGAAACCGATAGTATCTAATCACTTCAGATCGTAACCCTTATCACCATAAATACTCTTGGCAAGTAAGCCAGTAATTGAGTTAATCGTTAATATACGAAACTGCAACACCTTTGCTGAAGGAAAACAGTCATTATGCAAATACCGCGTTTACTCATACCTTATCTAAGGGATTTACCTATCGATTTGCTACCCCTAGTCGAACAAATAGCAGATCTAGCAATGGATTTACGTTGGACATGGAGCCACGCTGGAGATGCAATGTGGAAAATGATGGATCCTCAGCTGTGGGAGCAAAGTGAGAATCCTTTTGTTGTACTGCAAAATCTATCACATGAACGCTTGCAGGCACTTAATCAGAATGAAGAATTCAAGCAGCATCTCAATCACTTGGCTGAAGCACGTAACGATTACTGTAGCTGCAGTGGATGGTTTGGAGATATATATAGGGATAGTAAATTACGGGGAATCGCCTATTTCAGTATGGAGTACGGTCTAGGCAAAGCACTGCCCCTCTATGCTGGTGGTCTGGGCATATTAGCGGGAGATTATCTCAAGGCAGCCAGCGATTTAGCAATCCCAATCACTGCCATTGGCTTACTATATCAAGAAGGCTATTTTCGGCAAATGCTTGATGCCAATGGATGGCAACAAGAAATTTATCCTTACAATGATTCCAGTAGTTTACCCTTACGTCCCTTACTGTCTCACGACGGGACCTGGCTAGCCATCCCAATCGAATTGCCAGGGCGAACAGTACAGCTGCATATCTGGGTGGCACAAGTTGGACGAATCAATTTATATTTACTTGATAGCAATAATCCGCTGAATAATGCACTGGATCGCGGCATCACCGGAAAATTATACGGTGGGGGAGAAGAAGTCCGCCTTATACAGGAAATCGTATTAGGAATCGGCGGCTGGCGACTTATCGAAACGTTGGGACTGGAAATTGATGTCTGTCACCTGAATGAAGGTCATGCTGCATTTGTCACATTAGAACGCGCACGCTGTTACGCTCAGAAAAGACAGATAGATTTTCGGGAAGCACTCTGGGCAACACGACCTGGTAACCTGTTCACTACACATACTCCAGTAGCGGCTGGTTTCGATACTTTTTCACGTGAACTAGTGATGAAATACAGTCAACCCTACGCCCAAGAACCAGGCATGCCACTAGAAGAGTTAATGGCACTTGGGCGCAGCAACAGGCATGATGAAAGTGAACCCTTCAACATGGCTTATTTAGCTGCACGCACCTGTGGTTGGATGAATGGCGTCAGTCGGCTACATGGGCAGGTTAGTCGCAGTATCTTTCAGAAACTGTATCCCCGCTGGCCGGAATATGAAGTACCCGTTACGCATGTCACCAATGGTGTACATGTTCCATCATGGGATTCTCCCTGGGCAGATAAGATCTGGACACATCTTTGCGGCAAAGGTCGCTGGCTGGGCTCTGAAGAAACACTCGCTGCTGAAATACATAAACTGGATGATGCAGCACTCTGGACCCTGTGCGGTCAGGAACGTGCCGATCTGATACACCACGCACGACAACGGATGCGGATGCTGTTAGGACAAAGAGGGGCAGATACAGGGACGATCAGTCAAGTGGATCAGATGTTGGACCCCAATATACTGACACTCGGTTTTGCACGGCGCTTCACCGCCTACAAGCGCCCCAACCTGTTACTGCATGATCGTGAACGCCTGGCCAGACTGCTGACACGAATAGATCGACCTGTACAGCTGGTGGTGGCAGGCAAAGCTCACCCTGCCGATCACGAAGGCAAACGCTTCATTCAGGAATGGGCACAATTTTCCAGTCGTCCAGACGTACGAAACCATGTTGTATTCCTTGAGGATTATGACATCGCATTAGCGCAGGAATTAGTACAAGGAGTAGATGTCTGGATAAATACTCCGCGCCGGCCATGGGAAGCCAGCGGCACCAGTGGCATGAAAGTGCTGGTCAACGGCGGATTGAACCTGTCAGAACTGGACGGATGGTGGGCCGAGGCCTACACACCGGATACCGGCTGGGCATTAGGAGATGGCCACGAACATCACGAACCAGGCTGGGATGCGGTAGAGGCGGAACAACTCTATCGTTTGCTGGAAGAAGAAATCGTGCCAATGTTTTACGATCGCGATACCAGCGGTATTCCTGGCGACTGGGTGGCCCGCATGCGAGTCAGCATGGCATATCTTGCGCCACAATTCAGCAGCTCTCGCATGGCACGAGAATACGTCGAACAGCTTTATCTGCCTGCAGCCGTCACCTTCCAGCACCGGATCGCATCCGGAAACACTATCGCCCGGGAATTGTGCCAATGGGACGCGCAACTGAAAAAAAGCTGGCACGAAATACATTGGGGAAATCTGACCGTATCCAAAGATCAGGAAAGTCGAATATTCAAAGTACCAGTTTATCTGGGAGGTGTATCACCTGAATCCATACAAATTCAACTCTATGCCGATCCGGTTGCCGGAGAATCTCCTGTTTGCGAAACGATGCAACGCGGTGAAGAAATACCCGGAGCTATCAACGGATACTGGTATACAGCTCAGCTGGATACTAACCGCGCTCATACCGATTTCACGCCACGCTGTGTACCTTATCATCCTGACGCCCGCATTCCGACAGAGAATCATCTGATTCACTGGTGGATTGGCACGACGATTCTGGAAAAATGTTAACCCAGGATTCTTATCAGACTTCCGTAATAGTAAGTGATACTTTCAGAACGGAATAAAAAATATACGTCAATCATTGCCACGTCAGTCAGTAATACTCCTTTCAGAATCATCTACTCTTTATACTTCAACGGCATAACACGCTTCTCCTTACCCCGAATACGGAAATAGCCTGCGATCAGGTGATTATTTACGTGATTAAATCCACCTGTGATTACTCATAATGCGCTGGTATTAATTCATATCCACGCAGGAGAAATCATGAATGAAGCGACCACACCAGCCAGCGCAGGTAACAAAAGTAAACTGACTCTGTTTATCCTGATCGGCTTATTGCTCGCCGGAGCAGGAATCGGCGGAACCTGGTATTTCATGAAAAAACAGTATGAGGAAGCAGGATCAGGAGTTACCGTCGAAAAAAAGAAACCAACCACTTTTATTAAGATTGAACCTTTTACCGTCAACCTGCAACCTGAAGAAAGAAAATCTCACTATTTGCAGGTGGAACTTTCTCTCAAGGCAAATGAAACTGAAGTAGTTACAGCCATTGAGAACAGCAAACCAGAAATCCGCAACCAGATTCTGTTACTGCTGTCCAGCAAAAAACCTTCCGAAATCAACACATTGGAAGGAAAACAAAAACTTAGTCAGGATATCATCCAGGCAATCCAGTCAAAAATGGAATCTGAATCCCTGCAAAACGATATTCTGGATGTTTTATTCACCTCTTTTATCATTCAGTAAGCACTGAATACCATGGCTGAGAATTTTCTTACTCAGGATGAAGTTGATGCACTGCTGAATTTTGACAGTGGTAATAAGCATCAGCAAACCACGCAGAAAGAAAATGAAGTCGTTTATCCTGGCGGCGCCCGCCCTTACGATATGGCCACCCAGGAACGGATCGTGCGCGGACGCATGCCCGCGCTGGAAATTATCAATGCACGCTTTGCCAATTCGTTACAAATTGGACTCTATAACTTCCTGCGCCGGGGGGTGGATATTTCCATTGGTTCCATAAAAACCACTAAATACAGTGAATTCACTCGCTCACTGGTTGTGCCTGCGAATATCAATATGGTCAGTATGAAACCACTGCGGGGCACCGCGTTGATCACCATTGATCCGAATTTGATATTTCTTATCGTAGACAATATGTTCGGCGGAGATGGCCGCTTCCACACCCGGGTAGAAGGACGTGAATTCACCCTGACCGAGCAAGGCATCATCCGGCGTTTGCTGGATGTTTTATTTGAGAATTACGAAAAAGCCTGGAAATCAGTTTATCCGATCAAATTCGAATATATCCGCGCTGAAATGAACCCGCAATTTGCCAACATTGCGGCACCTAACGACATTGTTGTCGCAAGCTCATTTGAGCTCAATCTGGGTGGCAATCGTGGAGAATTCTATATCTGCATGCCTTACACCATGCTGGAGCCAATACGTGATTTACTTAACAACAGTACGCAGGAAGATCATGTGGAAGTCGACAATAATTGGGTCAAATCACTAACCCGGCAAGTGCAAAGTGCAGAAATAGAAATTATTGCCAACCTGGGCCACACCCGCGTGACATTACATCAAATCCTCAATATGCAGGCAGGTGACGTTATCGCGCTTGATATCCCTGACACAGTAGTGGCCATGGCAAACGGTGTCCCTATCATGGATTGTCACTACGGTATCCTCAATGATCATTATGCACTTAAAGTCAAAACCATACGTACTCCTACTGAAACTGACTGATAATCAAACTTGACATCGGAGCAGAACATGAATGAACCGACATTGACCGAGCCACAAACTGAACAGGATGATTGGGCTGCTGCCATGGCGGAGCAACAGGCAGCGGAAGCTCACGCTACTACTGAAAATATCAATGAATCACCAACCAGCACGCCAGAGCATACCCCAGGTGAAAACCTGGCTAGGGCAACTCCTGTTTTTGAGCGATTTTCCAGAAACGACGTACTTAACGATACGCATAATGATATCGATATGATTTTGGATATCCCGGTACAACTAACGGTTGAGTTAGGCCGTACTCGTATCGCCATCAAAAACCTGTTGCAACTGGCGCAAGGATCCATAATCGAATTAGATGGCATGGCGGGAGAACCAATGGATGTACTGGTTAACGGCTGCCTAATTGCTCAAGGTGAAGTGGTTGTCGTCAATGAAAAATTCGGTATCCGCCTGACAGACATCATCACGCCCAGCGAACGTATTCGCAAACTTAATCGCTAACCCATCTTGAGATTGATCTCACATGCCTATACCGCGCATTACTGCCTGGATTGGCACCATATTGTGGCTACCACGACAATTGTCTGCTGAGTCCATACAAAATCAGAGTATTACACCGCCTTCTTCGGTTATTTCTACCGAGAACCTGTTACAGCTTTCAGCTGGCTTACTTATCGTCCTGGCATTTATCGTACTGATTGCCTGGCTGCTTAAGAAAATCGAATTTAACCTCGCTAATCGCGCGAGCTTACTAAAAATTATTGCGTCAATAGGCGTGGGACAGAAAGAAAGAGTCGTCGTTATCGAAATTGAAGATACTCAACTAGTACTCGGCGTCACGCCAGGACAAATTAATCTGTTACATCAAATAAATAGAAAAATACCTTTAGCTACTGAAGTAGCAGAATCTTCTTCGGTTAGTAGCTTCAAGGAAAAACTACAGACTCATCTGGAGCAGGATCATGGACGTGAAAACTAAGCTGCCATTATATTTTTGCAGTAGTTTGCCTCAACATCCGCACGCAGCTAGTAGATTTTCAGTTAGAAGCAGCATTCTGTTATTTGTAATAGGTTGGGGTCTAGTTAATCCAGTGTTAGCACAACAAACAGGATTTCCAGCTATTACCAGCACACCGACAACAGGAGGGGGTACTACTTATTCACTGAGTTTGCAAACACTACTACTGCTAACTTCATTAACATTTCTGCCCGCTATCGTACTGATGATGTCTAGCTTTACCCGTATTATTATTGTTTTATCATTATTGCGACAGGCGCTGGGGACACAATCCTCCCCTCCCAATCAGGTACTAGTTGGTTTAGCACTATTTTTGTCCTTTTTTGTCATGGCACCAGTCATTGACAAGATGTATACGGAAGCATATTTGCCATTTTCGGAAGATAAAATCAGCATCATTGAAGCCATGGATAAGGCAAGTGATCCACTTAAAGCTTTTATGCTGCGTCAGACACGTGAAGCAGATATCGCTTTGTTTACTCGAATCAGCGGAAATGAAGAAATTGAGAGTCAGGATCAAGTACCAATGAAAATTCTAGTGCCCGCCTATATTACTAGTGAGCTAAAAACTGCCTTCCAAATTGGATTCGTGGTTTTTATTCCCTTTTTGATTATTGATATGGTCGTCGCAAGTACATTGATGGCAATGGGTATGATGATGCTGTCACCCATGATCATCTCTTTACCATTCAAGCTAATGCTGTTTGTGCTGGTTGATGGCTGGCACCTGTTAATTAGTTCACTCACCCAGAGTTTCTATATCTGATCAATCAGACAAGGAGGTTCTCCCATGAATCCAGAACAAGTAATGACAATTGGCCGATATGCGCTGGAGGTCACTCTTACAATCGCCGCACCGTTACTCCTAGCTGCATTGGTGACAGGTTTAGTAATCAGTATTTTTCAGGCAGCTACACAAATCAATGAAATGACATTATCGTTCATCCCCAAACTACTAGCTATGTTTATTACTTTGATGCTAGCTGGACCTTGGATGTTGCAAACCATGATTGATTACATCGAAAGGCTTTACACCAGTATCCCATGGATTATCAATGGTGGATAAGCTACTAAAAGAAGACAGCATATTTTTTCATCATGTCTTGTGATCTGATAGGTCACATTAGACAACCTAAACAACAGGTTACCCCTCCATGTTCAGTATCACTACCGAACAACTGAATAGCTGGTTAGCCACCTTTATTTGGCCCTTGGCCAGAATTCTCGCTCTGATAAGTGCTGCCCCGCTATTCGGTAGCAGTAATATCCCTATTCAAGTCAAGCTGGGATTATCAATATTATTAACTATTCTAATTGCTCCCCTATTATCTCCACTTCCGCAAATCGATCCCGGTTCCGGTGCAGGACTCATTATTCTGTTACAGCAAATTATCATTGGATTAACAATGGGTTTTTCCTTACGCATCGTTTTTTCTGCAGTAGAAATGGCTGGAGAAATTACTGGACTACAAATGGGGCTTGGCTTTGCAACTTTTTTTGATCCTCAACAATCCAGTCAGGTGCAATTAGTTGGCCGCTTTTACGGATTACTCGCTATCCTTCTATTTCTAGCCATCGACGGACATTTACAGATTATTGCCATATTGGCACAAAGTTTTACCACTCTGCCAATTGGTGCAGATGGCATAGATAGTATTTCATTCACAGTCCTTGTCAGCTGGGGTGCCAAAATTTTTACGTTTGGCCTTCATTTAGCATTACCAGTTCTCGCAGCTTTGCTGATCACTAATCTTGCACTGGGTATTCTGACACGAGCTGCTCCACAATTAAATATTTTCGCTGTGGGATTTCCATTGACGCTAGGAATTGGCTTACTTGTCATGTCATGGGCATTACCCTACTTCACTCCTATCCTCACCCAGTTGTTTGGGGAAAGTTTTGCCATCATGCGTTCACTTGTTGTCAGTGAAAGTAGCAACGTAATCAGTGCACCATAAACTTAATTCAAAAATCATTTTCGGCATGACACATCTATCGTGCATACATTGCTTAGATTAACCGGTTTTTTTATTCCTTTTTAATTGATTGCTATGTCATAGTGATTGATAAGGTAAGCGCTGTTCTCATATTTCTCTCGATAAAACGGTACCAGCCATGCTATTCAAATCTCATCTCAGATCGATTTTGAACATCTCTCCGCAATCGGAAAATGAAGCGAAATTAAACGTTGTTCCGCTTCACACCGACAAGATAACATCTGATAGCCAATCCACATATACAAACGATACATCTAATCAGGAAGAAGATGGTCCTTCTTCCGGTAGCGATAATACTTCGCATCTAGAAGCTGAAAACATTGCGATCCGTGAAGCTAAAAATCGGATTGAGACAGAAGCTCGTGCACGTGTTACGGCAGAAGCACGGGCTCGAATGGAAGCTAGTGCCCGATTAGCTGCTGAAGCTCGCATTAAGGCTGAAACAGCCGCTACAGAAGAAGCACGAGCACGCGCACGTGCAGAAACATTAGCAACACAAGAAGCACAAGCACGTCAAGAACTGGAAGCAAAATTACGTCAGACTATAGAAGATGGTCTTCGCGCTGAAAAAGAAATTGTTGCCGCCCTACGTGCCAAAGTGCAATCTGAAGCAGCTACTACTGAAAAAGCACGTAGACGCGCGCAGGAAGAAGCACTTGCGCTGGAAAAATCTAGAGAAAAGGAATTAGCCGAGCAGAAAGCAATAGAAGCAGCGATCGCTCACAAAAAAATCAGTGAAGAGGCTCTAAAAATAGCACTTGCCGCAACCGCCGCTGAAACAGAAGCTGCCGCATTGGCACAAACCAAAATTGAAGAAGATGAGAAAATAATTGCATTAGCGAATGCCAGAGCTGCAGCAGAACATCAGACTATTGAGGAAATTCGACTACGCACAGAAGCTGAAGCTAATCTAGCCGCACAGGTACAAGAAAAATTACAGGCAGAAACCAAGGCACGGGCAGCCGAACAAGCAAAACTGGATGCAGAAAAAAAAGCAACCGAAGCAGCAAACGCTCGGTATGCGCTCGATCTAGCTGCCAAAACAGAAGCGGAAGCACGTACGGTTGCTGAACAGGCAGCCGCAACAGCAGCGCATAACAGGATAGCAGCTGAACGTCACGCCAAAGCAATCGCAGAGCAACTTATACAAATCGAACAAGAAGCAGAACAAGCAGCTCTGGAACGAGCTCGAGCTGATAACTTATTATTGGAAAAAGCGCAAGCCTGCATCATCGCAGAAAACGAAGCATGTACTGCTGCTGAAGCTCGCATACAAGCCAAAGAACAGGAAACAGCTATATTTAACGAAAAAGCCCAAGCCGATCGAGTAATCACTGATGCAATCCAAAACCGTATTCAGGCACAAGAAATAGCAATCAAACGGTCGCGCGCTCGTGCCACTGCAGAAGCTGCTGCCAAAAAAGCAGTTGAAGATAAAATTTCAGCAGAAACTTATGCAACAAAACTAGCTGAAGAACGAATGGTGCTCGATCGGCAGCTTGAAAAAGAAGCAAATGACCTCGCTGAAATGGAAGCTCGTTTAATTGAAAATAGAAAAAAACAAGCTGAAGCAATTCAGCAAGCAAAATCTGCTGCTAAATTACGAATGGAGATAGAATCAAAACTAACTGAACTTGCCACCACTATTGCACAAAACCAAGTTATTGCTATGGCAAAAGCAGAAGAACATCTACAGGCAGCTGAAACAGCGGCAGCTACTGTGCTACATAAAATCCAAGCGGAAGCTTCTGCGCTAACGGCAATACAAACACGTATAGAACAAGATGCGCTTGCGATAGAACGTGCTATCGCACGAGAAGCGGTTGAAACCATGGCGGCAGAAGCTGTACGGGCACGTATCCAGGCTGACGAAACAGCTATTACATTGGCATCGCAAAAAATACGAGAAGAAATTGAAGCAACTAGGATAATTCAGGATAGCCTAAACACGGAAATTTCATCTGGTACGGATGATGAAAACCATACATCCCTGCCTCTTTCTGAAGAGGACAACACTTTACTAGCGAGTCCTAAGGAAGAAGAAAATGTAGAAACCGAAGTATCTGCTGAATCTAATGATTTAACAAATCAGCAGGATCAAGATATATCCGAGAAACCATCCCAATCAGATAAGACAAATGACTCGCCCAACAACCCAACAGCAGAAGCATCAGAAAACTCTGAAATTGTTGTGATGACATGAGCTACATTCATTACACTGCAAATAAATTACATAAACCACCTAATAAAGCTTCTAATCATTAGCTTTCAGGCAGATCATGAAGTTGCGTAACACCATTGCTTCGTCCACCCCTCTTAATACATCTCACATACTTTTCAGGATCAGAATAACAATACTAAAAATAAGGAAAAAATATGCTGAAAGCTTTATATAAAACTATATTACCTATAACGCTAGTAATTATTAATGCTACTGGATTTACCATGCAGGTGCAGGAAAAAAATGTCACACGCCAGAATCAAAAACAGCTTGGTATCACGATTTATAATGAAGATTTAGCATTAATCAGAGATCAACGACAGGTCTCTATAGATAAAGGAATAAACCGGCTAACCTGGCGTGAAGTCTCTGCTCAGATACGTCCTCAAACCGCATTATTGCGTACATTGGAACGGTCTTCCGAAATTCAGCTACTAGAACAGAATTTTGATTTTGATCGACTAACTCCAGAAAAACTACTGGAAAGCTATATCGGACGCACTGTCAACATTATTTATACCGATCCTGTTACCGGAAAAGAAACAACTGAAGTTGCTACCGTACTATCCTCACTCGGCGAAGGTATACTAAAATTTTCAGATCGTATCGAGATCGGTACTAGAGGGCGCATCACTTTTTCAGATATCCCCAAACAGCTGCACGATCGTCCGACTCTGTCGCTAGTACTAGAAAGTCCTTCCACAGGAGAACGCAATCTTGAACTATCCTACCTAACTACTGGTCTTTCTTGGCAGGCTGACTATGTAGCTGAACTCAATACCAACGATAGTCGAATGGATCTTAACGGGTTAATTACCCTCGTGAACCATAGCGGCACGATATATCCAGATGCTCACTTGCAACTTGTAGCTGGCAATATCAACCAAATTTCCTTGGAACCACCCCAAGCTAGAAAAATGATAACGATGGTAGCTGATGCAGCTGAATACCAGGAAAATAAAGAAGAATCGCTGTTTGAATATCACCTCTATACAGTACCTACCCCTGCCACATTAGCTGAGAATCAAACGAAACAAATTACACTCATGACAGCAGCAAACGTACCAGCCAACAAGGAGTTCCTACTACGCGGTATTGAGACCCCCTATTTTAGTAAATATACGAGTAATGATAAGCTAAAGCCGGATGTCTTTATCCAGTTTGAAAACAAAGGAAAGGGTTTAGATAAACCATTGCCGGGAGGAACCATGCGTGTTTACAAGAAAGATTCCCAGGGCAACATCCAATTTCTAGGGGAAGATCATATTCACCACACTGCAAAAAATGAACCAGTCCAGATAAAACTAGGTAAGGCCTTTGATATTATTGCTACAAGAACTCAAACAGATTTTCAGCAACTAGATACACCTTCTCAACGTTTTACGGAAACAGCTCATAAGATTGAAATTCATAATACTCGGCAGGAAGCAGTCACAATCCGCGTACAAGAACCTATCCCGGGTGATTGGATAATCATTTCGGAGTCCTTTTCCCATACTAAACCAGCTTCCAATTTAGCTGAATGGCAAGTCGACGTTCCCAGCAATGAAAAAATAATATTGAGCTATCGGGTTCGAATCAAGCGCTAGCAAGATTTGATTTAGCTACATGCATTACATAGATAGGTTATGACACTAACCCAATAGAAGCTCTGGCGCATATATACCCATTCACAAGATCTTTAAAATTACGTATCTATTTCGCAATACGGTAAAGATCTTGTGAAAGTGGCTATAAAATTATGAAACAAGCCTTTTATTGTCTTTCTATTGCTCATCTATACTAACCTAAAAATTCCATTAAACTTGATTTTTGAATTTCAGCAAAAAATCTTTAACCAGGTTGATTTGCTCTACATCCATCAGCATGGGGGCATGGCCAATATTAGCCAATTCGATAACCGTTATATTCGGTTGATGCTGTTGCATTTCCTGGATTGTTTCAGAGGTTAGAACGCTTGACTTCCCTCCTCTTAGTATCAATATCGGAAGATTAAGTTTATCCCAGTAAGACCAAAAGTTGAGGTCTCTCAATTTTGAAGCATGAAAACCGGACGAGATAGCAGGATCATAACGATAGCCAACCGTGCCATCAGCATATTTACGTGCACTATATAACGCCATATGATGCCATTGCGCATCTGTCAGGGCATTATGCGGTAACGCTGTATTACGCATATGCATTTCTAGCTCATTCAAGTTCTGAAAACGTGGATTTTGTCCAATGGTCATAGCAAACACAGACAAAATACTAGACGAGACAAATGGACCAATGTCACTCATCACCAGCGCCTTAAACCGGCAAATACTAGACAAGCGCTGCCGAGCGGTTAGCAACATGCCAACCAATCCTCCCATTGATACACCTACCCAATAAAAATGGGGGCAATGATGATCATTTTGTCGATAAATATGCTTAAGCATACATTCCATATCTGACAAATAAGTCATCGCAGAATTATAATCTTCAGCATTCTCTAACCAATCACTGCGGCCGCGACCGGCTAAATCAACACTGGTTACCCTGAAATCTTGCTCCAACGCTATTGCCAGAAAATCAAAATCCCTGCAATTGCGTGTCAAACCATGTACACATATCACTACATGATTATTCTGAGGATCCCCCCAATCTGTATAAGCAAGACGACGACTCCCTCCACCAGATTTTGTTTTTCCAGGTCGCGCTGGTACGGATATATACTTCCACGCTACAGTTGAGGAATTTTTCATAGCACTCTTCCAATGACCAGGCGATCTGTTTAAACAAATTAAAGTGTAATTACGCAAGAGGAATACGAAGAAAATCCGCTATCTTTCATATGCTCATACCAATAACGGAATCACTCGTATGATAATAGTAGCGGACATCACCCAAGACATTCCCGATAGAGCGTATTTGCTATCTCTGATCACAGTATGTCAGACGATAGAAAACAGCCTGATGATCTTATTTTACCGAGATAATCTGATACTTCAGTTCCGGTGGTGCGCTTTTGCAATCCGCATCCTCAATGCATTCAGCTTAATAAAGCCTGCCGCATCAGCTTGCTGATAAGCACCGCCATCATCTTCAAAGGTTGCTATATTAGAATCAAACAGAGAATCTGTTCGAGAATCTCGTCCTACTATCATCACATTTCCCTTGTAGAGCTTGACTCTAACATGGCCATTGACATGCGCCTGTGATTCATCAATCAGCACCTGCAACAACTTTCTTTCTGGACTCCACCAATAGCCGTTATAAATCAATGCGGCATAGCGAGGCATCAGATCATCTTTCAAATGGGCAACTTCTCGATCAAGGGTAATCGACTCAATCGCACGATGCGCACGTAGCATAATCGTTCCACCCGGCGTTTCATAACAACCACGTGACTTCATGCCAACATAACGGTTTTCCACCAAATCAAGACGACCAATACCATGTTTGCCACCTAATTGATTAAGTTTAGCTAATATGGTGGCAGGAGATAGCTTCTCACCATTCAAAGCAACAATATCTCCTCGCTCATATTCCAAATCCAAATATTCTGGCTCATTAGGTGCTGCTTCCGGAGAAGCTGTCCAACGCCACATACTTTCTTCTGGCTCCACAGCGGGATCCTCAAGCGCACGCCCTTCATAAGAAATATGCAAAAGATTGGCATCCATACTATAAGGCGATCCCTGTTTTTTCTTCATTTCAATTGGAATACCTTGCTTTTCAGCATATGCCAGTAATTTTTCGCGTGAAGTCAAATCCCATTCACGCCAGGGTGCGATGACACGAATATCCGGCTGCAGGGCATAATAGCCTAGCTCAAAACGAACCTGATCATTCCCCTTACCGGTAGCTCCGTGCGCAACAGCATCCGCACCTGTTTGCCGGGCAATCTCAACCTGACGCTTAGCTATTAGTGGACGAGCAATACTGGTACCTAGTAGATACTCTCCTTCATAAATCGTATTCGCACGAAACATAGGGAACACATAATCTCGTACAAATTCTTCACGCAGATCTTCGATGAAAATCTCCTTAACACCAAATTGCAAAGCCTTAGCGCGTGCTGGTTCAATTTCCTCCCCCTGTCCAACATCTGCTGTAAAAGTTACCACTTCACATTGATAGGTATCTTGCAACCATTTCAGAATAACTGAGGTATCCAGCCCTCCTGAAAATGCCAATACTGCTTTCTTAACTTTATCCATATCTCTTGACGATTAAAAAATCATTGAGTTATTACCAGGCTACCTGACATTAATTCTGCCCAGTAACAAGTATTCCATTAATGCTTTCTGCGTATGTAAGCGATTTTCAGCTTCATCCCATACTACTGATTGAGGACCATCAATCACTTCTGCATCCACTTCTTCCCCTCGGTGTGCCGGCAAACAATGCATAAATAAAGCTTCTTTTTTTGCTTCAGCCATCATTTCGGCATCCACACGAAAATCTGCAAAATCATTCTTGCGTGTATCCAATTCATCCTCAAACCCCATACTGGTCCATACATCCGTCGTAACCAGGTCAGCATCTTTTACAGCATCATGTGGTGAGGAAAACTGCTCATAATGATCTGTTCCATATAGACCCGCCCGTTCGGGCTCTACTTCATAACCTGGCGGAGTAGAAACATGCACGTTGAAATCAAAAACTTCAGCGGCCTGTAGCCACGTGTTACATACATTATTGGAATCACCGATCCAAGCTACAGTTTTACCAGTAATATTTCCACGATGCTCGATAAAGGTAAAAATATCCGCCAGGATCTGGCAAGGGTGGTATTCATCTGTTAAACCATTGATTACCGGAACCCGTGAATTTTCAGCAAAGCGCTCAATAATCTGGTGCTCATGAGTACGAATGGTAATAATATCAACCATTCTTGAAATAACCCTAGCTGCATCTTCCACCGGCTCACCACGCCCTAGTTGCGTATCCCGTGTCGAGAGATAAATAGCACTACCCCCTAACTGGTGCATTCCCGCTTCAAATGAAAGGCGCGTACGCGTGGAATGTTTCTCAAAAATCATCGCCAACGTACGATCAGTCAACGGCCAATAACGCCGGTATTGCTTAAACTCATTCTTAATCCAACGAGTCCGATCAAATAGATATTCGTACTCTAATCGATCAAAATCTTTGAATTGTAAAAAATGCCTAATCTGCATAAATAATTTCTACTAATAAAAATATCTGGGAACACCAGAAATCAAAGTACTCTACTTACTATTCTCTAACCAGACTAATGTAGAAAAACTGCTTCAGTACGAGAGGATTTTGGTTATATACCCTAATAACAATCGTTTAATTTATACCTCGATTATTATTTTTCTTGGCTTTCAAGAAACTGAGAAATAAGCGCTGATACCTCGCTTACTATTTGAATGGCTTCTGCCTTTTGCATATTTAATGCAGGCAACAATCGCACCACTTTCTCAGATGTTACATTAATTAGTAAATGACATTTTAATGCTTCAGATACGAGCGCACCACAAGGTATTGGCAGCTCAATTCCAATCATCATCCCCTGCCCACGAATCTTCAGTACGTTTTGCCACCTAAGTAACTTCTGCTTAAACTCTTCTCGCATGAAATTACCGATAGTTACCGCATTTTCCATTAGCCCTTCTTGCTCAATGATATCTAGCGTAGTCAATGCTGCTCTACATGCGAGTGGATTTCCACCAAAGGTGGATGCATGGTTACCAGGCTTGAATACCTCTGCCGCCTTCCCACCTGCTAGACAAGCTCCAATTGGCAAACCTGATCCCAATCCTTTTGCCAACGTCATAACATCCGGTAAAATATCGCTATGCTGAAAAGCAAACCATTTACCGGTCCGACCAAGACCACACTGCACTTCATCGAGCATTAGTAACCAATTGTTCTGATCACAGATCTTACGTAACCCTTGTAAATAACTTGCCTGCGGGAAATTAACCCCACCTTCTCCTTGATAAGTTTCCAGCAAGACTGCTACTACTTCACTATTATTGGCAGCAACTTTACTAACGGCTTCCAAATCATCATAGGGCACACGCACAAACCCCGTGAGTAAGGGCTCAAAACCAGCCTGCGTCTTGCGATTTCCTGTCGCTGTAAGCGTTGCCATGGTTCGACCATGAAATGAACGTTCCATCACTATAATGGTAGGTAAATCTATTCCTTGGTTATGACCATGTAACCGAGCTAATTTAATAGCTGCCTCGTTTGATTCCGCTCCAGAATTACAGAAAAAGACCTTATCCAAACCTGACAGACTGGCTAATCTGTCTGCCAGGCGCTCCTGATTTTGAATATGGTAGAGATTAGAAGTATGTATCAGGGCAGCTGCTTGCTCACACAATGCCTGTGTTAACTTCGGATGGCAATGACCGACCCCGCAGACAGCTATTCCTGATAGAGCGTCAAGATAACGGTTACCTTGATCATCCCACAGCCAAACACCTTCCCCCTTAACGAAAGTAACAGGAAGTCGAGCATAAGTATTCATTAAATGAGACACGGAGAATACACCTTATTGTTCTTGTTCTGAAACCACACAGCAACAATGTCGCTGTACCTGTTGGGACAAACTTCCCTTTTAAAGCTTCTGAATAAATCTTTACATATACAAACTTACTTAGAAGCTCCTTTATAAAATATACGAGTAAAACGATATATCTGCTTACCTATCAAAAGCCTAAGCTATACTAAGCGGTATTTCAGTTGGATATTCCAATTAAGCACTCTTTTATACACTAACTAGACTATTTTTTTTGCCAAGAGCCGTCTTTCTGCTGATACCACCAGCCTGCCCTCGCCCATTTTACCCATCGCTGTGCAAACATTAAGCGAATATCATTCTCCCACTCCGGGTGATCATTCGCCAGCGCAATCTCACGATAAAGCGCATTACGATCCTGATTTTCAACTGCTACCAATGCATTGACTGATTGTCGACTCGATAACGGTACCGCGCTAGCATCACGCAACACGACTAAACCATCATACGTTAACCCCACAGCTCCACTTTCATAAAACGGTATTAATTGACTATGTCGCTGTTTTATATTCTGCTTTAGTCGAGTAACTGCCGGTGAGCTGGCATGAAAATCTACTGCATTTGCAGTATTGGCATACAGAAAACAACTCAATGACATTAAAATCATGAGCTGAATCAGCTGTTTATGTATGAGATTCACGTGCTCAAAAACCTTTATGGCTTGGTTCGGTCAAGTTTATTATCGGTTTTACTCCCATTACGAGTACCTTTATCCGATTTCTTCTGATCCTTACCATCATTCTCATCATCAGCTTGCCAAACTTCATCAATGATTTTATCGACTACTTTCTCTGCAGCAGCTGCAGGAAAATAAATATTGATAGTGACGCACGCTGACATAATCAGACCAGAGATTATCAGGAGAGCTAGACTAAAATTGTGATTTATTATCATCCTTAATGAATAACCGGAGCGCCACTTTCAACAGCCTGTTCTAGCCGTCTAAGCAACTCATACCAATCAACTTTAGCATTATAGCCAGTAATAGTGATTGCCGGTATGCCACTACCCTTAACTAAAATATATCCTTTGTCATTTCTACTAGGTGATGACTCAATACCACTCATATAACAAATATGTCCACGCAGCTTACATCCCCAGCCAAGCTCACTATAACGAAACTGCTCAAACATACCCAGAAAACCGCTTTGAATCATCGATATCGCTGAACTACCTCCCAGTGCAATCAAATTTTTAACCGCTGCCTGGCTAATCCGGCGTTTGTAATCTCCTGTACTGTTAACAAGTTTTGCATCAAATTTTACTGGTTCCCAATTGGATAACTCAAGGTTATTCACCATTACATCAACTCGACCTTGCATGTTCCCAAATGAATAGGCTCGCGTCAGCATATCCAGATCAATATGATGCATCGCTACATCTACTGCCAGATGTGGCGCCATACTAAATGGCCTGGTCAGTACCAAGTTTCTGGCTACCACAACGCCATCGAATATTCCTGAAACAAGCTCGCCCTCCATTGTCACGGTTGAATTGATATAGCTCACTTTGGGAATAGTACCCGATAAATAGCCAAACATTGGCTGTATTTGTAGAGATTCCGTTAGTTTTTCCATAGAAACAGGAAGAAGTTGTCCATTAAACTGCCATTGCCAACCAGATGATTGCAAAGAAGCCTGAAGATCTCTTATGTGCAATTCTCCATCTAATACCGGCACCTCTACATGAGGGACGTTAATAGTCATGCCTTTTGTTTCAACTGAGACTGTTGTCGCACCCAATGGAATACCTAAAATTCGAGCACAACCAAACTGAATCACCCCATTCTGTTTTTCATTACTATTCCATGGTAAGTGCATATTTAGTTTTTCAACAGCAAATCGCTCATGCATATCAATTAAAGATACGTCTTGCAAACCAATAATCAGCGATTGATCTTCGGCACCCTGATAACGCCAGGTAATATCAACCCTCCCAGTCGCTTCTGTTTCTGCCAACGCTGTCTCTGTAGCAAGCGGGCGGATAATGTCTGCAAACAGTGTGGATACTACTAAATCTTTAGCAGATAACCGTGCTTGCTGTAATGTACGATTCCGAATATCAATTAATGTGGAAAAATCAGTTTCCCCTATACCTATCACGCTGAGTTTTGCTTGTGCTACATGGATGTATTGATCGTGCATCGCTCCCCTTGCAATCAGCTGATGTCCCTCTCCGCGAAAATAAAATGGCTGCCAAAATATTTCTCCATCTGACCAGACAAGTTTGCTCCGCCATAACCAGGTGTCTCGCTTCTTATATGCATTCAAATTAAGGTGCAAACCTACTTGTTCACCTGCATGCAAACTGCTAGCGTCATTAAAAGACAACTGACTAACATGCATTTTTACAAGCAAAGTTGAAATGGAACTCCCACTCCCAGACGCTTGAATATCCCCATTTAACCTAATCTGCTTAACTTGTATCTGCTCCCCCTTTTGAGAGAATAAATCAAAGAGGAATCTACCATCCCCGTTTACTATTTTTAGCGAACTTCGCCACTCTTTTGTACGCCAGTCAACTACTAACCGCCATTTTTCTGCCAGCTTCCTCAATGGCAACGGTCGAATCTCCAGCTCAAGTTGCTTATCTTGTAAAGAAAGCTGAAAAGCAAGAGATAATAATCGCCTATCTAATTGGAGCCATCCTCTAGAACAATTAACCAATTGACGAGTAATATGAATACGATCACATTGCAATCGGAGGTTATTCCATTTTCTGTTACCCAGCACCAACCCTCTTAAATTGATTTCAAGCATCGACGGTGATGTACCAGTTAGTTGGATATTGGCTGAGCGAATATCAAAAAAAGGGGATCGAATATTTTCCAGCGTAAAATTAAAATGGGGAGTAAAAGCTTGAGCAAAGGAATTGTTTGCAGCAATCAGAAGGAATAACCAGAAGCAGATAGTAAATTTATAAATATAGACAGAAAGCGCACAATGAAACCAAAAACACTTTGATTTCATGCCTCTCAGGAAGGGAATACTCCGGTTGACAGATAACGATCTCCTCGGTCACACACAATGGAAACAATCACAGCATTTTCCACTTGAGCAGAAAGCTTTAGAGCTGCTGCCAACGCGCCACCAGATGATATTCCAGCAAATATTCCTTCCTCCGATGCTAATCTACGTGCCATATCTTCAGCTTCCTGCTGAGAGACTAGCAAAATACGATCAACAAATTCTGATTGATAAATTTTGGGTAGGTAAGCTTCAGGCCATTTACGAATCCCAGGAATCTGAGCTCCTTCCTGTGGTTGCACCCCGACAATCTCTACCTTTTGTTTTTTTTCCCGAAAATAGCGAGCACATCCCATAATCGTACCGGTTGTTCCCATGCTACTCACAAAATGAGTAATTTTTCCTGCAGTATCTTGCCATATTTCAGGAGCGGTACCTTCGTAATGCGCCAATGGATTATCAGGGTTAGAAAATTGATCAAGGATAAAACCTCTACCAGATTTGCACAATTGTTCTGCTGTATCTCTAGCCAGTTCCATCCCTCCTTCTTTAGGAGTCAAAATAATCTCCGCACCATACGCTGCCATTACTTGGCGACGCTCTAAGCTCTGATTCTCTGGCATAACTAAAATCATGTGATAGCCTAAAATTGCAGCTACCATAGCCAATGCAATCCCAGTATTACCACTGGTTGCTTCAATTAACGTATCTCCTTGTCGAATAGCGCCACGTTGCTGTGCGCGCATTATCATAGAATAGGCTGGTCTGTCCTTAACCGAACCTGCTGGATTGTTACCCTCCAACTTTGCAAAAATGACATTACTGGTTTTACCTGGAATACGTTTAAGCTGAACTAGTGGTGTATGGCCAATAAAGTTTTCGATAGTTTTATACATGACCTGATATGTACCGACACAAATAAGGAAATAAGATTATCTCATATACATGCAAAAACCCCTTTATGAATCTATCACAAAGGGGTTTTTAAGATGGCATCTAAAAATAATCTATCAACATTGCATCATTACATACCTTCGAGCATTTTTTTAGCTTCATCTCTTTGTGAAAAAGGTTTATCACTACTCAGCAACTTTTCAAGCTCCTGGCGTGCCGCTACCGTATTGCCAGATTTATACAACCCAACTGCATAGTGGTAGCGGATTTCAGTTGCTTCTGGAACAACAGCAACCGCTTTTTGTAACAATGAAGTTCCTCGCTCAGCCTCTCCTTTTTCTACCAAAATCCAGCCAAACGTATCTAGGATAGCAGGACTATCTGGCGCTTGTTTGTATGCCTTCTCAGCATATTCAAGTGCTGCCGGATCTTTTTTCTGTTGATATATCCAAGCAAGATTATTCATCGTCGCAGCATGATCAGGATGCTGCTTCAAAATCATTTGATATTCCTTAATAGCAGAATCATATTTCTTACCAGCAAGGTAGACCCCAGCAAGATACATACGAGTAGCTGCATCATTCGGATTTTCCTTTAACCACTGCACAATACGTTGATTAGCCTGTTTTTCTTTACCGCTCTGGCTCATGGCCGCATGCAGTTTAATCAATAGCTGACTCGTTTTTTGCTTGGTTAGCGCTTTTTCATATGCAGTAGCTGCCGCAGCAGCATTTTTCTGCCTCATTTGTAGATCGCCTTCCAATTCAAAACCTACTGGTAATTTTTCGTGCTGTTTTTGCAAATCCCGTGCAATATTGAGCGCGTCTTCCACACGATCAGCTCCAGCAGCTAACTGCGCCTGCATTAATTTTGCTTCCCACATATCCGGTTTAATAGCAAGTGCCTTCTTCAACGCATCAGCAGCAGCTTTAACATTCCGCATAGAAGCATAGATCTGAGCAAGCTGTAGTTGAGCAGGTGCTGAATTAGGTAATCTAGCAGCAAGTTTCTCAAAATTTTCTAACGCAGCATCCTTATTACCACTCACTAAATAAGAACGAGCAAGCAATTCAACCACACTCAGATTATCCGGATGAACACCTTGTAGTTTTTTAGCCAAATCCAGTGACTTTTGGGGATCATTTATTGCTAAATAATGCGCTCCCAATTGTAAAGCAGGCTGCAGTTCGTCGGGATTTTCTTGACTCGCTTTCTCTAGCCATTTAGTAGCCTCTTCTTGCTTCCCCTGTGAAGAAGCAATACCGGCCAAAGCACTCATGGCTTGAATATTCTTTTTATCTTGCTTTAAGATTTCTTCAAAACGTTGCTGCGCTAATTCTGGATGTTTTTCCTGCAAATCAATTCTGGCCAGATTAGAAATAGCCGGGAAGTAATTTGGCTGAATAGAAAGCGCCTTATTAAAACTCGCACGCGCCTTAGCCAAATCTTTTTTACCTAAATAAACACCACCTTCCAGATTATGTAATAATGGATTATCCGGTTGCTCAGCCAACTGTGATCGAACCGCTTTTAGCGCTTTATCAAATTCGTGTTGCTGCAAGTAAGTCAGAACCAGCATAACACCTGCGCGCCCGGATTTATCATCCAGTTGAGTGGCATGTTCCAGATCAGCAATGGCATCTTTACTTTCCCCCTGTCCCATCTTACTCATCGCCATTGCTGTATAGAGTGCGGCATTATCTGGAGATAATTTGTCTGCCTTCTCAAAATATTCTGTAGCCTTAACGAAATCCCGAGCTTTCATATAGGCCTCTCCCGCTAGCGCAAATAACTGAGGATCCTGTTGTACTACTTTTAATGCGGGAGCTAATGTAGTAATTGCCTGCTTTGCCTGATTACTTTTTAGCTGAATCGATGCCATCAATTTAATAGCATAAAGATTATTAGGGACTTTCTTCAGATATTGATCAATATACTGTTCCGCTTGAGGAAGTGATCCCAATGCAAATTGAGTAGCGCCTGCAAGCAACACACTGGGAAGATGACCCGGTGCTGCACTTAATATTTTTTGTAAGGTTTCCAGAGCAACTGTGTGTTTACCCTGATTAAAATCAAGTAATGCTTGTGTATACTCAACTGGTAAACTACCAGGAACAAGCTTACGCGCGGCATCCAGATCAGTCTGTGCATCCTCAAATTTTTTGGTACCAATCGATATAGTTGCCCGATTAATATAAGCAGCCACTGCTTTAGGATTTAATTTTATCGCTTTGTCATAGTCAGCTAATGCTTCATCAATTTTATTTTGAGCACGCAACAAATCTCCTCTAAACAACACTACATCACTGTTTTCTGGATTAAGTTTTACTGCTTCTTCAGAAAAATTCATAGCAGCAGTAATATCATTCCGAGCTAAAGAACATCTTGCTAGTCCCATCAAAGCATCAGCAGAACCAGGCTGATCTTGCAATGCTTGTTCAAATAACGCTTTGGCTTCCTCAACTTTACCTAGCGCCAAAGAAGCATTACCTCGCAGAATTAATAATTCAGCAAAATTTCCTTTATCTGACAGTTTTTCTGTTTCATCCAACACCTTCTGGAATTGCCCTGTTCCAAGCCAGGTACGACCCAAATCTGGCAATACCTTAGCTGGATCCATTCCCAGATCCAGTGCTTTACTCAATTCCTTCTCAGCTGATAAAACATCGCCTTCTTTACCATAGAGTGTCCCTAATAAATAACGAATCTCGGGGTCATTTGGGCTTTGCTGCAAAGCATTTTTCAACTGGATAATAGCTGCTTTATCATTACCCTGTTGCTGATACTGCTTAGCTCCAGCTACCAGGGCTTGCGCATCCATGGATTTTCCACAGGCCGAAAGTACTAGAATAGCTGCTATTACAGGTGCAAAAATTGCTGTCACTTTTGTCTGGGTAATCGTTTTACGGGAATCACTCATATTCACCTTACCTCTCTCGGTAATTGATCAAATACACAAATTTAAAAAATACTGCCTAGCATAAAATTCAAAATAGCATTTTCATATTCAAACATCATTTAACGAAATAGTTATAGCATATAAATTCATAAGCAAATTTATGAAATCAGCTAAATTTGCACACTTAAACACTATAATGACTAGTTTATTAGCATAAAATAAATTTTAAAAAGTTAACTGCTGTATGATCTGTTTATGTTTACACTTCTTGCACATTTCATACCAGATTCTTGACAAAGATAACTAAATATAACATTATGCACACCTCTTCGAACCATGTTTGGATTCTTCTATTCGCAGAGATCACGATAAAAATAAATGCTTATCACAAAAGGCGCCCGTAGCTCAGTTGGATAGAGTACTTGGCTACGAACCAAGGGGTCGTGGGTTCGAATCCTGCCGGGCGCGCCACTAAACGTTACGCCACTAATATTAGTGTGCTAGTAAGTTAAGTATGGTCAGTTTTGTGAGTTAATTCTTGAGGCCAAGTAGCTCAGTCGGTAGAGCAGAGGACTGAAAATCCTTGTGTCGGTGGTTCGATTCCGCCCTTGGCCACCATTAATTAATTCATTCGAGCAAATTATCTTGCCAATAAAATAAATATAAGAAGTAAGAATTTATAGTATTGTGGAAAAATACTGTAAACCTATACAAATTGTGGATCCAATTTTATTGGATCTCCAGGATTTGCCAAAAAGACAAACTCCCAGATTAAAATCTAGAACGCTACTACTCACTTCTTGATTGATACTGAGGTATGCTGAATTTTATGGAGTCCAAAGTTTCGTAAAATATAGAAATGAAATGGAGGACAAAGATGGAACGATTACCCCGAACGCAATATAGTCAGGAATTCCGTGAGCAATCGATTAAGTTTT
>WBZO01002425.1_pt1 | contig 24262 bp, 26 predicted proteins | sample 5204261 | NCBI WGS metagenome assembly WBZO01 (sample SAMN12412400, study PRJNA552823) | activated sludge metagenome | isolation source: activated sludge from anammox sidestream of wastewater treatment plant... | place: USA: North Carolina | collected 2017-09
GTACGCGATCGAGTACGACTACTTTGATCCGCGCGCGCTGAAAGCCTCCCTCGAAACAAAGGCGATCGCCGGGTTGTTCTTCGCGGGTCAGATCAACGGTACGACGGGTTACGAGGAGGCCGCGGCCCAGGGGGTCCTGGCCGGGATCAACGCCGCGCGCCTGGCGCAAGGCAAGTCGGCGTGGGGCCCCCGGCGCGACGAGGCCTACCTCGGTGTGCTCGTCGACGACCTCGTCACCCGCGGCGTCGCCGAGCCGTATCGCATGTTCACCAGCCGCGCCGAGTACCGGCTCATGCTGCGCGAGGACAACGCCGACCTGCGCCTGACCGAGGCGGGCCGCGCGCTCGGCGTGGTCGACGACGCGCGCTGGAGCGCATTCGCGCGCAAGCGCGACGCGCTTGCGGCCGAGCACGAGCGCCTCAAGTCCACGTGGGTGAATCCGCGCCTGATTCCCGCGGCCGCGGCGACGCGCGTGCTCGGACAGCCGATCGAGCGCGAGCACACGCTGCTCGACCTCCTCAAACGTCCGGACGTCACGTACGTCGCGCTGATGACGCTGCCCGGCGCCGGCCCCGGCAGCGGCGACGCGACCGTCGCCGCGCAGGTCGAGATCCAGGCGAAGTACGCGGGCTACATCGCTCGCCAGCAGGACGAGGTCGCGCGCCACGAGGCGCACGATGCGACGCCGCTGCCGCACGACCTCGACTACGCGGCAGTGCGCGGACTGTCGGCCGAGGTGCGCCAGAAGCTCGCGCTGCACCGGCCCGAGACGATCGGGCAGGCGGCGCGCATGCAGGGCGTGACGCCGGCGGCGATCTCGCTGCTGCTCGTGCACCTGAAGCGGCGCGCGGCGCGCGCAAAGGGCGCGCCGGAGAAGAGCGCGGCATGAGCGGCGCGCACGCGCTCGAGCGCGCCGCCGCCGCGCTGCAGGTGGAGATCGCAGCGCAGCAGGCCGCGACACTCGAGCGCTACCTCGACCTGCTCGAGAAGTGGAATCGCGTCTACAACCTCACCGCGATCCGCGAGCGCGGCCGCATGGTGACGCACCACCTGCTCGACTCGCTCTCCGTCCTGCCGCATCTGCGCGGACCGCGCGTGCTCGACGTCGGCAGCGGTGCCGGGCTGCCGGGCATCCCGATCGCGATCGCACGGCCGGCGCTGCGCGTGACGCTGCTCGAACCGAACCAGAAGAAGTCGGCCTTTCTGACGCAGACGGTGGGCGAACTGAAGCTCGCGAACGCGACGGTCGTGGCCGAGCGCGTGGAATCGTGGCGCGCCGTGGAGCGGTTCGACACGATCGTCTCGCGCGCTTTCGCGGACCTCGGCGAGTTCGTTGCGTCGGCGGGACGGCTGCTCGCGCCGCAGGGCGTGATCGCCGCGATGAAGGGCGTGCATCCCTTCGAGGAGATCGAGCGCCTCCCGCAGGGCTACCGACTGCTCGAAGTGGTGCGCCTCGCGGTTCCCGGCCTCGACGCCGAACGGCATCTCGTCCTGGTCGGTGCCGCGTGACGCGCGTGCTCGCCATCGTCAACCAGAAGGGCGGGGTGGGCAAGACCACGACCACCGTGAACGTCGCCGCCGGTCTGGCAAAGGCGGACCAGCGGGTCCTGCTGGTGGATCTCGATCCGCAGGGCAACGCGACGATGGGATCGGGCATCGACAAGCGCACCCTCGAGCACACCGTCTACCAACTGCTGCTCGGCCTGAGCACGGCCGAAGGTGTGCGCCGGCGCTCGGAGACCGGCGGGTACGACATCCTGCCCGCCAACCGCGAGCTCGCCGGCGCCGAGGTCGAGATGGTCGGGCTCGAGCACCGCGAGACCCGTCTTAAGACCGCGCTCGCGCACGTCGCGGACGCGTATGACTTCGTGCTGATCGACTGCCCGCCGGCGTTGAACCTGCTCACGGTGAACGGGCTCGTCGCCGCGGACGCCGTCCTCATCCCGATGCAGTGCGAGTACTACGCGCTCGAGGGCCTGTCCGACCTCATCAACACGATCAAGAAAGTGCGCCAGCACCTCAATCCACGCCTGGAGATCGAAGGCCTCCTGCGCACGATGTTCGACCCGCGCAACACGCTGGCGCAGCAGGTTTCCGACCAGCTCGAGCAGCACTTCGGCGCGAAGGTCTACATCACGATCATTCCACGCAACGTGCGCCTCGCCGAGGCGCCGAGCTACGGCGCGCCCGCGGTCCACTTCGACGCGGCCTGCAAGGGCTCGCAGGCCTATCTCGCGCTCGCGCGGGAGATCCTGCATCGCATGGACACGGGGCCGGAGCCGGCGGTCGCGGCCCGCGCTCTCGCGGAGGGGGAACGGTGATGATCAAGCAGAAAGGGCTCGGGCGCGGCCTCGATGCGCTCCTCGGCGGGGAAGGAGGGGCGACGGCGGCCGCCGGCCGGGAATCGCTGGCGACGGTCGCCGTCGACCGTCTTCAGCCGGGACGTTACCAGCCGCGCACCCGGATGGACGAGGCCTCCCTCGGCGAGCTCGCCGCGTCGATCAAGGTCCAGGGGCTGATGCAGCCGATCCTGGTGCGCCCGGTCGGTGCGGAGCGCTACGAGATCATCGCCGGCGAGCGCCGGTGGCGTGCGGCGCGGCAGGCCGGGCTGCAGGAGGTGCCGGTCGTGGTGCGCGAGGTGCCCGACCAGGCGGCGCTCGCGATGGCGCTGATCGAGAACATCCAGCGCGAGAACCTCAATCCGCTGGAGGAGGCGCAGGGCGTGCAGCGCCTGGTGGACGAATTCAAGCTCACCCACCAGGAAGCGGCCGACGCGATCGGGCGCTCGCGCGCGGCGACCACCAATCTACTGCGACTGCTCAACCTCACGAAGGCGGTGCAGGCGCTCGTCTTCGACGGCCGGCTGGAGATGGGGCACGCGCGGGCGCTGCTCGCGCTCGACGGCGAGCTGCAGATCGGCACCGCGCAGCGCGTCGCGTCGAAAGGGCTCTCCGTGCGCGCGACCGAGAAGCTCGTCGGCGACATCCTGCATCCGCACGCGCGCGCGGCGCGGCCGACCGCGCGTACCAGCCGCGACATTCAGCGGCTCGAGCAGGAGGTCGCGGAGAAGCTCGGGACGTCGATCGAGATCAAGGCGGGCCGGAAGGGCAGCGGGAAGCTGGTGGTCCATTACATGTCGCACGAGCATCTGGATGATCTGATCCAGAAGCTCGTGCGGTGAATTGGGGGATCTGCAAGGGGGCGTCGCCCCCTTGCGCGACCGGGGATGTCGCACGAGCATCTGGATGATCTGATCCAGAAGCTCGTGCGGTGAAGGACGACGCTAGATCAGTTCCGCCAGCACCGCCGTCCACGCCGCCGCGAGGTTGGTGAGCGCGTAGCCCCCGCCTCCGAACACCATCAGCCGCCCTGCGCACACCTCGTCGGCGAGGCGGCGCACGTCACGCGCGACGCGCGCGTGGATCGCCGGGGTGCAGCGCAAGTCGGCGAGCGGGTCGCCGGCGAGCGCATCGGCGCCCGCCTGGAGGATCAGGAACTGCGGCTTGAAGCGCCGCAGGTGCGCCAGGCCCTGCTCCCACGCGGCGAGGAACTCCCGGTCCCCCGCTCCCGGCGCGAGCGGCAGGTTGAGCTTGGTGCCCTCGGCCCCGTCGCGGCCGGTTTCGTGCGCGTGACCGGTGCCCGGGAAGAGGTGATGACCGTCTTCGTGGATGTCGACCACGATCAGGTCCGGGTCGGCCTCGTACGGATAGTAGATCCCGTCCCCGTGGTGCACGTCGATGTCGACGTAGCCGATGCGGGCGACGCCGTGGTGCTTCCGCAGGCTGTCGATCACCACCCCGAGGTCGTTGAAGACGCAGAAGCCCGCCGCGCGGCTGCGGCGCGCGTGGTGCAGCCCGCCGATCGCCTGGAACGACCGCAACGCCCGCCCCGCCATGATCCGTTCCAGGCCTTCGATCGCGGTGCCGGCGACGGTCGCGGCGATCTCGTAGCAGCCCGGAAAGGCCGGCGTGTCGCCGTAGTCGAGGAAGCCCTCGCCGATCCGCGAGCGCACCCGCACCCAGTCGACGTGGCCCGCGCTGTGGAAGCGCTCGATCTCCGCGCGCGTCGCCACGCGCGGCGCGGCGACCTCGACCCGCCGGTCGAGGCCCTGCGCTGCGGCCGCGGCGAGAAAGGCGTTCTGTCGGTCGGCGCCCAGCGGGTGGCCGTCGCCGAACCCGTACTTCCCGAGCGCTTCGCCGACGAGCAGCACGGTCGCGTGCGACATGGCCGGATCCTAGACCTTTCGCACGCAGCGCAACAGGTGGCACACTGGCCCTCGGGAGCGCGCCGGCATCGGCGTGCGCGTCCCGCGGGATAACCCGACCTGACGGGGGGAGAGAAAAGTGATCCACGAGCTTCGCATCTATCGCTGCGCGCCGGGACGTCTGCCGGCGCTCAACAAGCGCTTCGAGACGGTGACCCTGAAGCTGTGGGAAAAGCACGGCATCCGCCAGGTCGGCTTCTGGACGGTGCTGATCGGGGCGACGAACCAGGACCTCTACTATCTCCTCGAATGGGAGAGCCTCGCCGAGCGCGAGAAGAAATGGAACGCCTTTGCGAGCGACCCCGAGTGGATCGCCGCGCGCGCCGAATCCGAGAAGGACGGGCCGATCCTCGCCCACGCCACCAACCACATCCTGCAGCCGACCGGCTACTCGAAGATGCGCTGATCTCCGCGCACCGGGATCGGCGCAGGTCCGCGCGCCGCTAGACGATCCTGAGCGCGATCGTTCCGACGCCCGCAACGCTGCCCTTGAGCACGTCGCCCTTCCTGACCGGGCCGACGCCTGCGGGCGTGCCGGTGAAGATCAGGTCGCCCGCCTTCAGCTCGAACAGCGTCGAGAGGTAGGCGATCATCTCGGGGATCTTCCAGATCAGCTCGGCGAGGTCGCCCTTCTGCTTCACCTCGCCGTTCACCTCCAGCACCACCGCGCCCCGCGCGGGGTGACCGATCCGCGCGGCCGGGACGATGGCGGCGCACGGCGCGGAGTGGTCGAACGCCTTGCCGGTGTCCCACGGGCGGCCCGCCTTCTTCGCTTCGCTCTGCAGGTCGCGCCGCGTCATGTCGAGCCCCGCGGCGTAGCCGTAGACGTGCGCGAGCGCCTGCGCCTCGGGGATGTTCGCGCCGCCCTTGCCGATCGCCACCACCAGCTCCATCTCGTGGTGCACGTCCTTGGTCTGCGCGGGATAGGGGAAATCCCTGCCGTCGAGGATGGCGGTGTTCGGCTTCATGAAGAAGAACGGCGGCTCGCGGTTCGGGTCGTGGCCCATCTCGCGCGCGTGCTCGGCGTAGTTGCGCCCCACGCAGAAGATGCGCGCGACCGGAAAGCGCGCGCTGGTGCCTTCGACCGGAAGGGAGGGGATCGGCGGCGCGGGGATGACGAATTCCATTGCGGTTCCTTTCCGGTCCCGGGGCGGGACCTCCACCCGGAAGTCTAGCGCCGCGGCGCCACTACCCGAACTTCGCCAGCAGCGCGGCGGCGTGCTCCAGCCGCTCGGACGCCGCGCCGGCCTTCGCGCGCGGCTGGACGCCCTCCGGTCCGGCCTGGATCGCGCACGCGAGCACCTGGAAGAACGCCTTGTCGAGCGCGCGGCGGGCCGCGCTCAACTGCTGCGTCACCTTCTCGCAGTCCGCGCCTGCGTCGATCATCGCCTGGATGCCACGCAGCTGCCCCTCCACGCGGCGCAGGCGCAGCACCAGCTCCCTCTTGTGCTCCTCGTCGCGGATCACCGCCATCGGCCGGGCTCCGGGTCGTTGCGAACGGGTACGAGGATACCCTGCCGGGTATCGCCGATCAAGCGCCCGCCACCCCTTGACATACCATACTCCCTAGGGTATGTTGCGGGCTCGAGTCCTCCAACCACCTCAGGGAGTGCAGCAATGACGGTCGATCGCCTCGTCCACATCCTCGCCGGCACCTTCGTGCTCGGCGCGCTCGCGCTGGGCGCGCCCGCGAGCCCGCTGTTCGTGAGCGCAAACTTTCTCTGGCTCGCCGTGTTCGTCGGCGCCAACCTCTTCCAGCACGGCTTCACCGGCATCTGCCCGCTCGCGTCGTTCCTGCGCTGGCTGGGGGTGCCGACGATGGCGCGCGCGTGAGCGGAGCCGCGGCCATGGCCGACGCGTACGTGCACGTCGCCTGCCCGAGCTGCCTCAAGGCCAACCGGGTCCCCGCGGCGCGCGTGGGCGACGGGCCGAAGTGCGGCGGCTGCGGCACGCCGCTCCTCGACGGCAAGCCGGTGGCGCTCGACGCGCGCAACTTCGACGCGCTCGTCGGCCGCACCGACCTGCCGGTCCTCGTGGACTTCTGGGCGCCGTGGTGCGCGCCCTGCCGGGCCATGGCTCCCGCCTTCGCGGCGGCGTCCGCCGAGCTCGCGACCCGCGTGCGTTGCGCGAAGCTGAACACCGAGGAGGTGCCCGAGCTCGCGACGCGCTTCGGCATCCGGTCGATCCCGACGCTCGCGCTGTTCCGCGGCGGCCGGGAAGTCGAGCGCGTCTCCGGCGCGATGGATGCCCGCGCGCTGGTGCGCTGGGTGTCCGACCGCACCTGACGAGAGGAACGCCGTGAACCGTTCGATCGTCCTCGCCGCCGCCCTGGCCCTCGCGGGCTGCGGGGCGGAGCAGGCGCCGCCGCCGACCGCCGCCGCGCCCGAGCTGCGCACCGGCGTGGTGGAGATGCGCGAGGTCGAGCTCGCGTACTCGGCCGAGGCGACGGTCGAGGCGGTGCGCCAGTCGACCGTCGCGGCGCAGATCGCCGGACGCATCGTCGACCTGCGCTTCGACGTCGGCGACGTGGTCAGGAAAGGCGAGGTGATCGCGCGCATCGACGAGCGCGCGGCGACGCAGGCGGTGGCGGCGAGCGAGGCGCAGGTCGCCGAGGCGGAAGCGGCGCTGCGCAACGCACGCGTCAACTTCGAGCGCTCGAAGCAGCTCCTCGCGCAGAAGTTCGTGAGCTCCGCCGCGGTCGACCAGGCCGAGGCCGACTACCGCGCGGCGCAGGCGCGCGTCGCCGCCCTGCTCGCCGGCGCCGGCCAGGCCGCCACCGAGCGCAGCTTCGCCACGATCGTCGCGCCGTACGGGGGGGTCGTGTCGGCGCGCCACGTCGAGCTCGGCGAGATGGCGACCCCGGGCAAGCCGCTCCTGACCGGATTCGATCCGACCACGCTGCGGGTGGTCGCGACCGTACCCCAGGCGCAGGTCGGCGCGATCGAGGCCGGCGGCAAGGCGCGCGTCGAGGTGCCCGGCCTGGGCAAGTGGATCGAGGCGCGGCGCGTGACCGTGGTCCCGTCGGCCGATCCGCGCACCCACACGACGCGCGTGCGCATCGAGCTGCCCGAGGACGTCCGCGGCGTCTATCCGGGCGTCTTCGCGCGCGCCCACTTCACCGTCGGCCGCGCGCCGCGCCTGCTGGTCCCGCGTGAAGCGGTAGTGCGGCGGAGCGAAGTCACGGCGGTGTACGTGATCGACGCGAAGGGCTTCCCGCACCTGCGCCAGGTTCGCCTCGGCGCGGCGGGCGACGAGCAGTCGATCGAGGTCCTCGCCGGGCTGAAGGCCGGCGAGCGCGTCGCGCTCGACCCGGTCAAGGCCGGCATGCAGACCGCACCCCGGCGCGCCTGAGGCGGACATGGGTCTCGCCGGGCGCATCGCGCGCTACTTCCAGGACTCGCAGCTCACGCCGCTCGTCGCGCTGGTGGCGGCGCTGCTCGGGCTGTTCGCCGTCGCGGTCACCCCGCGCGAGGAGGAGCCGCAGATCAACGTGACGATGGCGAACGTGTTCGTCCCGTTCCCCGGCGCCTCCGCGCGCGACGTGGAGAAGCTGATCAGCACGCCGGCGGAGCAGGTCCTCGCGCAGATGACCGGGGTGGAGCACGTGTACTCGGTCGCGCGCCCGGGAATGGCGATCCTGACGGTGCAGTTCGAGGTCGGAGTGCCGCGCGTGGACGCGCTGGTGCGCCTCTACGACACCATCCACTCGAACCGCGACTGGGTATCGCCCAACCTCGGCGTGCTCGAGCCGGTCATCAAGCCGAAGGGCATCGACGACGTGCCGGTCGTCACGCTCACGCTGTGGACCACCGACCCCGCGCGCGGCGCGTTCGAGCTCGAGCGCGTCGCGCACGCGGCCGAGGTGGAGCTGAAGCGCGTGCCCGGGACGCGCGAGGTGCAGACCCTGGGCGGGCCGGGACGGACGGTGCGGGTGCTGCTCGACGCCGACCGCCTGAACGCGCACGGCATCTCGGCGCTCGACGTGCGCAACGCCTTGCAGCTCTCGAACGCCGCCGCGCCGACCGGCAAGGTGGTGCGCGACAACCGCGAGATGGTGGTCGAGACCGGCAGCTACCTCGAATCGGCGGCCGACGTGCGCGCGCTGGTGGTCGGCACGTTCGAGCGGCGGCCGGTCTATCTGTCCGACGTCGCCGAGGTGGTCGACGGGCCCGACCAGCCGGGCCGCTACGTGTGGACCGGCGCGGGCCCGGCGGCCGAGCGCAAGGGCATCGCCGCGGCGGGCGAGCAGCCGGCGGTCACGCTGCAGGTGACCAAGAAGCCGGGCGAGAACGCGGTCGAGGTGGCCGCGGCGGTGATCCGGCGCGCGGACGAGCTGCGCGGCACCGTCATTCCCGCCGACGTGCAGGTCACCGTGACGCGCAACTACGGGGCCACGGCGAACGACAAGGCGCAGCAGCTCATCCAGAAGCTCGTGTTCGCCACGCTGTCGGTGGTCGCGCTGGTGCTCTTCGCGCTCGGCTGGCGCGAAGCGCTGATCGTCGGCATCGCGGTGCTGCTCACGCTCGCCACCACCCTGTTCGCCTCGTGGGCGTGGGGGTTCACGCTCAACCGGGTGTCGCTGTTCGCGCTCATCTTCTCGATCGGCATCCTCGTCGACGACGCCATCGTGGTGGTGGAGAACATCCACCGGCGCCGCGCGCTCGCGAGCGGGCCGCTCTCCGGCATCATCCCGGCCGCGGTCGACGAGGTCGGCGGCCCGACCATCCTGGCGACCTTCACCGTGATCGCGGCGCTCCTGCCGATGGCGTTCGTGAGCGGCCTGATGGGACCGTACATGAGCCCGATCCCGATCAACGCCAGCCTCGGGATGGTGATCTCGCTCGCGATCGCGTTCACCGTCACCCCGTGGCTCGCGCTGAAGCTGCTCGGGCGCGCGCACCATGCGCCCGAGCGCGCCCCCGGCCGGCTCGACCGGTTCTTCGACCGCGTGCTCGGCCCGTTCGTCGCGCGCGGCGACCGCGCGCGGCGCAATCGCCGCCGTCTCGGCCTCGCGGTGCTCGCACTCATCGTCGCCTCCGCCGCGCTGCCGGTCTTCAGGCTGGTGGTGCTGAAGATGCTGCCGTTCGACAACAAGTCCGAGTTCCAGGTCGTGGTCGACATGCCGGCGGGGACGCCGGTCGAGATCACCGCGGCGGCGCTGCGCGAGATGGGCACGTATCTGGCCACGATCCCGGAGGTCACCGACTACCAGGCGTACGCGGGGCTCGCCTCGCCGATCAATTTCAACGGCCTGGTGCGCCAGTACTACCTGCGCGACGCGGCCGAGAGCGGCGACCTCCAGGTGAACCTCGTGGACAAGCACGTGCGCAGCCGCAAGAGCCACGACATCGCGCAGGCGGTGCGGCCGGAGCTCGAACGCATCGCGCGCAAGTGGGATGCGCGCCTCAAGGTGGTCGAAGTGCCGCCGGGGCCGCCGGTGCTCGCACCGATCGTCGCCGAGGTGTACGGGCCGGACGACGCGGGGCGCATCCGCGTGGCGAAGCGCGTGCGCGAGGCGTTCGCCGCCACGCCCGACATCGTCGACGTCGACGACTCGGTGGAGGACCCCGCCCCGCGCGTGGTGCTGAAGGTGGACCAGGGCAAGGCGGCGCTCGCCGGCGTAAGCCGCCGCGACGTGGTCGAAACGATGCGCCTCGGCCTCGCGGGCGAGGACGTCACCCCGATCCACGACGGCCAGTCGAAGTACGAGGTGCCGGTGCGCGTGGGCCTGCCGGCGGAGCGCCGCGGCGACCTCGACGACGCCCTGAAGCTCGGCGTGCGTGCGCCCGACGGCGGCCTCGTGCCGCTCGCCGAAGTGGTGCGCAGCCAGCGCGACGACCGTGACCGCCCGATCTACCACAAGGACCTCCTGCCGGTGGTGTACGTCGTGGGCGACCAGGCGGGCGCGATCGGCAGCCCGCTCTACGGCATGTTCGGCATCCGCGAGCGGATCGCGGGCAAGCCGCTCGACGAGGGCGGCGTGCTCGGCGAGCACTTCATCGGCCAGCCGTCGGATCCGTATCGCAGCTATGCGATCAAGTGGGACGGCGAGTGGCAGGTGACCTACGAGACCTTCCGCGACATGGGGCTCGCCTACGCCGTGGGGCTGGTGCTCATCTACCTGCTCGTGGTCGCCGAGTTCCGCTCGTACCTCGCGCCGCTCGTGATCATGGCGCCGATCCCGCTGACGATCATCGGGGTCATGCCGGGGCACGCGCTGCTCGGCGCGAACTTCACCGCCACCTCGATGATCGGGATGATCGCCCTCGCCGGCATCATCGTGCGCAATTCGATCCTGCTGGTGGACTTCGTCAATCTGAAGACCGCGGAAGGGGTGCCGTTCCGCGACGCGGTGATCCAGTCGGCCGCGGCGCGCGCCAAGCCGATCGCGCTCACCGCGGCCGCGGCGATGCTCGGGGCGACCTTCATCCTCGACGACCCGATCTTCAACGGGCTCGCGATCGCGCTCATCTTCGGCATCCTGGTCTCGACCGTGCTGACGCTGGTGGTGATCCCGGTGCTCTACTACGCCGCGTACCGCAAGCGCCACGCGCCCGATTGATCGATCGCGGCGCGCGGCCTACCATGGCGGCCGCGCGCCGCGGCGGGCGGCGCGGATCGGAGGCACCACGATGCGAATCTGCCGCTTCGACGACGATCGGCTCGGACTGGTCCGCGGCGAGGAGGTGCTCGACGTCACTCCGGCGCTCGAGGCGATCCCGCCGCAGCGCTGGCCGATCGCGCCCGGCGACCCGCTGATCGCGCACCTGGACCGCGTGCTCGAGCGCGTGCGCGCCCTCGAGGCGGCGGCGCCGCGGCGCGCGCTTACCGCGGTGCGCCTGAAGTCGCCGGTGGCGAATCCGACGAAGATCGTGAACGCCCCGATCAACTATCAGGCGCACATCGACGAGGCGAAGGCGGACCCGAAACTCGGCCACGGGCGCAAGCTCAACCACATCACCGACTGGGGGCTGTTTCTCAAGGCGACGAGCGCGCTCATCGGGCCGGGCGAGGAGATCCGCCTGCGCGGCGCCGAGCGGCGCAACGACCACGAGGTCGAGCTCGCGGTCGTCATCGGCCGGAAGTGCCGCAAGGCGACGCGCGCGAACGCGCTCGACTTCGTCGCCGGTTACGCGATCGGGCTCGACATGACCATCCGCGGCCCGGAGATGCCGTCGTGGCGGAAGTCGGCCGACACCTACGCGGTGTGCGGCCCGTGGCTCACGACCCGGGACGAGGTGCCGGACCCGAACCGCCTGCGGCTCACGCTCGCAGTGAACGGAGAGACGCGCCAGGACAGCACGACCGCGCGCATGGTCTACGACGTGCACCGGCTGATCGAGTACGCCACCAGCATGTACACGCTCCATCCCGGCGACCTGATCTTCAGCGGCACGCCGGAGGGCGTCGGGCCGGTGGCGCCGGGCGACCTGCTCAGCGTGGAGATCGAGCGCGTCGGACGGTTCGACGTGCGCATCGCATCCGACTACGCCGGCTAGAGTCCGCGTCGACGAAGGCGGATGTCTTCCGCTTCAGGCGCCCCGCAGAGCGAACGTCGCTCCACCTGCGGGTGATGCGGCGCTTCCCGGACGGGCTGCGCTCACGCCGGCTGCAGCGCGGCCGGACGCCCGAGCAGGCGGAACACCCGGGAGGCCGTGGATGCGTCCTCGCCGGCGCGCCGGCACACGTCGTCCGCGCTCGGGAGCGCGATGCCGAGCCGGTTCACCGCGTACACCGCCTGGGTCCGGTTCATGACGCCGAGGGCGCGGTAGATCGCCGCCGTATGCGTCTTCACCGTCCCCTCGGCGAGGTTCAGGGTGCGGCAGATGAGCTTGTTCGGCTTGCCCTGCACGAGGAGGGCGAGCACGTCGGTCTGGCGTGGGGTCAGTCCGAGCGACCTGAGCGAGGTCGCACCGGGCGGCAGGCTCGCGGCGAGCGCGGACGCGCCGCGCGGTGGCGGGTTGGCGCGCAGCGCCTGGGGCGGAACATAGGTGCCGCCGACGAGCACGAGCCGGAGCGCCTCGGTCAGCACCGGGGTGGGCGAGCGCTTGGAGATGAACCCCCGCGCCCCGGCGTCCAGCGCCGCCCGGGCCGTCTCCGGGTCGTCCTGCGCCGCGAGCACGAGGATCGGAACGCCGGGCCGCGCGCGCAGCAGGCGTTCGAGACCGTCGAGGCCGCTCGCGTCGGGCAGGTCGGTGTCCAGGACGACGAGGTGGACCTCATCGGGCTGCGCCAGGCACGCCTGCGCCGCAGCGACGCTATCGGCCTCGAGCACCTCGACGACGGGGCCCAACCCGGCGGCCAGCCGCGCCATGGCTTCCCGGGCGAGCGGATGGCTGTCGGCGGCCAGGATGCGGGTCTTACCGTTGGGCGCTTCGCTCATGGGCAGTCCTCCTTCGCAATCGGCTGGCGACCGTCGGCCGGTCGCGCGGTGATGGCAGGGTAGGCGCCGACGCGCGGCTTAAGCCGGGAGTACTAACCCGAAATCTGTGATCTATTCACCGCGCCCTGCGCGGTGACGCGGGACCCGCTGAGCGCCGTCCGTCGCGAGCCGGGGGACACGCCCCGCGGCGGCGCTGCGCGCGGCGTGGTCAATCCAGCTCGACGCCGCGGTAGAGCCAGTCGGCTTCCCAGGAATCGTCGGGCGAGCGCCGGCCGAGCAGATCGTTGCGCAGCTGGCGTGCGCCGCCGCCCGCGTGGCAGACCTCCGCGAAGAAGCGGGCGGAGAGCACCACGCGCGCGGTGCGGTTCATGCGCCGGGCCTGGTAGGCGAGGAACGCGGCGTGGAGGTCGTCGCCATGGCGCGCCACCTCGGAGGCGAGCACCAGTCCATCCTCGAACGCCATGCACGCGCCCTGCGCGAGATACTGCAGCGTCGGGTGGGCCGCGTCGCCGAGCAGCGTCGCGCGCCCCGCGGTCCAGTTGGTCACCGGGTCGCGGTCGTGCAGCACCCAGTTGCGCTCGAGCGAGATGTACTTCAGCATCTCGCGCACGCGCGGCACCGCCGGCGCGAACATCTCGTGCAGCTCGTCGGGCTGGCCGAACGCCTTCTCGCCGCGCCGGAAGCGCGGGCTCACGAACACCGCCACGTTGTTCATGACCGTGCCGCCGCGCAGCCGGTACTGGACGAGGTGCGTGTCGCGCCCGCACCACATCACCATCGAGTCGAGAAACTGGCGGTCGACGACGGCGTCGACCGGGACCAGTCCGCGGTACACCGTGTGCCCGGTCTGGCGCGGCGCGTCGTTCACGATCTGCCTGCGCGTCGGGGACCAGAGGCCGTCGGCGCCGACGAGCGCCGCGCCGAAGCGCTCCGAGCCGTCCTCGCAGGTGACGAGCACGCCGCCGTCGCGCTCGGCGAACTTCACCAGGCCCTTGGAGGCCTCGAGCGCGATCTCCTCGTGCCGGCGGCAGGCGTCGAACAGCGTGCCGTGCAGGTCGCTGCGGTGGATCACGAAGTAGCGGTAGCCGTAGCGCCTGACGAACGCGTCGCCGAGGGCGATGCGCGTGACCTCCTCGCCGGAGACCGAGTCCATCATCACCAGCGCGTCCGGGAACACGGCCTTCGGCTCGAGCGCATCCATGACGCCGAGCGCCTGCATGACGCGGTGGATGTTCGGCCCCATCTGGATGCCGTAGCCGATCTCGCCGAACTGCGCCGCCTTCTCGAGCACGCGCACGCGGCGGCCCTTGCGCGCGAGCGCGAGCGCGCAGGCGAGCCCGCCCAGGCCTCCGCCGGCGATCAGGATTTCGGGCTGCGCGGTCATGAGTCTCTCCTGTCCGGTCTCCGGCGCGCGGCGTGCGCGCGCCGGCCTACATCTTCAGCGCGGCGGGCAGCCACGACGTGAGCTCCGGCCACGCGATCAGGAGCCCGACCAGCACGAAGTCCGCGGCGAGGAACGCGAGCGTGCCGCGATAGATGCGCGCGGCCGGGATGTCCGCATTCTGCGCCTGGATCACGAACACCGTCATTCCCGTCGGCGGGCTGATCAGCCCGATCGTCGCCATCACGGTGACGAAGATCCCGAACCAGACGCCGTCGTACCCGACCGCCAGGACGAGCGGCAGGGTGACCGGCACCGAGATCAGGATCGTGCTCACTTCCTCGAGGAACGTGCCGAGCACGAAATAGAGCGCCATGACCGCGACGATCACCATCGTCGGGGCGAGCCCCCAGTCCTGCACCCACGCGGCGAGCGCGGTGGGGAACTGGGTGAGCACGATGAAGCGCGCGAAGATGAACGCGCCGATCACGATGAAGAACAACATCGCCGTGGCGTAGGCGGTCTCCATGAACGCATCGAGCAGTCCGCGCCAGCGCATGTGGCCGCTGGCGAACGCGATCACGATCGCCGCGAACGCGCTCACCGCGGCGGCCTCGGTGGGCGAGTACCAGCCGACGTAGATGCCCACCACCGCGAGGAAGAAGAGCAGCGCGAGCTTCCACATGCCGCGCGCCGCGCGCAGCCGCCGCGCGAGCGGCATCGGCGCGGTGTCGGGCATGAGCCGCGGGCGCAGCCGGGCGACGAGCCACACCGTGATCACGTAGAGCAGCGCGAGGATCAGGCCCGGGATCAGCGCCGCGGCGAAGAGCTTGGGCAGCGACTGCTCGGCCACGATCGAGTAGATCGCGAGGATCACCGACGGCGGGATGATGATGCCGAGCGTGCCCGCGGCCGCGACCGCCCCGGCGGAGAAGCCCGGGTCGTAGCCGTGCCGGCGCATCTCCGGAATCGAGACCTTCGAGAAGGTCGCTGCGGTGGCGATCGAGGAGCCGCAGATCGCGCCGAAGGCGGCGCAGGCCCCGATCGTGGCGTGGGTGAGCGCGCCGCGAAAGCCGGCGAAGAGCGCATTCGCGGCGTCGAAGAGCTCGCGCGACATCGCGGCGCGCGAGGCCACCGCCCCCATCAGGATGAAGAGCGGGATCACCGACAGCGAGTACGCGGTCGACAGGTTGAAGGGCACGCTGCCGAGCATCTTCAGCGCCTTGGTCCAGTCGTCGGCGGCGGCGTAGCCGAGGAAGCCCACCCCGCCGAGCGCGAGCGCGATCGGCACGCGCAGCGCGAGCGCGACGAGCAGCGCGACCACGCCGACGACGCCGATCAGGCCGACGCTCACTTGCGCCCGCCCCGCTTCAGCGCCATCGCGCCCGCGGCGACCGCGCTCGCCGCGATCCCGATCACGAGCGGCGCCCAGTAGAGGGTCTTGGGCAGCGAGAGGTCGGAGGTGACGTCGCCGAACGATGCCGCGTCGCGCGCCTGCAGCCACGACTGCCAGGCGATCGTGGCGAGCAGGAGGACCGCGGCCGCCGCCCAGGCGCGCTTGAGCCCCGGCACCCAGCGCGGACGCCAGGTGTCGATCATGTCCACGACGATGTTCTCGTCGCGCAGGAAGGTGGCCGGCAGGGCGAGGAAGAAGGTGCAGACGAGCAGCAGCTCGACCAGCTCGTAGGTGCCGTGGATCGGGTTCGCCCCGAGCTTGCGCAGCACGACGTCGGCGACGATCAGCAGCATCATGGCCGCGAGGAACGCGGCCGACACCCAGCCGCAGAGCCTGGCGACGAACGCGCGCGGGTCCTTCATGGCCCGGACGTGGCGCGGCGGCCGCCGCGCCGCGCGGCACTCGCGCGCAGCGTCAGTTCCAGAAGCTCTTCGAGGTCTTCGAGTGCTTGTCCGCGAGGCTGCGCATCTGCTCGTACACCGCGCGCGCCGGCAGCCCCTTGTCCTCGAGCTCCTTGATCTTGGCGAAGGTGACCTGGCTCCCGACCCGCCGCACCTTGGCGTCGTCCTCGGGCGAGAAACGGATCGCCTGGCCGCCGCCGTCGAGCAGGGCCTTCTTGCCCGGCGCGTCGAGTCCGTCCCAGGCCTGGCCGATCTCCCGCTCCCTGCCGGTGGTCGTGTCGATCACGAGCTTCTTCAGGTCCGGCGGCAGCTTGTTCCAGAAGTCCTCGTTCATCGCCAGGCCGAAGCTCGTCACGTAGGCGTAGAGCTCGGTCGAGTACCGGATCGTCCCGCCCAGCTTGAACGCGATGCCGGCGCCGCCGTAGTCGATGAACACGCCGTCGATCGTGCCCTTCTGCAGCTGCTCGGCGATCTCGGTCGGGGGCACCCCGACCGGGGTGGCGCCGAGCGCCTGCACGAAATCTCGCACCGTCGGCGATGCGAACCGCAGGCGCATGCCCTTGAAGTCGTCCATGGTCCGAAGCGGCTTCTTGGTGGTGTGCGGGCCGCCGGGCTGGTGCGTGAAGAGGATCAGCACCTTGACCCCCTTGTGCTCGGCGTCGAGGTACTTCTGCCGCAGGCCCGGGTCGTTCAGCACCTTGGTCCCGATCTCGGCGCTGCCGACCATGAACGGCAGGCTGATGATCTCGGTGAGCGGAAAGCGGCCCGGCGTGCCGCCGTGCAGGAACCACGACACGTCCGCCTGCCCGGTGCGCGCGAAATCGTAGTGCTGCGGCGTCGGGCCCATCTGCGCGCCGGGGAAGCGCTTCACCACGATGCGCCCGTTGGACCCCTTCTCGAGCTGCTCGGACCAGTTGATGAGCCACTTCGACATCGCGTGCTGGTCGCCCACGTAGTAGGCGAGCTTCAGCTCGATCTTCTGCTGCGCGTGGGCCGCGGTCGCGAGCGCGGCCGCGGCGGCGAGCGCGAGGGCGGAACGGACGAGCGTGGCGATCATCGGGGTCTCCTCCTGAGGTCGGGGGATTATAGGGGCGCGATTCGGGCCCGCGCGGCCGCGCCGCGCGGCCGCCCGCCGCGCAGGCGCTGACCGTCGCCGCTCCCGTTTGACGCGCTGCGGCGAAAACTCGTAGAATCCGCCGGTTTTGCGCGGGGGGCGGCCACCGTCCATGCGACTGCTGCGGATGCGGCCGATTCGCGTTGTGCTCCGGTGGCAGGGGATCGTCACTGCCGCGCTCACCGTCATCGCCTGGGCTGCTTCGGGACGGCACGGCGCCACGTCCGCCGCGCTCGGCGGGCTCACCGGCATCGCCGCCGCGGTGGCCTTCGCGGTCGTCGCGTCCCTCGGGGGCGCGCGCGACGCCGGCACCGCGCTCCTCGCGGCGCTGCGCGCCGAGGCGGTGAAAGTTGCGCTCGTCGTCGTACTGTTGTGGCTCGTGCTGTCAACGTATAAGGAAGTCGCGATCGTCTGGTTCATCGGATCGTTCATCGCATCCGCGCTGATCCTGTCCATCGCTCCCGCCGTCCGCGAACGCTAGCGCCCTCACCGCCTGCCGCGCCCGACCATGGCTGCCGAACAAGTCACCCCCACCTCGTACATCACCCACCACCTCACGTTCAACGCCAAGTCGATCGGCGACGGCGGCTTCTGGACCCTGCACGTCGACTCGATCGTCACCGCGGTGGTGCTCGGCCTGGTCGGCATCGGCTTCATCTGGTGGGTGGTGCGCAAGGCGACGCCCGGCGTGCCCGGCAAGCTGCAGGCGTTCGTCGAGCTGATGATCGAGTTCGTCGACGATCAGGTGAAGGACACCTTCACCCACGGCGATCGCCACAAGTTCGTCGCGCCGGTCGCGCTCACCGTGTTCGTGTGGGTGGTGCTGATGAACGCGATGGACTTCATCCCGGTCGACTGGATCGCATGGTTCACCGAGCACGTCCTGCACCAGGACAACTGGCGCCCGGTGCCGACCGCCGACGTCAACACCACCTTCGCCCTGGCGCTTTCGGTGTGGCTGCTGATGATCTTCTTCAGCATCCAGGTGAAAGGCCTGGGCGGGTGGCTGCACGAGATCTTCTGCGCGCCGTTCGGCGTCAAGCCGCTCTGGCTCGCGCCGCTGCTGATCGTGTTCAACCTGCTCTTCAACATCGTCGAGTACGTCTCCAAGCCGCTGTCGCACTCGCTGCGGCTGTTCGGCAACATGTACGCGGGCGAGATCATCTTCATCCTGCTGTGGATCTGGGCCGCGACCGGCCTGGCCGGCACGATATTCGGCTCCGCGCTGGCCGTCGGCTGGGCCATCTTCCACATCCTGATCGTGCTGCTGCAGGCCTTCATCTTCATGATGCTCACCGTCGTCTACATCGCGATGGCGCACGAGCATCACTAGCGCGTTTCAATCACACCAACCGCAACGGAGATTCGAATGGAAAAACTCCAACTCCTCGCCATGATCCAGGCGTACACCGGGGTGGGCATCGGGCTGATGATCGGCCTGGGCGCCGCGGGCGCGTGCATCGGCGTGGGCATCATGTGCAGCCGCTTCCTCGAGGGCGCGGCGCGCCAGCCCGAGATGATCCCGACGCTGCAGGCGAAGGTGTTCCTGCTGCTCGGCCTGATCGACGCCTCGTTCATCATCGGCCTGGGCATCGCGATGCTGTTCGCGTTCGGCAACCCGCTGCTCGCCGTCATCCAGGCCGCGGGCTGAGTCGCCGGCCCCGCGCGGCGCTGGGCGGCGCCGGGGCCATCCGGAGCAACGGAGCATCCATGAACCTGAATCTGACCCTGATCGCGCAGGCGGTTGCCTTCGCGATCTTCATCTGGTTCACGGCGAAGTTCGTCTGGCCGTTCCTGATGCGCGCCATCGAGGCGCGCCAGAAGCAGGTCGCCGACGGCCTCGCCGCCGCCGAGCGCGGGCGCGCCGAGCTCGCCGCCGCCGGCAAGCAGTCCGAGACCACCGTGGCCGAGGCGCGCGCCCGGGCGCAGGACATCATCTCGAGCGCGGAGAAGCGCGCCGCGGAGATGATCGACGAGGCGAAGAGCGCCGCGAAGTCCGAGGGCGAGCGCCTGGTGGCGGGCGCGAAGGCCGAGATCGCGCAGGAGGTCGCGCGCGCGAAGGAGTCGCTGCGCGAACAGGTCGCCAGCCTCGCGGTGGCCGGGGCCGAGAAGATCCTGCGCCGCGAAGTCGACGCCAAGGCCCACGCCGACATGCTCTCGGGCCTGAAGGCGGAGCTGAAGTAGCGCCATGGCCGAGATCGCGACCCTCGCGCGTCCCTACGCCGAAGCGGTCTTCAAGCTCGCCGACGAGCAGCAGCGCCTCGGCGACTGGTCGGGGTGGCTGCGCGCGATGGCCGCGGTCGCGGCGCATCCCGAAGTGCAGGCCTGCATCGGCAACCCGCAGGTTTCCGCCGGCCAGCTGTACGAGCTCTTCCTCGCCGCGTGCCCGGACGGGCTGCCGGCGGAAGCGAAGAATCTCGGCCAGGTCCTGATCCGCAACCGCCGGCTCGAGCTCCTGCCCGAGATCCGCGCGCAGTTCGAGGCGCTCAAGCTCGAGCGCGAGGGCGTCGTCGACGCCGACATCGAATCGGCCTTCCCTCTCGACGAGGCGCAGGTCGCCGCGCTCGTGGCCGACCTCGAGCGCAAGTTCAGGCGCAAGATCAGCCCGCGCGTGCGCGTCGAGCGCGACCTGATCGGCGGCGTGCGCGTCACCGTCGGCGACGAGGTGATCGACGGTTCGGTGCGATCGAAGCTCGCCGCCATGGCGAGCGCAATAGCCAAGGTATGAGCCCGAGGTCCGAGCCTTAGGAGTCCAAACGATGCAAAGCCTGAGCCCCGCCGAGATCAGCGATCTCATCAAGAGCAAGATCCAGAACCTCACCCTGGGCGCGGACGTGCGCACGCAGGGCACGGTGGTGTCGGTGACCGACGGCATCTGCCGCATCCACGGCCTGTCCGACGTCATGCAGGGCGAGATGCTGGAGTTTCCGAAGAACACCTTCGGGCTGGCGCTCAACCTCGAGCGCGACTCGGTCGGCGCGGTGGTGCTGGGCGAATACGAGCACATCACCGAAGGCGACACGGTGAAGTGCACCGGGCGCATCCTCGCGGTGCCGGTCGGCCCCGAGCTGCTCGGACGCGTGGTCAACTCGCTCGGCCAGCCGATCGACGGCAAGGGCCCGATCAACGCCCAGCAGACCGACGTCATCGAGAAGGTCGCGCCGGGCGTGATCGCGCGCCAGTCGGTGTCGCAGCCGGTGCAGACCGGCCTCAAGGCGATCGACGCGATGGTGCCGATCGGGCGCGGGCAGCGCGAGCTGATCATCGGCGACCGGCAGACCGGCAAGACCGCGGTGGCGATCGACACGATCATCAACCAGAAGGGCAAGGACCTCTTCTGCGTGTACGTCGCGATCGGCCAGAAGGCCTCGACCATCGCCAACGTGGTGCGCAAGCTCGAGGAGCACGGCGCGATGGCGTACACCGTCGTCGTGGCGGCCTCCGCCGCCGAGTCGGCGGCCATGCAGTACATCGCGCCCTACTCCGGCTGCACCATGGGCGAGTACTTCCGCGACCGCGGTCAGGACGCGCTCATCATCTACGACGACCTGACCAAACAGGCCTGGGCGTACCGGCAGATCTCGCTCCTGCTGCGCCGGCCGCCGGGGCGCGAGGCGTACCCGGGCGACGTCTTCTACCTGCACAGCCGGCTGCTCGAGCGCGCCGCGCGCGTGAATCCGGCGTACGTCGAGAAGCTGACCGGCGGCAAGGTCAAGGGCAAGACCGGCTCGCTCACCGCGCTGCCGGTGATCGAGACGCAGGCGGGCGACGTGACCGCGTTCGTGCCGACCAACGTCATCTCGATCACCGACGGCCAGATCTTCCTCGAGACCGACCTCTTCAACGCCGGCATCCGGCCGGCGATCAACGCCGGCATCTCGGTGTCGCGCGTGGGCGGCGCGGCGCAGACCAAGATCATGAAGCGGCGCGACACCGGCGGCGGCGTGCGCCTCGCGCTCGCGCAGTACCGCGAGCTCGCCGCGTTCGCGCAGTTCGCCTCCGACCTCGACGAGGCCACGCGCAAGCAGCTCGAGCGCGGGCGCATGGTCACCGAGCTGATGAAGCAGCCGCAGTACCAGCCGCTGCAGGTGTGGGAGATGGCGCTCACCCTGTTCGCGGTGAACAACGGCTACTACGACGACATCGACGTCAAGAAGGCGCTCGCCGCGGAGCGCTCGATGCGCGACTACCTGAAGGGCAAGTACGCGGCGCTGGTCGACTCGATGGAGGGCAAGAAGGACCTCTCCGCCGAGGACGAGAAGGCGCTGCACGACGCCATCAAGGACTGGAAGAAGTCGGGGTCGTTCTAGGAGCGCGCCCATGCCGGGCACCAAGGAAATCCGCGTGAAGATCCGGAGTGTGCAGAACACCCGGAAGATCACCAAGGCGATGGAGATGGTCGCCGCCTCCAAGATGCGCAAGGCGCAGGAGCGCATGCGCGCCGGACGGCCGTACACCGAGAAGATCCTAAACATCGCGGCGCACATCAGCCACGCGAACCCCGAGTACCGCCACCCCTTCCTGGTCGAGCGCGACACGGTGAAGCGCGTCGGGATCATCGTGATCACGGCCGACAAGGGCCTGTGCGGCGCGATGAACACCAACCTGCTGCGCCTCGTGCTCCAGCACTACAAGGAGTGGCAGGCGCAGGGCGAGGAGATCGACGTCTGCTGCATCGGCAACAAGGGGCTCGGGTTCATGCAGCGCCTCGGGGCGAACGTCGTCTCGCAGGTGACCCAGCTCGGCGACCGGCCGCAGCTCGACCGGCTGGTGGGCGCGGTGAAGCTGATGCTGGACGCGTACGTGGCCGACCGCTTCGACCGGCTGGTGATCTTCACCACCCGCTTCGTCAACACCATGAAGCAGGAGCCGGCGATGGCCCAGCTCCTGCCGCTCTCGGGCGAGCGGCTGGGCGCGCCGGAGAGCGCCTGGGACTACATCTACGAGCCCGAGGCGCGCGCGGTGCTCGACCAGGTGCTCACGCGCTACATCGAGGCGGTGATCTACCAGGCGGTGGCCGAGAGCATGGCCTCCGAGCAGTCGGCGCGCATGGTGGCGATGAAGGCCGCCTCCGACAACGCATCGACGCTGATCGACGAGCTGACGCTGATCTACAACAAGAACCGCCAGGCGGCGATCACGAAGGAGATCTCCGAGATCGTGGGCGGGGCGGCCGCGGTATAGGTCGACGGGGCCACAGAGGCCACAGGGAACACGGGGAAGAAGTCCGCAACAAACACTCCGTGATCTCTGTGCCCTCTGTGGCCGACAAATTGCGGATTTCGAGGAACTGACATGGCACAAGGTCAAACCCAGGGCACCATCGTGCAGTGCATCGGCGCGGTGGTCGACATCGAGTTTCCGCGCGAGGCGCTGCCGAAGGTGTACGACGCCCTCGTGCTCGCGGACTCGGGCGAGAAGTCGTTCGCCGAGAAGGGCCTCACCTTCGAGGTCGAGCAGCAGCTCGGCGACGGCATCGTGCGCTGCATCGCGCTCGGGTCGTCCGACGGCCTGCGCCGCGGCATGAAGGTGAACGGCACCGGCGCGCCGATCTCGGTGCCGGTGGGTCCGGGGACGCTCGGCCGCATCATGGACGTGCTCGGCCGGCCGATCGACGACGCCGGTCCGATCAAGTCGGACAAGAAGCGCGCGATCCACCAGCCGGCGCCGAAGTTCGACGAGCTCTCGCCGTCGGTCGAGCTGCTCCCGACCGGCATCAAGGTCATCGACCTGATCTGCCCGTTCGCGAAGGGCGGCAAGATCGGTCTGTTCGGCGGCGCCGGCGTCGGCAAGACCGTGAACATGATGGAGCTGATCAACAACATCGCCAAGAGCTACGGCGGCTACTCGGTGTTCGCCGGCGTCGGCGAGCGCACGCGCGAGGGCAACGACTTCTACCACGAGATGGAGGAGTCGAAGGTGCTCGACAAGGTGGCGATGGTGTTCGGCCAGATGAACGAGCCGCCGGGCAACCGCCTGCGCGTCGGCCTGACCGGGCTGGCGATGGCCGAGAGCTTCCGCGACGACGGCCGCGACATCCTGCTCTTCATCGACAACATCTACCGCTACACCCTCGCCGGGACCGAGGTGTCGGCGCTGCTCGGGCGGATGCCCTCCGCGGTGGGCTACCAGCCGACGCTCGCCGAGGAGATGGGCCGCCTGCAGGAGCGCATCACCTCGACCAAGGTCGGCTCGATCACCTCGATCCAGGCGGTGTACGTGCCGGCGGACGACCTCACCGACCCCTCGCCGGCAACCACCTTCGGCCACCTGGACGCGACGGTGGTGCTCTCGCGCGACATCGCGGCGCTCGGCATCTACCCGGCGGTCGACCCGCTCGACTCGACCTCGCGCCAGGTCGATCCGAACGTGATCGGCGAGGACCACTACGGCACCACGCGCGCCGTGCAGGCGACGCTGCAGCGCTACAAGGAGCTGCGCGACATCATCGCGATCCTCGGGATGGACGAGCTCGCCCCGGAGGACAAGCTGGCGGTGGCGCGCGCGCGCAAGATCCAGCGCTTCCTGTCGCAGCCGTTCAACGTCGCCGAGGTGTTCACCGGCACGCCGGGCAAGATCGTGCCGCTGGCCGAGACGATCAAGGGCTTCAAGATGATCGTGAACGGCGAGTGCGACGCGCTGCCCGAGCAGGCCTTCTACATGGTGGGCCCGATCGAGGAAGCGTTCGAGAAGGCGAAGCAGCTCCAGTAGCGCGATGGCCAACACCATTCACGTCGACGTGGTGAGCGCCGAGGAGGCGATCTACTCGGGCGAGGCGGAGTTCGTCGTGCTGCCCGGCGAGGTCGGCGAGCTCGGCGTGTATCCGCAGCACACGCCGCTCATCACCCGCATCCGGCCGGGCGAGGTGCGCATCAAGCCGGCCGGCGGCGGCGAGGAGCAGCTCATCTTCGTCGCGGGCGGCGTGCTCGAGGTGCAGCCGAGGGTCGTGACCGTGCTCGCCGACACCGCCATCCGCGCCCAGGACCTCGACGAGGCCAAGGCGCAGGAGGCGCTCAAGCGCGCCGAGGAGGCGAAGCGCAGCGCGCAGGGCAAGCAGGAGCTCGCGACCGTCGAGAGCGAGATCGCCTCGCTCGCCGCGCAGCTCGCGGCGATCCGGAAGCTGAGAAAGAAGTAGGCCGAGGCAGCGGCACAGCAAGGCGACCCGAGGGTCGCCTTTTTTGTTTCTATAATCGACCGCCCATGAGCCTGCTCTCGTACGGCAAGTACCTCAAGCTGCGCGAGCTCCTTGCCTGCCAGGAGCTC
>WBZO01002426.1_pt1 | contig 24247 bp, 20 predicted proteins | sample 5204261 | NCBI WGS metagenome assembly WBZO01 (sample SAMN12412400, study PRJNA552823) | activated sludge metagenome | isolation source: activated sludge from anammox sidestream of wastewater treatment plant... | place: USA: North Carolina | collected 2017-09
TTCTACTAAATCCATCATTGCTTCCGTCATTGTTACTTGTCTTGTGAGAAATTCATTTTAACAATTTAGAGCATGATGGATTTTTTTATTTGCTCACGCTTTCTTATCCCGAGTTCGCGTTGAAAGTGTTAATCTTATCCCAAGCCCAGTAGCATATGTATTTGGAACTGGTAGCTATATATTACAAAGCGGTATAGTAATACATAATGAGCTAAATACTGATAACACGGTGGCAAATTTCTACCGCGATGATCTGGCTAAGGATCTTGGAATATCCGCTACGATTGATAATCAAGCTAATGCAACTAGTGGCATTGTAATAAAGCAGATAGGCGACGCTTCATTAATTGCTAATAATCCCGAGGGTTATCAGATTACAATTGGAAATAGTGTAGTTTATGTTTATGCATTAAATAATACAGGTGTGCTATATGCATTACAAAGCTTACGTCAGCTTTGGAACCAGAACTCTACTTTGGCAGCGGCTACAATTACTGATTATCCACGCTTTAAGTATCGTGGAGTTTTACTTGATACTGCGCGGCATTTTTTTAGCATTGCCGAGATTAAGGTATTAATTGATTTGGCATTGGTTCATAAAATAAATACTTTACATATGCATTTTGCTGATGACGAAGGTACCCGACTTGGGCTTGCTGCTTATCCTAGTATTAAATCGATGGCTGATTTGCGCGGTTATCCAAATAGTATTACCGCATTAATGTTTATTCAGGGTAATTTGGACATTACTAATTTCAATGATATTATTTATCCGCAATATAACACTACATATACCGGAACATATTCATTGAATGATTTAGCTGAGCTAGTTACTTATGCTAATAAGCGTGGAATTACAATAATCCCGGAAATCGATACGCCCGGACACGCACGTTCACTAATTAAAGCTTTTCCTGCTGAGCTGGTTGATCCAAATGATAAATCTGATTTTATATCGGTACAAGGTTATACCGATGATGTCTTGCCTGTATGTACCTATAATAGTTCAACGTCAGTTGGTCCACAATTCACTACGCTATTTGATAATATCTTTAATCAGGCGGCTACTATCTTTAATAACCAAAGTACGCTTTATGCCATCAATAATGAAATAAGTGTTGGTGGTGATGAGGTAAGCTCTGGTGCTTGGGTTAATGACAGCAGCTGTACTGGACAGTGGGCTAGTTTAAGCGCCTTGGGTAAATCGCAATTATTTTTCCAAATGTTTGCGGCAAAAAATCCAAACCTTAAAGTATCTGGTTGGCAGCAATATATACAGACCGATGAAACCGCTTTGGGGCAAAATATAGTGCCAGCAGCACAGGCAGGGCATGTTTGGATCTGGAATACCTCTACTGGCGGGATTCCACAGGCAAAAGTACTAGCGGAATCTGGCTATCCAGTTGTTCTTGATTATGCAGATGAAACCTATTTTGATCTGGCATATACCCCAGCGATAACTGAACCAGGGTTTACTTGGGCAATTAATTTTTCTGATACTCAGGCGGCATTAATGAGTGCGGTGAGTGCTACCCAGACAGTTAGCCAGATTAATCCAGCTTATCAGCAGAACATACTTGGATTAGAGGGTACTTTATGGGCAGAAAATCTGGCTACTTATGACCATATGATTTATATGGCACTACCGAAAATGGCTGGACTGGCAGAAGCTGGTTGGTCGCCAGTAACTATAACCGATATCAATAATCAAGTAAATTGGCAAAGCCTAGCAAATAGACTGGGTTGTGGGCAAAGCGGCTTCTTGGCATATTTGAATAAGTTATTTGGAGTCCATTATCGTGGCTATCCAAATGGTATTGCGTTGGAAGTTCCAGCCTCAAGCTGTTCAGCAAATTAATTCATAGGTATGACTTAAAACCATCTCTAACTAGAGGTGGTTTTTTATTTATAAAAAAATTATAAAAAGCTCTTGAAATCCTCTTTTCTACACCCATATAGCAATTGTTAGATTAATTTTTATTGTTACTTATAACTTTTTTAGGAGTTAGATATGGCAACGTTAAAGCCTTTACATGACCGTGTAGTAGTTGAACGTGTTGAAGCTGAAGAAAAAACTGCATCAGGGATTGTTTTACCTGGTAGCGCAGCTGAAAAACCAGATATGGGTGTAGTTGTTGCAGTTGGTTCTGGTAAAAAATTGGATAATGGTTCACGTCAGGAAATGTGTGTAAAAGCTGGTGATCGTGTATTGTTTGGTAAATATTCTGGTCAGGCTGTAAAAATGGACGGTAAGGAATTACTGGTTATGCGTGAAGACGATATCTTGGCTATTGTTGGTTAATTCATAAAGTTTAAAGTAAATAAATTAGAGGACATAAAAATATGGCAGCTAAAGAAGTAAAATTTGGTATTGATGCTCGTGACAAGATGGTACGTGGAGTTAACTTGCTTGCTGATGCAGTTAAGGTAACTCTTGGTCCAAAAGGACGCAATGTTGTATTAGAGCGCTCATTTGGTGCGCCTTTGGTAACTAAAGATGGTGTATCTGTTGCTAAAGAAATCGAACTTAAAGACAAGTTTGAAAATATGGGTGCGCAGATGGTAAAAGAAGTTGCATCAAAAACTGCAGATATCGCTGGTGATGGAACTACTACTGCTACGGTATTGGCTCAAGCAATAGTTAAAGAAGGTATGAAATACGTTGCTGCGGGTATGAATCCAATGGATCTTAAACGTGGTATTGATAAAGCGGTTGAGGCATTGGTAAACGAATTAAAAAATATTGCTAAACCATGTACTACCTCTAAAGAAATCGCACAGGTTGGTTCAATTTCTGCTAATTCAGATACTGAAATTGGTGAAATTATTGCTCAAGCTATGGATAAAGTAGGTAAAGAAGGTGTTATCACTGTAGAAGAAGCTAGTGGTCTTAGTAATGAACTGGATGTTGTTGAAGGTATGCAGTTTGACCGTGGTTATTTATCGCCATACTTTATCAATAATGCAGATAAACAAATTGCATTACTTGATAATCCATTTATTTTATTGTTTGATAAAAAAATCTCTAACATCCGTGATTTATTACCAGTATTGGAACAAGTTGCTAAATCAAGCCGTCCATTATTGATTATTGCTGAAGATGTTGAAGGTGAGGCATTAGCTACACTGGTAGTTAATAATATGCGTGGAATCTTAAAAGTAACTGCGGTTAAAGCTCCTGGCTTTGGTGATCGTCGTAAAGCAATGCTTGAAGATATCGCTATTTTAACTGGTGGTACTGTGATTGCTGAAGAAGTTGGGCTATCTCTTGAGAAAACTGAATTAGCTCATCTAGGTCAAGCTAAACGTGTTGAAGTTGGTAAAGAAAATACGACTATTATCGATGGTGCGGGTAGTGAAGATGATATTAAATCACGTGTTGAGCTAATCCGTAAACAGATTGCTGAGTCAACTTCTGATTATGACAAAGAAAAATTACAAGAGCGTGTAGCTAAGCTTGCTGGTGGCGTTGCAGTAATTAAAGTTGGTGCAGCTACTGAAGTTGAAATGAAAGAGAAAAAAGCTCGTGTTGATGATGCATTACATGCTACTCGTGCGGCAGTTGAAGAAGGTGTTGTTGCTGGTGGTGGGGTTGCTTTACTCCGTGCACGTTCTTCAATCGTAAATCTTGATGGTTCAAATCCTGATCAAACTGCTGGTGTTAAGATTGTATTAAAAGCAATTGAAGCTCCATTGCGCCAGATCGTTGCTAACTGCGGTGATGAGCCGTCTGTTGTAGTAAACGAGGTATTGGCTGGTAAAGGTGCTTTTGGTTACAATGCAGGAACTGGCGAATTTGGTGATTTGATTGAGATGGGTGTTCTTGATCCAGCTAAAGTAACGCGTGCAGCATTGCAACACGCGGCATCTGTGGCGGGTCTAATGCTTACTACTGATTGCATGATTGCTGATTTACCGAAAGATGATGCTCCGGCTATGCCAGGTGGTGGTATGGGCGGCATGGGTGGTATGGACGGTATGTACTAAACCCATAGCAGCTACTCTTATTTAAAGCTCCTGATTATTCAGGGGCTTTTTTGTTGCATTTTTACATTGAAAAGAGATATTTTCTTTGCCACTATTTGTCTGAAGTGTTTGTATTTTTCTGATATGCCTATAGTCTATAATTAATCCTAGTTGTTATAATCAATACCTTTTGAAACAAATAGTTGTATAATAATAATGTTTGACATAAACCATCTTCTTACTACATTCTTTTTCATTGCTAGATACACTACTAAATGAATTGAGTTTTAAGTTAGAATATCAATTATTATAAATATAAATTTCTGATGGTTTAAAAGTATTAATAAAACAAAGTGGCAGGTAATACGTTACACTTTAAAAGGAAAGTTTTATGGCTGGAAAGACTACCGGGCAGGGAATAGATGTTAAGGATTTAACTTTTTTTGCACTATTCTCCTTAACTTTTGGTTCTATGATGGGGAGTGGTGTATTTGATATTCCACAAAATATTGCCAATCGCTCTGGGGCGGTCGCAGTTGTTCTACACTGGGGAATTGTTGCAGCAGGAATGATTGCACTTGCTTGGTCTTTTGTTTATATCAGCAATAAACGTCCAGACATTAAAAGTGGTATTTATGGTTATGCCAAGTTTGGTTTTGGTGATTATGTAGGTTTTACCTCTGCTTGGGGGTATTTTCTTAATGCTTTGTTAGGTAATGCCAGTTATCTGATATATATATTTGCTACTCTTGGTAATTTTTTCCCGGTTTTCGGTCATGGGGCTACTGCTGGTGCTACATTACCTTCATTTTTATGTGAGTCATTGCTACTTTGGATAGTTATGGGGCTGATTATAAAAGGGGTAAAAGAAGCATCTATCGTAAATATAATAATTACTTCAGTTAAATTAATGGCGCTTGCTGCATTGATTCTGGTATTTATTTATGGCTTCAAAACTTCGGTTTTTATGAAAAACATGTCCACTCATGACTTACATCTTGGATCTATGTTTGAGCAGATAAAGGCTACCATGCTAGTTACAGTATGGGATTTCTTGGGTATTGAGGCTGCCTGTATTTATGCAATTTATGCCAAATCAATGAAAGATGTTGGTAAGGCTACCATGCTGGCAGTAATTGCAGTTCTTTTGATTGATACCTTATTATCCTGTTTGCCGTTTGGAATTATGCCAACCGCAGAAGTTCAGCAGCTAACAACTCCTTCTACAGCAGGGGTAATGGCATTAGTTATTGGACCGATTAGTGCGAATATTATTCGTTTTGCAGTATTAATTTGTGTGGTTGGTGCATTACTTGCATGGAATATGCTTGCGACTAATATTTTATTTCTTTCGGCACAAGATAAAACTATGCCCCGGTTTTTAACCAAGCTAAATAAAGGTGGGGTTCCAGTTAATGCAGCGATTATGTCGGGATTAACTTTACAGGTAATGATGGTTTGCGCCTACTTTAGTCAGGCAGTTTATTTAAACATGATTATGATTGCTACAAGTCTAGTGCTAGTTCCTTATCTTCTTGCAGCAATGTTCTCAGTCAAATTAATTCTTACTGATAAAAAAATTCATTATTATGAATTGATTAAAGGGTCCCTAGCTGTTCTTTATGCCGTATGGATGATTTATGCTGGGGGGCTTAAATATCTTGCAATTTCAACCTTGATGTATCTTATTGGAATAGTTTTATTTTATAAAGCACGCCGTGAAAATGGACGGAGATTATTTGAGAACAAATTTGAAATTGTGCTATTTGCAACCATTGTGATTTGTGCAATTGCATCTGGTTGGGCCTGGTATACTGGAGCGGTGCAGTTCTAGTAAAAACCAAAATCTGAAAACCCCAACAAAGTTGTTGGGGTTTTCATTTAAGTGCTATTTAGTTGCTATACAGGAATTTTTAATGTTGATTTTTAGTTTAATTGGTCTTTTTCTTTTATTACTTATTGCGAGTTTATTTTCTTTTCTTGAAACAGCAAGTGTTGCTATTTCTGAACATCGTTTGATTAGCCTTTCCGAAAAACAGCGCTGGGCACATTATGCTTTGATCTTAAAGCAGCAATTAGAAAAAGTACTTATTTTCAGCCTTTTTGGCAATAGTTTTTTTAATGCTTTGGTAACGACATTATCTACGATGCTGGTTCTTAACCTATTCGGCAGTGGGCATCAGCTAATTTTGTCGGTTGCTACATTAATTGTTACTTTAATGATTATTATTTTTTCTGAAGCAGCTCCTAAGATCATTGCTTCAAAAGCACCGCTCCATGTTTTAAGGTTTATTGCGATACCTTTGTATTATCTGTTTATCGTTACCAAGCCATTAATTTGGTTCATTGATAAGATTGTTTATGGAATTACCCGCTTGATTGGTGTAGGTAGTGCTGATGGAACTTCACTTGATGAATTAAAAGCGATAATTGCCGATAAACGTTCTCCATTTCAGGATCGGCATCGCTCAATTTTATTAAATTCCATTGAGCTTGAACAGTTGACAGTAAAGGAAATTATTATACCTTTGCGAAATGTGGAAATGGTTAATTTCTCCGGAGAAATAGACTTAATTCGTCAACAGCTGGAGCAGGCTCATCATACTCGAATTATTATTTATGCGGATCAATTGGATAATATCCTTGGTTATTTACATGTAAAAGATGTGTTGAGTATTTCCAATCGCGATTATACTCATCAGGAATTAAATAATCTGATTAGGAAAGTAAATTATATTCCTGATTTTGTACCAATTATAAAGCAAATTGGGAAAGCACAGAAAAATCGAGATAGGATATTTATGGTTGTTAATGAGTATGGTGATAACCTTGGGATTGCTTGTCTTGAGGATATGCTGGAAATTGTTTTTGGTGATTTTACGACAGATGCTCCACATCGTAGTTATCTGATGATTAAGGAGGAAAATGACTCCTATATTGTTGATGGAGCCGCTTTAATTCGGGAATTCAATGATGCATCTGGTTTTGAAATTCCGTTTAGTTATGACGCCATGAGTATTAATGGCTTGATAATGAAGCATTTGGGAACGATACCAGTAAATGGAGTCTGTTTCAAAATCAATCAAATCTGTTTTGAGATTATTCATATTGGCAAATTTTGGGCAGAGCGGGTGCGGATTTCTCGGTTGAATTGATTGGGTGTAATATTTCTTAGTAAACGTGATAAAATATTACTTGAATTGGCTCCGTTTTGATAAAAATGGATTCTAGTTGTGCTTAAACTAAATAAAAGTAACCATAGAGATAAAAAATAACATGCCAGTAAGTAGTGGAATCTTTACGATTTTAGAACAAAGTGGGCTAATTTCAGATGCTGAGTCTAAGTCTGCGTTTGAACTTGTCAGCCGAGAGCGAATTTCTGTAATTGCAGCGGTAATCAGAGTAAAGCCAGCATTAACAACTAAACAGATTTTAATGGTGTTATCCAAATTTTATGGTATCCCAGTTTTGGATATTGATGCCTATAACCTTGAATTTATGCCCAAAAACCTATTGCCAGTTGACTTTATCATTGAACATAAAGTTATTCCACTTTTTAGCCGTAATAAACGTCTCAAGCTTGGGGTTATTGACCCTACTCAAAAAGAAATTTTTGCTGATATTGCTTTTAAGACTGGGCTCGCAATTGATTTAATTCTTCTCGAAGAGAAGCAGCTACAGCAAGTAATAAATCAAAATAGTACCAACTATTTTAAGACTATTAATCTGGATGAGGATGCACTACAGGGGGTTGAGTTTGCGGATACATTTTCCGATAGTGATATGGTTAATTCTGGTGATGATGATCAGCCGATTGTAAAGTTTGTACATAAAATGATCTTTGATGCGGTGCAGGTAGGTGCATCGGACATCCATTTTGAGCCATATGAAAAAGTATATCGGGTTCGTTATCGGATCGATGGTGTATTGAGTGAAGTTACTACCCCACCAGTTGCACTTAAAGAAAAGATAGCAGCTAGGATTAAAGTGGTTTCCAAGCTTGATATTTCTGAAAAACGCGTGCCTCAAGATGGTCGGTTAAGATTAGCCTTGTCGCAGAATCAGATAATTGACTTTCGGGTAAGCACTCTACCTACTTCCTACGGTGAGAAAATTGTACTAAGGATATTAGATCGTAGTGCGGCAAGTTTGGGTATTGAGGCGTTGGGTTTTGAGCCAGAGCAAAAGCGAGTAATTATGGATACTATTAGTCGTCCATATGGCATGGCATTAGTTACCGGACCAACGGGATCTGGTAAAACGGTAACTCTCTATACTTGTCTTAATTTGTTAAATGACGCTAGTAAAAATATTTCTACCGCTGAAGACCCAATAGAGATTCCTATCGGCGGGATTAATCAGGTAGCAATTAATGAGAAGACTGGATTAACCTTTGGGGTTGCCTTGCGTGCATTTTTGCGTCAGGATCCGGATGTAATAATGGTCGGTGAGATTCGGGATTTGGATACTGCTGAAATGGCGATTAAGGCTGCACAAACTGGACATTTGGTTTTATCTACTCTACATACCAATAATGCTCCCGCTGCTTTAACTAGGCTTGTAAGTATGGGCGTGCCAACCTATAATGTTGGTGATGCTATCTTAACGATTATTGCACAGCGGCTAGTTCGTAAGTTATGTCCAAATTGCAAGCGGCATGGGAAATTTGATAAAGAAACTCTCATAATGGCTGGATTTTCTGAAGAGTTGGTAAATAGCGGATGGCAGCCATATGTGGCTGTGGGTTGTTACCTTTGTCATAACACTGGTTACAAAGGGCGAATTGGTGTTTTTGAGGTAATGGCTATTTCTGATGAGTTAAAACGATTAATTTTAACTGGTGCAACTTCAGTCGAACTTGCTGATCAGGCAAGAAAAGAAGGCGTTCTTAATTTGCGGCAAAGCGGGCTTGAGAAAGTAAGGCAGGGCGTAACTAGCCTGTCTGAAGTGGAAGCCAATACTAATGAATAGATAATATCATGGCAAGAGTTAAAAAACAGGCAGATCTTAGTTGGTCGTATGAAGGGCGAACTAAAAATGGAGACCTAGTTACAGGGACGATAGAAGCACCAACTGCAATTATTGCTCGTGTGAAACTGCGTAAACGAGAGATTATTCCATTAACCGTCCGCCAAAAAAGTAGTTTTTCTTTCCTTGGTGATGTCCTTTCTCAGTTTAAAGGAAAAGTTGGCACTCAGGAAAAAAGACTGGGTTTATTCGCTAAACTTGCACGTTCCAAAGAAATTCATGATTTGACGCGCAAAGAGGAAACAGACGTTGAGAAGCGTACTAAGAAAAAAATTAAGCGACCAGTTAAAGCCAAAGAAATTACTGTTTTTATTAAACAGTTTGTAGTAGTTATAAAGTCAGGTGTTCCCTTATTAAAAGCCTTTGATATTGTTATTCGTGGAATAGAAAATAAAAAATTCCTTGAAATTCTTGAAGATATCAAATTTGGGGTCGAGAATGGGTTAAGCTTGTCGGAATCTTTTGGTACTTACCCAAAAGTATTTGATCCTCTTTTTATTAATTTCCTTGCAATCGGTGAGCAGGGGGGGATACTGGAGACTTTATTATTAAGATATGTCGAATATCGCGAAAAAATTGATGCAATCAGGCGTAAAGTAAAAGCTGCAATGGCGTATCCGGTAATTGTCTTGGTCGTATCAACAGTAGTTTTGGGGATTGTTCTTGGCTTTGTGGTTCCGCAATTTCAGAAGATTTTCTCCAGTGTGGGAGCTAAACTACCTACGCCAACCTTGATCGTAATTGCAGCTTCTGATGCTGTGATACACTATTGGTGGCTATTTATTGCTGGTGGAGTGGGGGTATTTTTTCTATTCCGCTTTATGTATCGCAATTTCCCACGCTTCCGGTTCTTCTGTGATAGCAGTGTTTTTCGGGTTCCTCTTTTTGGGGAACTTGCCCAGAAGTCCTTGATTTCACGCTGGACTCGAACGCTATCGCTATTATTTGCAGCGGGTGTACCATTAAATGAAGCCTTACATTCGATTGCCTTACTGGTAAATAATTATTTATATGGCGCGGCTACTTTGAATATTCAGAAAGATGTTGAATCTGGTAGTAGTTTATATGGGGCGATGCTAGTTACTGATATTTTTCCCAGTATGGTAAATCAGATGATTGCCGTTGGTGAAGAAGCTGGTTCGCTAGAGTATTTATTACAGTCGATAGCAGATTATTATGATCAGGAAGTGGAAATGGTTATTGAAACGTTGCTTTCTCTAATTGAACCCGCAACGATAGTTATACTGGGCAGTGTATTGGGTTCAATTATTATTGCCATTTATTTACCATTATTTAATTTAGGTAATGTAGTAGGATAAATAAATATTCGGGTTAATCCGCAAAGGCTATTTTATAATTATAACTACCCGTACTAAAGGAACAGGTTAATTATGATTGATTTATTCGGTTTTTTATTTTTTAATAGTTTATTATTCCGGGCAATTTGTCTATTTTTATTTGGAATTTGTATTGGTAGCTTTCTCAATGTGGTTATTTATCGGCTACCCATCATGTTACAAAAGTCTTGGCGAAATCAGTGTGTTGAACTTTTAGGGGCTGAGTGTGGAATTGGTGCAGATAACTCACATTTTAACTTGCTGCATCCAGCGTCGCATTGTCCAAAGTGTCATAATAAAGTTCCGGTTTGGACGAATATTCCTATACTTGGTTATTTTCTGATAGCTGGTAAATGCATTAAATGTAAAATGCGAATTTCGATTAGGTACCCTCTGGTTGAGCTTGTAACTGGGTTACTTTTTGTTGCAATTGGCTTTATTGAATCGGAAACATTAAGCATTATTGGTGCGCTTATCTTTACTTCAATAATAATTTGCCTGATTTTAATTGATTTTGATACTTTTCTTCTACCCGATGAACTAACCTTACCCCTTATTTGGTTGGGGTTATTATTTAATTTGAATGGCAGTATTTGCGGTGGGCTAACTAATGCAGTTATTGGTGCGGTAGTTGGCTATCTTTTTCTTTGGAGTATCTATTGGCTATTTAAGCTTATTACCAAAAAAGAGGGAATGGGCTATGGAGATTTTAAACTACTTGCGGCTATTGGTGCTTGGCTTGGTTGGCAGAGTTTGTTAAATGTAATTATTATCTCTTCCCTAGCTGGCATAATTTATGCGGTAATCATGCGTTTAACTGGGCGGCTACTTCCAAATAAGCCTATTCCGTTTGGACCATTTCTTGGGGTTGCAGGGTTAGTTACCTTTTTTTATGGAAATAAACTGCTTCCATTGGTTCTTTTTTAATGAAAATAATTGGACTAACTGGGTTAATTGGTAGTGGTAAAACGACTGTAGCGAATATTTTTCTCCGACATGGTGTCAAAATTATTGATACAGATCAAATTGCTCATGATGTTACTGCCAGTAATGGAATTGCGATGCCACTGATTATTAAAGAATTTGGGGCAAAATATGTAGATTCTACAGGTGCTCTATCTAGAGGTAAAATGCGTGAGCTTATCTTTGATGATGAAGGAGCTAGAAGAAAGCTTGAAGAGATCCTGCATCCGATTATTTTTGATGAAGTTAATCGCCAAATAGCAATGTCCAGTGCTGCGAATTATTTAATCCTGGTAGTACCATTACTATTTAAATCACCTCGTTATTTACAAATAACCAGTTGCAATATTTTTGTTGATTGTGATTATGAAGCAATTGTCTCACGGCTAAAAGCAAGAAATAATTTCACCCAATCTCAAGTGGATAATATATTGGCAACTCAGGTGTCAAGAGAAAAGCAAATGCTCTTGGCTGATGATATCATTTATAATAACGGGGGAATAGATAATTTAGAGCAACAGGTTAATCTTCTACATGAGAAGTATTTACAGCTAAAGTAAAATTGTAATGTATAAATATCTGAAATTTAATATCAGTAGAAAACAGCGCCGGATTATCGGCTGGGTAGTATTTGCTGCGTTCTTTATAACAGTTGGTCTGCCACTGATGTTTTTTTACTACTGGTTTGATGCGAAAACAGTTAAACAAATTGTGATTAGCCAATTTGACAAGCAGAACTATTCAGTACAGATTGATGGTACTGTAGAACCTCGTTCTTGGCATGGGCTTAGTTTGTTTATATCTGATCTAACTGTATTTGACAAAAAAAATCAGAGAATTTTACACATAAATACAGCCAACTGCCAATTATCGTGGCCCGAATTGATTGTCGGCAGATATAAGGTAAAGCGCATTGCATTTAATGGGGTCACATTTTATCGTGATGCTTTAAAAAGTACAAATTATGCTACTCTTTTTGACTATAATACAATTGCAAACTCTGAATTCAGTAACTTAAATAGTCTATCAGTTACTAATCTTAATTTGATTGAAAGTGCAGCTACTTACATTATTCGTGATGCTAACCTGCAACTATATAGTCTTAACACAAAAAAACCAACGTTCCATTTAGGATTTAAGCTCGCGCGCTATCAATCAGATTTGAATGTCTATGGTAAGGTTTCCAGTATTGAAAATGGAAATATTAATATTGAAGAATTAAATACTGCAATTGTTAATCCTCGTTTAAACTTTGAGATGCAATCACATGCTCGCTATGTATCAAAGGAGCAGCAGTTATGGATTGAAAATAGTAAAGGGGTGGTAAATGGCAAAAAATATAGTGGAACAATGGCAATTGATACCATTCTTTACTCCAGTTATGGTTTGACTGTAAGCAGTATAAATGCGATACTTAATAATCCGTTAAAGCAGTTTAATCAGACAATAAGCTTAAATGCCTATAAAATTGCGACAGATGATTTTTATGATTATAATATCGATAGCCTTAACCTGCGATATGAGGCGGCAAACGTTGATCAGAAATTTTCAGCAAATATAGAATTAAATGATGCCAATCTTAATGAGAGTTTAAATCTGGTTAATAATAATTGTAGCGTTGGGCTAAATATAAATTCTAGCAAACAAGGGCGGCTATTTTATGGCGGACTACGAGGAAGTTGTAATTTTTATTTGCCAGTTAATCAGGCTTCATTCAATTTACGTGGGAAGCTTAATGGTGCAAACACCCAGCTGACTGGCACATATAGTCATAAGGATATTATTCCAGAGCTTGAAGTAAATGCAAAGGTTGCTGCATTGGATGTATCAAAATTTATTCTTGAAGAGCATTCAAATCAATTTTTGCCACTGTATTCTGATGCCAGCCGCTTGCCATTTAATTGGATAAGTATCATTGATATGAAAGCCAAGATGTTTTTTGAGCAGCTAAAACTTGCTAATTTAACATTAAATAATTTTGATACTGAGCTTAGTGTGCAAAAGGGAAAACTAAATATAACAAAACTTGATGCTGGCGTTTATGGCGGGAAACTGTCTGGTCATGCGCAAATTAACAAAGTTAAGAATGGTTTTGATATTTCTCTTGCCAATACTATAACTGGAATAGATCTAAAGCGGCTATTTAGTAATCTGTTTAATGTAAATGCTATTATTGGGAGTGCTGATTTATTGATAAATACTCATGCCGAGAGTGTTAATAATTATCAGGACTTACATAAAAAAATGAATGGTACGGTAAATTTGAGTGTCAATAATGGAGGATTCTCCGGGGTCGATTTTAGTTTATTTCTGAGCCCTGAAAATCTGGCAGCTTTCCAGAATAGAAATGTTATGATGACAAACTTTACCCGACTTCAAGCTAATTTTAGTTTTGTTAATGGGCGTTCAGAAAGAAGCCAGATTAATTTTAATTCACCAACTATTTTGGCGAATGGAACAGGGCTAATTAGTTTTGCCGATAATAGTATTGATTATAAGCTTCAAGTTAGTAGTATCTTGCCGTTAAATATGCAAAAAATTAAATCAATTTCAATTCCTGTGGAAATTAATGGCGAGTTGTTTAGTCCCAAAATTTATATTCAGAATATGACATTAAATGCTGAATCTGGGCACCAGAGAAGTAAGGCTTCTAGAAGCGGAAAGAGACATGGTGGATAATGAGTGGTAATATTTTAAAAGTTGGATTTAGCAATAAAAATGATCTGGCTAAAGCCTATATTAAACAATTTAAGAATGGTGGAATTTTTATTTTGGATAATCATGCGCTTGAATTGGGTGATGAAGTATTTCTGATAATTTCTCTGCCCGAAGGAAATGAACCACTTGCTATTAGCGGGAAAGTTTTTTGGGTTAGTCCTTCCTCTGCTGTAGGATATCGTGCCGGAATCGGCGTCCAATTTAATGCCGATAGAGCTGGACAGGACGCAAGATCTAGGATTGAGGTTATGTTAGGTGGCTTATTACAGAATAATATGCTCGAATATTATACATTTTAGGTAAATTGAAAGTACTATGATAGTAAATACAAATAGATTTGGATATATTCTAGTTGCGGTGGGCATGTTTTTAAGTCTAGGTGGGTGTGGTACCACTGATTCACAAGCAGCATTTACATCTGCGGCTCCCAGAAATACCGATACCTTGATTACACCACCAGGGATGAGTAGCCCCGATTTAAATACTAATTATAAAATGGATTTGACTGCCCAAAAGCAGTCATCATATCAGGTTAGTCGCGCTAAAGGTATGTCAATAGTTACTGGGGGGTCTCAGCGGTGGCTGGTGATTGAAAGTCAAAGTGTTGATCGGATGATGCCTGTAATGTTGGCATACATTAATCAACTTGGATTAACTGTGAAATATCAGAATCCTGCATTGGGAGTAATTCAGACAGATTGGTCAAGTAGAAATACCAAAGTTCCACAGGGGGCATCAATCAGAGGTCTTTTTGACTGGATTGGCTGGGGAGGCATGTATTCACTTAACTCTATGTATCTTTACCGGGTAACTTTGTGGCAAGATGGACATAATGTGGTGGTAATGGATACCAATTATCAGATGGATGAGGTATATGAGGGATGTGGTAGAGATGGAATTTCTACTACATCAAGCTTTGCTTCTTCAGATACCCAAAGAACAAAATGGATAACCAGACCTTCAAATCCACAGCTGGAGCTTGAATTTCTTGCTCAGTTTATGGCATTTGCTGGAACTCCTCAGGAGCAGGTTAAGAAGATTGTTAAACAGGTAGAGTCAGCACCAAAAGAAGCTAGTCTCATAAATAATAATCAGGTGGTTGTAAATGATCAGTTTGATCGTGCATGGTGGCGTACTGCCGTTGCGCTTGACCGGATTGACCTTGGTGTTGTAGATAAAAATCGAACCAAAGGTGAATACTACATTTATCCACTTCAGGCACAGCTTGATAATCCTGACCCTGGGTTTATGAAGAAATGGTTTGGCAAGGAGTCTGCTAATCAGAATAGTGGACCAAAACCGCTTTATACAATAAAATTGGTTGCTCAGGGTAATCAAACTGTAATTACTATGCTACCATATGACAGCCAAAATCCTGATAAGGATTTCAGTGCAAATCAGAAGAAATATATGAGTGGGTTAGCTCAGCAATTACAGTAAAATCTGATTTCAGGTTATAGACAAATGAAAAATCTGGGAAGTATCATTGAGCGTTTATATTCTGCGCGAAAGGATTCTCCACAAGAGCAGCTTGATTTAGTTATTGATCTTTCAAGACGTGGATTTCTTCATCAGGTTGTTGGAGGAGTTGCATTAGGTGTTGCCATGAGCCTTTGCAATCATAAATCTATTGCCGATGGAATCAATGGTTTGCCAGATATGGGCGATAGCGATCGGAGTAACCTTACTCCTCATCAGGCGGATATGCTTGGTAAGCAAGTAATTTTGCAGATATACGCTAGTGGCGATATGCTGGAAGATTTTGATTGTCTTGATTACCTTAATAACTTAGGTGGTAATTTAGTTAGTTATTCGCCAATGGCTGGGCAGCAATTTAATTTTTACCTGATTAAAGATAGGGAAATTAATGCTTTTGCTCTTCCTGGCGGTTACATCTGTGCTTATAATGGTTTAATCTATGCAACCATGTCTGAAGCAGAGTTATCTTCAGTTATGGCTCATGAGATTGGGCATGTAATTCAACATCATATTTTTCGCAATATCAGTGTTGCTAATCGCGCTCAGTGGCTTACTATTGCCGGGATCATTGCTGGTGCCTTGATGGCGCCAATTGCTCCTGGTGCTGCAATAATTGCTGCTCAAAGCGGACAGGGCGCGGGTATCCAAAGTCAGCTAGCTTTCTCACGCGATTATGAGCGTGAAGCGGATCGAGTTGGACAGCAGTTAATGTACCAGGCTGGATTTGATGCTCATGCAATGCCAGAATTTTTTCAGCGCATGCAAGATGCATATAAATTTAATGCCAATGATGCATTAGCTTTTTTACAAACTCATCCTGTCACCATAGAACGGCTAAGTGAAGCTGAAGTCCGTGCTAATCATATGCCAGTTAAAATGCGTCAAGATAGTATAGATTTCTTACTGTCGAGGGAGAAATGTCGGGTACGCCAGCTTGGTAATGAGGATGCAATAAAGTTTTATCTAAACGCCTTAGCAAATAAACGTTATGTAAATATTGATGCTCAATACTACGGTCTAGCTCTTGCTTATTTTCAGAATAAAGACTATAAAAACAGTATCATTAGTTTGAATAAAGTTAGCAGTAAATCAGTACAGGGACATCCTATGACCCTTGGCTTAAAGGCAAAGCAGCTAATTGCCGTAGGCAATAATAAGCTGGCTGATACTCTCTATGATCAGGCTTTGCAGGATTATCCTAATCATAAGGGTTTATGGATGGGGCAGCTTGAATTTCTTATTGCTACCAGAAATTATCCAAAAGCGGCGAATCGGTTGGGCATTCTGGCTCAAACAAATACTAGTGACCCCGATGTCTGGGATCAATATGCAATATTATATTCCGATGGCAAATATAATCAACCAGTAAAATATCATTATGGTCTGGGAACTGAATTTTATTATATAGGTAATTATAAGCTTGCAATGGAACAATATAATGCTGCGCTGAAATTGAAGCCTTCAAAGCCTGGTGATACTGATTTGCAGGGGCTAATTAGTGCTCGTCTGCCAGAAATTAATGCCAAACTTCAACTATTAAGGCAATAAATTCGTGAGAATTAATTTATCTTATTTCCCCAACTTATTCAACAAAAAAATGCTTACTGCATCCTAAATCAGGTATAATCAAACAAAATTCTTATAAATAAAATGTTTAAACATTAGTGTCTTTTTATCTGGGGTTAGACTTCGGGAGTCCAGCATTGTTACGTTTGGAGTGTCTGATAGCTTAGCTCAGTCAATATTCAAAAGATTTTAGTATATGTTCAGAATAAGGAATTAAAGTGGGCAACTCCATTTCTCCAACGAATTTTTACCAGATTCTAGCTAATAATAGTGCTGCTAAGCCGGGAAAAACAATAATTTTTGAAGAAGAATTAAAAATTTCCAATCAGCAGCTTCTTGAATATGTAAATACTGTAGCAAGTTATCTACATAAAAAGGGAATCAAAAAGGGTGATAAAGTCGCATTATTGATGTCAAATAGCTGGCAATTTATTGTTAATTTTTTTGCTATTAATAAGGTCGGTGGGGTAGTCGTTCCAATAAATAATTTTCTTAAAGAAGATGAAATTGCCTATATTCTTAATGATAGTCAGGCAAAGTTGCTATTTGCTTCCGGTAAATTTGCTAAGGAGGTCAAAGAGCAAGTATTCAAGACAGGAATAGCAAAAATTATCTGGATAGGTGATGTTCCTCTTGAAAATGATAAAAACGTAGATCATGATTCAATTCTCTCTACCCCGGAAGACTCTGCGCCGCATATTCCGCTGGATAAGGATGAATTGTCGGTCATTGTTTATACTTCGGGCACCACTGGTAAGCCAAAAGGAGCAATGCTGGCATTTCGCAATATTTATTCAAATGTAACTGCTTGTCTAGAGCATTTACGGGTTAAGCCGGGTAAAATTCCAATGGTTTGCTATCTGCCAATGTTTCATGCGTTTACACTAACTGTAACCGTACTATTACCAGTATTAAGTAATAGTGGTGTAACTGTGATTCGTTCAATTGCTACTAAGGGTGATTTTGCTAAACTCTTAAAACAAGTGCTCTTAAAACGAGTTCCTTATTTTGCAGGGGTTCCTGATGTTTATAGTGCGTTATCTAAAGCCAGTTTGCCATGGTATTTCCACTGGTTTCATGCTGTAAAAGGGTTCATTTCTGGGGCTGCTCCCTTAGCCGAAGAAACCATGCGTAAATTCGCAGCCACCTTCAAAAAAGGTACACTTATTCAAGGCTATGGAATTAGTGAATGTTCACCCGTAGTGTCGGTAAATACGCCATGGGCAAATCGAACTGGTTCGGTTGGGAAGGCTTTACCCGGATATCAGGTTGAATGTTTTGATGATAATATGCAGCAAGTTGCTCGTGGTACGATTGGTGAAATCTGTGTTAAGGGTGATTGTGTAATGCTTGGTTATTATAATCGTCAGGCAGAAACGGATGAGGCGGTAGTCAATGGCTGGTTTAGAACTGGCGATATCGGTAAGGTTGATAATGATGGTTTTATCTTTATTGTTGATCGGAAGAAGGACTTGATTATCAGTAAGGGAATGAATATTTACCCGCGTGAAATTGAAGAGGTAATTTATACTAATGACAAGGTGAATGCCTGTGCCGTGATTGGTATCAAGGATATTGAGGCAAATGAAACACCTGTTGCCTATGTTGAGCTTAAAGAAGGGGAGACTGCAACTGAGGCAGAGTTAAAGGAATATATCAAACCTCATCTTGCACCGTTTAAACAACCACGCAAGGTTTATTTCATGGAAAAACTCCCGCGCAATGCAACTGGGAAAATTCTTAAACGTGAACTTCGCGATATTGCCAATCAGGGGTAGAGTCAGGTTATTTTAATAAACTGATTTCCCGCTATTTACTACTATGCCTGATAGTAAACTATGCTTATAGATTTCGATTCTCTAAATTAAAGAGCATAGCTTTATCAGGTATAATATTGTCTTAAATTTAATCACAAGCTAATGGATGAATAATATGGTTAGAACTCGTTTTGCACCCAGTCCGACTGGGTTTTTACATATCGGTGGTGCTAGAACTGCACTTTTTTCATGGGCATATGCTAGAAAAAATAAAGGTACTTTTATTTTGCGGGTTGAGGACACTGATCTTGAGCGTTCTACGCAAGAATCAGTAGATAGTATTCTTCAGGCAATGAGCTGGCTTAACTTAGATTATGATGAGGGTCCATATTTTCAGACGCACAGAATGGAGCGTTATAAAGAAGTTATTGCGCAAATGCTGAAAGACGGTACGGCTTATTACTGTTATTGTTCCAAAGAAGAACTAGATGAAATGCGTGAAGCTCAACGTCAGCGAGGAGAGAAACCTCGCTATGACATGCGTTGTCGGCATAATCACACACCACGCGCGGGAGTAAATCCAGTCGTTCGCTTTAAAAATCCGGTAGATGGAGTGGTTATTTGGGATGATCTAGTTAAAGGGCGGATTGAGATTGCGAATAGCGAACTGGATGATCTGATTATTGCCAGAAGTGATGGGACGCCAACGTATAATTTTTGTGTGGTGGTAGATGATCTAGATATGCAGATAACCCATGTTACCCGTGGTGATGATCATGTGAATAATACACCGCGCCAGATAAATATTCTGAAGGCACTTGGTGCTACCTTGCCGCAATATGCCCATGTGCCAATGATTTTACGTGATGATGGGCAAAAAATGTCGAAGCGTAATGATCCGGTTAGTGTTATCCAATATCGTGATATGGGGATTTTGCCAGAAGCATTACTTAATTATCTGGCGCGATTATGCTGGGGGCATGGCGATGATGAAGTTTTCTCTATAGAGCAATTTGTAGAATGGTTTGATTTAAGTAATATTTCACCATCACCTGCACGTTTTGATATGAAAAAACTTTATTGGGTAAATGCTCAGCATCTAAAAAATAGTCCAGTTGAAGAATTAACAAAACTTCTTAAACCAAAATTACAACAGTTAGGTGCTATTGATTTTGATAGCCTTGATTTAAATGCCATTATTGAGTTGGTTAAGTCACGTAGTGACAATCTGAACGCAATGGCGGAAGAAGTGCACTATTTTTATCAGCCAAAAATAGCGGCTTCAGAAGAGCTTGAAAAACATCTAACTTCCGATGCAAATATGATTCTTGTTAAATTTGCAGAAGCGTTATCTGCTCTAAATGACTGGAGTCTTGATGCCATAAAAGGCACAATAAAAGAGTTTTGTTCGGTAAATAATATCAAGATGCCACAGCTCGGGATGCCATTACGGCTAAAATTGTGTGGAACTACGCAAACACCCTCATTTGATGCTATTTTGTTTATCTTGGGTAAAAACAATGTGTTAACTAGATTGTTGGCTTGATAAACTAATTTGGGTGTAAAAATAATACAAAAAAACGTTGACATTATTGAATTGAGTGAGATAGAATACCTATCTCACAAATTGAGGCGAATTAGCTCAGCCGGTTAGAGCGACGGAATCATAATCCGCAGGTCCGGGGTTCGAGTCCCTGATTCGCCACCAAAATATGCCGGAGTAGCTCAGTTGGTAGAGCAGCTGACTTGTAATCAGAAGGTCGAGGGTTCAATTCCTTTCTCCGGCACCATTTTTGGCCAGGTAGCTCAGTCGGTAGAGCAGAGGATTGAAAATCCTTGTGTCGGCAGTTCGATTCTGCCCCAGGCCACCATTTTATTTTTCCAAAACAATCAAAATTGCTAACAATCCTGTTAGTACAAATAATCCCGATGATAATGAATGCCAGAAGTTAAAGCTTGGTGTTGTTTGTATTACGTGGTGTGCCATGTCCGCTAACTTACTGCGTAAATTTGCTATGATTGGGAAAATACCAAAATAATTTACTGTTAGTATTGCTTCGGATAGGAGTGCGTACCAGAATTTGCGTGACTTAAAAAAATGTAGCTGATGTTTAATCATTAGTCCAATTATTATAAAAATACATGCAATCATTCCGGTGTATGCATTTATGTTCAATATTTGCCCAGTAATTGTTGCTGCAGTTATTTGGTCTAATGCTTTGAATAGAAGAGGAATGATGATGGTGCCGATTGTGATGGTTCCTCCCGCCCAGAGGCAAGTGGCTAATTTAGTTAGTTGTCCAAAATTGAGGATGTCAAGAGGTTGATTTATCAGATTTGTTGTTTTTTTTGTGTTTCTTTTCTTTATGGTTGTCACGGGTTTCCCTTGCAATAGGTGATAAGTTAATTGGTATATAGCGTTCAATTTATAAATACTTTGCTACAAATTGTAGTAAATTAAGTGTGATTTTAACTTGAATTATGCTATAATAACAAGCTCAAAATTTCATAATAACACGGGGAGCAAATCTAAGTTACTGCTTGGAAATGCGTTTTTACCCATTTTAAAGGTATGTATAAAGATGGCAAAGAAAGTCATTGGCTTCATAAAGCTACAAATTCCTGCCGGTAAGGCAAATCCATCACCTCCAGTTGGTCCTGCGCTAGGTCAGCGCGGTCTTAACATTATGGAGTTCTGTAAAGCTTTTAATGCAAAAACTCAATCAATGGAGCCAGGTCTTCCTGTTCCGGTTGTTATCACTGCATTCTCAGATAAAAGTTTCACTTTTGTAATGAAAACTCCGCCAGCTTCAATTCTATTGAAAAAAGCTGCTGGAATTAAGAGTGGTAGTTCACGTCCAAATGCTGATAAAGTGGGTAAAGTTACTCGTGCGCAGTTGGAAGAGATTGCAAAAACTAAAGAGCCGGATTTAACTGCTGCTGATTTAGATGCGGCTGTGCGTACTATTGCTGGTTCTGCGCGTAGTATGGGGCTTGAAGTTGAGGGGGTTAAATAATGGCTAAATTAACAAAAAGACAAAAAGCATTTGCAGCTATTGATGGCACAAAATTATATGCTGCTACAGAAGCGATTTCTCTAGTTAAATCTGCGGCAACTGCAAAATTTGATGAGTCAATTGATGTGGCTATCAATCTTGGTGTTGATCCACGTAAATCTGATCAGATGATTCGTGGTTCATTAGTGTTGCCAAATGGTACTGGTAAAACAGTGCGTGTCGCTGTGTTTGCACAAGGTCCACAAGCTGAAGCGGCTAAAGCTGCTGGTGCTGATATTGTTGGCTTGGAAGAGCTAGCTGATGATGTAAAAAAGGGTAATCTTAATTTTGACTTAGTAATCGCAACGCCAGATACTATGCGTGTGGTTGGTACCCTTGGTCAAATTCTTGGTCCACGTGGACTTATGCCAAATCCTAAAGTTGGTACAGTTACTGCGGATGTGGCAACAGCAGTTAAAAATGCTAAAGCTGGTCAGGTTCAATACCGTACAGATAAAAATGGTATTATCCATTCAACAATTGGTCGTGCTTCATTTGCGCCAGAGAAATTAGGTGAGAATCTTGCAGCTCTTGTTGATGTGCTGGTTAAAGCTAAGCCTGCAAGTAGTAAAGGTCAATATCTTAAACGTGTAACCGTGTCTAGCACGATGGGTGTTGGCGTTAAGGTTGATGCTGCTACAATTGCAAAATAATTTTAAAACCTCGGTAATTCTACCGGGGTTTGTAAAATTTGATTCTAATTTTAGAGTCAATTGGGGATAAGGCTTTTGCCTTATCATTATCAAAGACCGTGGGAGTCGTTTGTTTTTGCAAACGCTTAAATTTCTCCGAAATCCTACGCAGATAGTGGAAACTCGACAGTATAAAGTTCTCATTTGTGACTACTCTATTAAATCGTTTAAATCCACTATAAATTTAGGAGTTGAGCCTTGAGTTTAAACCTAGACAGTAAAAAAGTCGTTGTCGCTCAGGTCTCAGAAACCCTTGGTAGTGCTCAAACTGTTGTTGTTGCTGAGTATGCTGGTGTTACAGTTGAATCATTGACTGCTATTCGCCGTGAAGCTCGCAAAGCAAATGTTTACTTGCATGTAATTAAAAATACATTAGCACGTAAAGCAGTTGAGGGTACCAAGTTTGCTCCATTGGCTGAGAAAATGACTGGCCAATTGATTTATGGTGTTTCTGAAGATCCGGTTGCTGCTGCAAAAATTATCAACGAATTTGCTAAAGCTAATGATAAAGTAAAAATCGTTGCTGGGATGTATAATGAAAAATTGCTTGATACCGCTGGTGTTAAACAATTAGCATCTATACCTAGCCGTGATGAATTACTTGCTCAGGTTATGGGTGTTATGCAACAAATCCCTGCTAGCTTTGTTCGTTTGGTTGCTGCAATCAAAGACAAAAAAGAACAGGAAGCTGCTTAATACAGCAGTTGTTAAAATTAATTATTTTTAAAGATTTATTAGGAGTCAAAAATGGCTGTTTCTAAAGTAGAAATTATTGAAGCAATTGGTCAGATGACCGTTATGGATTTATCTGAACTAGTAAAAGAAATGGAAGAAAAATTTGGTGTATCAGCTGCTGCTGTTGCAGTTGCTGCTGGTCCTGCTGCTGGTGGTGCTGCCGCTGCTGAAGAGAAAACTGAATTTGACGTAGTTCTTACAGAAGCTGGTGCAAATAAAGTTGCTGCAATTAAAGTGGTTCGTGAAATCACTGGTCTAGGTCTTGCTGAAGCTAAAGCTTTAGTTGAGTCTGCACCTAAAGCAGTTAAAGAAGGCGTAGCAAAAGCTGATGCTGAAGCGTTGGTTAAGAAAATTACCGAAGCTGGTGCTAAAGCTGAGATGAAATAATTAACTTATCAGTTAATTTAAAAATAAAAGGGGTAACACTACGTTGCCTCTTTTGCCGTATTTATTGGCAAATAGCCAAACACTAATTAAAAGCTAATAAAAATAACTATTCTAAACTAAATTTATAAATTACTATTGCTGACTTTTCTACAATGTAAAATTCCCTAATTTTAATTGTAGATGAGTTCCAGCAACGGCATTCTAAACGTAAAGTAGTTATTTCGGTTATCTTTTTTCTTTATTTACTCATACACATCGGAGCCTTACTTATGAGCTATTCTTTCACAGAAAAAAAACGTATTCGTAAGAGCTTTGCCAAGCAGCCTGCTTTCCTGAAGGTGCCCTATTTACTGGCAATGCAAAAAAATTCCTATAACGATTTTTTACAACAGGGAGTAGCGCCAGCAAAACGGCAAAATATTGGTTTACAAAAAGCATTCAATGATATTTTTCCAATTATTTCCAATAATGGCAGTACCCGTTTGGACTTTATCAGCTATAGCCTTAGTAGCCCGATGTTTGATGTTTATGAGTGTCTGCTTCGTGGTGTTTCTTATGCTGGA
>WBZO01001292.1_pt2 | contig 24232 bp, 25 predicted proteins | sample 5204261 | NCBI WGS metagenome assembly WBZO01 (sample SAMN12412400, study PRJNA552823) | activated sludge metagenome | isolation source: activated sludge from anammox sidestream of wastewater treatment plant... | place: USA: North Carolina | collected 2017-09
GCGGGCAGGCTCCAGGTGCAGGTGGGGGAGAGCGCGGAGCGGCGGGAGATACTGCGCAACCACATCGCCTGGCGCGTGCTGGTGCCGATTCTGCTGTCGATCCCGCTGATCGCCGTCATGATCTGGTACGGTGTCGCCCGCGCCATGTCGCCCCTGCGCAACATCGCGGCCGACGTTAAGAATCGCCGGCCGGACAACCTGCGCCCGATTCCGGATCTCGATGTTCCGGTCGAGGCCAAGCCGCTGATCGACGCGCTCAACGCCCTGTTCCGGCGCCTGCAACAGGCCTTCGAGACCGAGCGCAGGTTTACCTCCGACGCCGCCCATGAGCTGCGCACCCCGCTCGCGGCGCTGAAGACGCAGGCGCAGGTCGCGCTGCGCGCGACCGCGGACGAAGAACGCCGTCGGGCGCTGCGCCAGGTCGTCGCCGGCGTCGATCGGGCCACCCACCTGGCGCAGCAACTGCTTACGCTGGCCCGTATCGATCCCACTGTATGGGTCGGTCACGACAATGTGGACCTGGGAGACCTGGCGTCGGAGGTGCTGGCCGAGATCGCGCCGCTCGCGCTCGCCAGGGGTACCGATCTCGGCCTGGAGGCGGGCGCGGTGGCGCCGGTCCGGGGCGATCGCGCGATGCTCGGCATCCTGCTGCGCAATCTGGTCGACAACGCCATCAAATATGCGCCGGCCGGGGGGTGGGTCGAGGTGAACGTCGAACGGCGCGGGTCCGCGATCGTGCTCGGCGTGAGCGACAATGGTCCGGGCATACCGCCGGAAGAGCACGCGCGCGTGTTCGAGCGGTTCTACCGCCGGATCGGGGCGGGCGGCTCGGGCAGCGGTCTCGGGCTTTCCATCGTCAGGCGCATCGCCGATCTCCACCATGCGGAGATACGGCTGAGCGCCGGGGAGCCGGCCGGTTTGCGTGTCGAGGTGATCTTCGGCGATCCGGCCCGGACCGTCACCGGCCAGCCGTGAGCCTCACGCGGGCGGGCCGATTCAGGGGGCCGGGTCCGGACGGAACGCGCTGATCCGGGAGGACGACACCGGGGTACGGTTGGCCAGCCGCTTCTGGATCTCCTTCATCGCGGTGGCCAATACGCTTTCGCCGATCAGTTCCGCGTTGATGTGGTAGTAATGCAGCAGGCAGGGGACGATCTCGTGGATCGCGCGCCGGGCCGTCGGTCTGAAGTCGGTCCAGGCGATGACCGGCAGATCGTACAGGGTGCGATCCACGCAGACCCACGCCTCCTTGTCCACCAGCAGGTCCATGCCGCGCAGGCCGGCGAGCGGCAGACGCAGGGGGCCTTTCAGACGGCGCAGGCCGAGCAGCACCTGGTTGTAGCGACGGCCGTCGACCACCGCGGGTTGCGTCTTCAGTTTGGGGACTTCGTCGATTCGTGATTTCATCGCGGATGCTTGGACGGATGCCGTGGGCTTGCTAGCGTTGCTCCCCTAATTTAGCGGCCCGGCACCCGGGTTCTGAAGCGGCCTGTCGCCCCCCGTCACCCCGGTTCTCGTCCGCCTGCATACCGACTCTACCATATTCGGCCGCCCGGCTCCGGCGGCATTCTCCGGGTATCGTATTCATTCCGCCGATCCGTTGTGAGAGAATCGCACCGTTTATGAACGGGGTCGCAGCGAGTCACGGGGTACGGCCGTCATGAGGCGTCGTTTCGGCACGCCGCTGTCCCCGTCCGCCTTGCGGGTGATGCTGCTCGGCAGTGGTGAACTCGGCAAGGAGGTCATCATCGCGCTGCAACGCCTCGGTGTGGAGACGATCGCGGTCGATCGCTATGCCGGCGCGCCGGGGCAGCAGGTGGCACACCACGCCCACGTGATCGATATGACCGATCCGCGGGCGCTGCGCGCGCTGGTGGAGCGGGAACGCCCCCATCTGGTGGTGCCCGAGATCGAGGCGATCGCCACCCAGGCCCTGCTCGACATCGAGGCTGCGGGTATCGCCGAGGTCATTCCGACCGCGCGCGCGGCCCATCTCACCATGAACCGCGAAGGGATCCGCCGGCTGGCGGCGGAGGAACTCGGCCTGCCCGTTTCGCGCTACGCCTTCGCCCGGGGACTCGACGAACTGCGCCGCGCGATCGAGGGCGGCATCGGGTATCCCTGCATCGTCAAGCCGGTGATGTCGTCTTCCGGCAAGGGGCAGTCCACCGTCAACGGCCCGAACGAGGTCGCGGCGGCGTGGGACTATGCGCAGAGCGGCGGTCGCGTCCGCCAGGGCTGCGTCATCGTCGAAGAGATGATCGACTTCGACTTCGAGATCACCCAGCTCACCGTGCGCGCCGTGGGGGACGGCGGGGCGGTCGAGACCTTTTTCTGCGAGCCGATCGGCCATCTGCAGCAGCACGGCGACTATATCGAGAGCTGGCAGCCGCAGCCCATGTCGGCGACGGCGCTGGAACGCGCCCGCGCGATCGCCGGCACGCTCACCGCCAGCCTGGGCGGCCGCGGTGTCTTTGGCGTGGAATTGTTCATCAAGGGCGACCGGGTCTGGTTCAGCGAGGTCAGCCCGCGCCCGCACGACACCGGGATGGTGACCATGGCGACGCAGCGCCAGAGCGAATTCGAACTGCACGCGCGCGCGATCCTCGGTCTCCCGGTGGATACCGGCCTGCTCTGCCCGGGGGCGAGCGCGGTCATCTACGGCGGGACCGATGGGGCCGGGGTCGCCTACGAAGGGGTGGACGAGGCCTTGCGCGTCCCGGGGAGCGATCTGCGCCTGTTCGGCAAACCGGAGGCCTATGCGCGTCGCCGCATGGGGGTCGCGCTCGCCCATGGCGGGGATGTGGACGACGCGCGCCGCCGCGCGCGCCTCGCCGCCTCCAGGGTACGGCCGGTGGCGCCCGCCTGAGCGCGCGGTGTCTTTCCCTGCGCGCGGTTCCGGCCGGCGCGATGGAGATTGCCGAAGGCCGACCGCGGCGCGATTGAAACGCCTTTAGCCAGGCGCGGGATCGAAGCGCGGCGCGCCATGCTCGATGCGCGGGACCAGATGCCCCGCCATGAGCCTCAGCAGGTCATCTCCGATCAGGCCCTTTTTCCAGCCGTGCAGGATCTCCACGTCCCGCTCCCCCAGGATCAGGCGTGCCAGTTCCTCGCGCGACGCCAGCATGCTCGGGTTGATCGCGTTCTCGGCCCCGCGGACGCGCACGAGCGCCATCATGATGTCGGCCAGGGCCTCCTGGCGCGGGTCGAGCGGACCGGCGCGCTCGACGGGCGGCGCCTCCGGGCCGGCCGTCGGCGCGGCCTTGGCCTGGCGGACCAGCGCGAGAATCTCCGCGCCGTATTCCTGGACGGCCTGGCGCTTGACCGAGCGCAGGCTGGCGAGTTGCTCCGCGTCACCGGGCCCCAGGCGCACGATGTCGATCAGCGCCTCGTCCGGCAGTATCCAGCCGCGCGGGCGATCCTCCTTCCGGGCGCGTTCCTCGCGCCAGGCGGCCAGCGCCTTGAGTATCGCCAGGCGCCGGCCCGAGAGCCGGCCGGCCGCGCGGATACGGCGCCAGGCCAGCTCGGGCGGATTGCGGTAACGCTCGGGATCGGACAGCGCGGCGAAATCCTCCCGCAGCCAGGCGAGGCGGCCGCGCTCTTCCAGGGCCGCCTGCAGCTTCAGATAAAGCGGGCCGAGATAGCGCACGTCGTCGAGCGCGTATTCGATCTGCGCGCTCGCGAGCGGGCGGCGCGACCAGTCGGTGCGCGTATGCGCCTTGGACAGCGTTTTCCCCAGCAGATCCTGCACCAGCGCGGCGTAGCTGGCCTGATTCGGCAGGCCGAGCAGCGGCGCCGCGGACTGGGTGTCGAAGACGGGGTTCGGCAACCGGCCATGGTCGTGATAAAAGATCTCCATGTCCTGCCCGCAGGCGTGGAACACCTTGGTGACGGCGGGATCGAACAGGATCTCGACGAGCGGGTCGAGGCGTGGAATCGCGAGCGGATCGACGCAGGCGAGGGTATCGTCGGTGGCGAGCTGGAGCAGGCAAAGGCGCGGATAATAGGTGCTCTCGCGCAGGAATTCGGTGTCGAGCGCGATCCAGGGCCTGCCCGCGATGCGCCGGCACAGTTCATTCAGCGTTTCCGCGTCGTCTACATAATAGATTTTCTGGTCCATGACCTCTTTTCCGGCTGGGTGGGGAGGGTGCGGTTGGCCGCGCGCTCAGGGCGGCGGGGCGGACGGCTCCGTCCTGCCGCCCTGGCCCTCGATCTCTTCGATGCGTTCCTGGATGCGGCGCGCCCTGTCCGCCACCTCCGCCGCGTCCGGGTTTCCGCCGCCCGCGCGTTCGAGCACCTGCGCGCGGGTGAGCACCGGATAATTTCCCGGCAATTCGAGCAACGCGGGCCGCGTCGGCGCGTCGAGCCGGATGTGCGTGATTTCATGGATCGTCCCGCCGTCGCGATCGGTGCTGCGCAGCGGGAGGCCGAGCCGCGGATAGTGATCGTCGATGAGGTCGTCGGCGACCTCGCACAGGCGCTCCGGCGCGGTCAGCAGGGTGAGGACGCGATGATCGCGATCTTCGGAAGCGGCCGCCATGAGCTCGATGAAGCGGCGGATGCCGGGCGCCTCCAGCGGCGCGCGGGCGAGATACTCGTCGCGGCAGTAGGTGTCCTCGACCAGGATCCGGTAACGACGCGTCGGGTAGCCGGCGATGTCGGGCCCCGCCCCGGCGTCATCGAGGCGCACATGCGGCTCGGCGATGCCGCCCGCGGCCGTTTGCGCGTGCTCTGAGCGCTGGGGTCGGGGCGAGGCGAGGTCCATGGCGAAACCGTCGCGGACATCGACCGCGAGCACGCGCTGCGACGAAAGATCGAGCAGCATGTACAGCCCCGCGTCCGGGCCGTCGATCCTGGCCGCGTCGGCGCCGATGGTCACGCGACTGGCCTGTCCCGCGGCGTCCCTGCCTTCGATGACGATGTCGCCCCGCGCCGTCGCTGCGCAAACGGCGCCGGCGACGGCGCAATAAAGGTACAGGGACTTTTGCACCGGGGTCTCGGGGAGGCGGTCCGTCGGGCGGCCGGCTACAGCGGCAGGATTTCCATGCCGAGGTCGTCGCACCGTTGTGCGGCGGCGGCGCTGGTGACGACCGCCTGGCTGGCCCGTTCCGGTTTGAGATAGGTCTCTCCGACGCGGCGCAGATCGTCCAGCGTGACCCCGATCACGCGCATGCGGTAACGCTGGCGCTGGGCCGGGGTGCGCCCGTAGAGAGTGTTATGGAAGGCCGACTTGGCCTCGCCGGCCGGCGAACCCGGCTTGTCGATCGCGCCGATCACCCCGAGGATCGCCTCTTCCAGTTGGCGCGGTTCGTGGCGCGTGTCGAGCAGCCAGTCGATCGCCTGATCGAAGTCCCGCAGCGTTTCCTCCAGGCGGGGGTCGCGATAGGAGTAGAAGCGGAAGGCCGCGATGTCGGGGTCGTGGCCGGCGCCGCCGCCGTAGGCGCCGCCCTGTTCGCGGATCGCGCGGTGCAGGAAACCATTGCGCAGGAAGCCGCCCAGCACCTCGAGCGCGGCGGCGTCCGCGTGCTCGATCGAGACCGTCGGGTACACCTTGGCGCAGAAGTTGACCTCGGTGCTGGTGGTCCAGAGCTGGCGCACCGGGCGGCGCACCGGCGGGCGGGTGAACGGCGCGAAGCCGGCGGCCGAGGCCGCGGTCGCGCCCTTCCATACGGTCTCCAGGTCGCGGCGCAACAGGTCGTGGCGTTCGCGCTCGCCGATCAGGACGAACTGGCGCGGCGCGCGCAGGACGAGCGCATGGATGCGGGCGAGCCGTTCGGCGAAGCGCGCCAGTTCCTCCGCCCCGTCGAGTGAGTCGTCGAGCCGCTTGAGTGCGCGGATGCCGGCCAGCCCGCGCAGGCGATGATTGATGTCCGCGCCCGGGCTCATGCCGCTGGCGGCGGCGCCCATGGCGAGCGAGTGGCCGCGGCCGGTGACGCTCTGCTCCATGCGCGCGCGCTCCTGGGCGATGATCTCGCGCAGGCGGCCCACCTCGTCGAAGCGCACGGTCTCGAGCGTCTCGCGCATGAGCGCGCTGAACTCGGCGTGACGGCTGGCGAGCGCCTTGCCGGACAGGATGAAATGGGCGCGGATCGCCTGTACGTCGTCGATGCGGCCGCGCAGGCTGGTGTAGGCGTTGATGTCGCCGCAGACCTGCGACTGGCGCACCTGGGTGGCGAGATAGTCGCGGCCGCCGCAGCCGAGCTCGGACAGGGCGCGGGTGTAGTAGGGCAGACAGGCGAGCAGTTCGTCGTCCAGCTGCGGCAGTTCGATCACGAGCTGCTGGTAGACCAACCCGTTGGTGCCCTGGGGATAAAAGGTCGTCTCCCACGGCCCGAGCGTCTCGCGCGCGCCCTCGGGGATGTACAGGTCGGCGGGGATGTCGTCGAGCCCCACCTTGGGCAGGATCTCCGGGTCGTCGTGGCGCGCCTGGCGTTCCTGCAGCTCGGCGGCGCGCGCGACGATGCCCTGCCGCTCCTCCGCCGACAGCGCGGCGCGGATCGCCTCCAGCCGTCCCGCCTCGGCGGCGCCGCGGCGGGCGCTCAACCCCGGGTCGGGGCTCATGGTCAGGCGCACGCGATGCGGGTTGTCGAGCAACAGCGCGCGCACCTGCCGTTTGACGAAATCGGGGTCGCGGATCTCCGCCCGCAGGCGTTCCAGCACCGGATCGAGATTGAGCACCGCGATCGGATCGCCGCGGTGGATGGCGGTCGGCAGCGCGCCGAGGATCAACTGCAGGCCGTAGGGATAGGAATCGCCTCCGATCTCGCGCTGATGCAGCTCGAGCTGATGCAGGGCGGCGTCGACCATCTCCTGCGGTACGCCGCGCTCGGCGACTTCGCGCAGCACGCCGAGGATCAGCGCCTCCACGGCCTCGGCCTGTTCCGGCCGGCTGCCCTCGACGCCGCAGACGAAGGCCATCTCGCGGTTGGAATCCTCGAGACCGCACAGGGGGGAAGGGGCGCTGCCCAGCTTGGTGCTTTCCAGCGCGTGGCGCAGGGGCGAGGCGCCGTTGTCGAGCAGGATATTGGACAACAGGTGCGCCTTGAGCAGGTCCTCCAACTCGGTGCTGCGGCCGAGCAGCCAGCCCAGTACGATATGCGTCTTGGCGGCCCCGGTGTCTTCCTCCTCCAGCGCGTAGCCGTCCTCCGCTTCGAGCGGCCGGTCGTAGCGGGACTCGTCCGGCACGGCGATGACCTCGTCGAGGCGCTGGAAGCGCGCCAGGGCGCGCTCTTCGAAGCGCGCCTGATGCTCGTGCGCCGGGATGTTGCCGTAGGTCAGGAACACCGCGTTGGACGGATGATAGTGCGTGCGGTAGAACTCCTTGAGCTGGGCATGGCTCAGCTCGGGGATATGTTCCGGATCGCCGCCGCTGTTGTAGTGATAGGTGGTGGTCGGATAGAGACGCTGGCTGAGGCCCTGCCAGAGGGTGCTGACGGGGGAGCTCATCGCCCCCTTCATCTCGTTGTAGACCACGCCCTTGTAGACCAGGCGGCTGCCCGGATCGGCGGCCTCCTCGAACTCGACGCGGTGTCCTTCCTGCGCGAAGTCCAGCTCGTCCAGCCGCGCGAAGAAGACGGCATCCAGGTAGACATCGAGCAGATTGTTGAAATCCTTCCGATTCTGGCTGGCGAAGGGGTAGGCCGTCCAGTCGCTGCTGGTGAAGGCGTTCATGAAGGTATTGAGCGAGCGCCGGATCATCATGAAGAAGGGGTCGCGCACCGGGTAGCGTTCGCTGCCGCACAGCGCGGTGTGCTCGAGGATATGCGCCACCCCGGTCGAATCCATCGGGACGGTGCGGAAGGCGACCAGAAAGACGTTCTCGGGGTTCTCCGCGCTCAGGTGATAGTGGCGCGCCCCGGTGCGCCGGTGCTCATACTCCTCCACCGTCAGATTGAGCGATTCGATGCGCTCGCTGCGTATCCAGGCGAAGGCCTCGTGGGCCCGGGCGGGCGCGTCCGCGGAGGCGCGGCGGGGGGCCGGTGTCGCGATCTTCATGGGGTTTTCCGTTTTCCGCTGTTCGTCAGGGCATTCTACGTGTTCGGGCCGGCCCGCGCCAATGCAGGGGGCCGGGGACTGAGTGATTGATATTGGGGGAGAAATGCCCGAATACAAGTGCCGGCGCGCGGCGCGGGCCGGCCCCGGCGACGCGCCCGGGACGGCTCAGAAGCCCAGGACGTTGACGGCGTCCCGGTACTGTTCCCGGGTCTCCTCGACGATCATGTCCAGCAGGTCGGGCGTGAGGGAGAGGCCGGTGGTTTCCCAGACGTCCTCGTCGATGAACAGCTCCGCCGACGCCTCGGCGCTGAAGGCGCCCTGTTCGCCGTGGTTGGCCAGCGCGTCGGCGATATGCACGATCGCCGCCTCCAGGCGTCCGTGTCCGTCGGCGGCGGCCGGCTCATGATGATGGCGCACCGCCTGCTGCAGGGCGTCCGGCAGGTGCCACTGGTCGAGCATCAGACCGCCGAGTTCGGCGTGACCGAATCCGAGGGCCTTGCGTTCGGTGCGGTGCAGGAGGGTCTCGTTGCCGCGCGCGGCCAGGACCAGGTCGCGCGCCGTTTCGGGGACGCGGTTGTAGATCAGCAGGCTGCCGATGTCGTGCAGCAGGCCGGCGACGAACAGGCGTTCCGGATGGAGCACCCCGCAGCGTTTGGCCAGCATGCGCGCGATGATCCCGCAGGAGACGCTGTGGCGCCAGAAGGTGTCGATATTGACGACGAAGCTGGGGATGCGCGAGAACGACTTGACCGCCGATACCGCGATCACCAGATTGTACAGCTCGCTGATGCCGACCACGGTGATGGCGCGCGATACGGTGTCGATCCGGCGCGAAAACTGATAGAAGGAACTGTTGACCAGGCGCAGCAGGCGGGCGGTCAGGCTGGGATCGCAGCCGATGATCTCCCCCAGGTCCTGGGCGGTGGCCTGGTTCGATTCCACCAGCTCGAATACCCGGATGCAGATGTCCGGCGGCGAGACCAGGCTGGCGGCGTCCCGGATCCAGCGCTGCGCGGTATCCCGCGTCGTTTCCATCCCGTCGGTGGCGGCCTGCGCGTTTGTCTTCATGATCGATTCCCCGCGGCTCCGGTAGGGACGGGCCGTATCCCTTTGTTAGCGTTCGCGCCCGCGAATTGTTGAGCCGCGCCGGAGGGCGGCGGGCGCGTGCTAGACTGGACCGACGCGGCGCGAGGCGGGGGAGAGATGGGGGCGGTGACGTGGTGGCAGCAGGCGGTGCTGGCGGTGGTGATCCTGCTGGTGCTGTGGTGGACCCTGCCCGGCGTCAGGGCGGCCTTGGAAAGGAGCCGTCGGGCGGAGCAGCGTGACTGGCGCGGTGTCCTGCTGCCGGTCGGCGTGGTAGTGATCTTCGTGCTGCTGCTGATCGCGCTGGTGCGCTAGTCGAGCCAGCCGATTTCCCGCGCCGTGGCGGGGCCGACCACCGTCGACGGCAGCCCGGGGGGCGTCTCCGCCCGGTTCGGCGAGAGCGGAGTCCGTCCCGCCATGATCTCGGCGCGGGTTTGCGGATAGCGCGGTTCCCGCTCCGGTTCCGCGTAGCCGTCCGGGTAGCGCGGGAGGTTGGTGCGCGGATCGTATTTGTCGCTGGCGCCCAGCGTGTGCAGCAGCTCGTGGGCGATGATGACATTGTTCTGCGCATCCATCGTCCGGGTGGCGAAGGCCTTGATCAGGGCGAGCGCGCCCTTGGAGAGTCCCACGGAATGATCCAGGCGCGGAAAGCGCGCGGGATCGTAGTACTGCACGAACAGGCGTATCTGCGGCGCCGGCCCCGGCGCAGCGTCCGTCGTCCATGCCCAGTAGCGCAGGCGCAGGCTCCACAGCATGATCTGGAGCACCCGCCGTTCCTGCGGGAGCTCCGGCGGCGCGGAGACCGGGGGCGGCGCCAGGGTGATTTCCACCGGCCGCGACGGCCCGCGGCCGTAGCGACCGATCTCTCGCCGGAAGAATTCCTCGATGGGCTGAAACGCCTCCGCCCGCAGCCCGGCGATATAGTGCGCGGTGACCGGGCTCCGGTCGGCATCGATCGGATAGATCGCGACCCTCAGCGGCTGTTCCCAGCCGGTGATGTCCCGCTGCGTGAACCAGGCGTTCAGCGCGACCAGCACGAGGATGAGGCTGAGCAGTGCGATGCGTAAGCGTTTTGCCATCGAGATTACCTGCGGGGATCCGGGGTAGGCGGACGGGGCGACGGCCCGCTCTCCTAATAGCGACCGGCGCGGTGGAATATTGACGGCCCGCCGCAGGGCCGGGCGGGCCGGGCATCGTGATATATTTGGCGGCGAACGACAGGAGGTGAATCATGCGAGTCAACTTCGATCCGGCCCTGCGGGCCGGGATTCTGTTTCTTTTCCTGTGCGGGCTGCTCGCGCCGGCGTCGGCCGCGCCGATCGGGGATGTCACGCGCGAAGAGCTGAAGGCGCAACTGGAGGGGCCCACCCCGCCGCTGGTGCTCGATGTGCGCACGCCGGAGGAATACGCGGCGGGCCATGTCCCCGGCGCCGTGAATCTTCCGCATGACCAGGCCGCCGCGCGGCTGGAAGAATTGCGTCCCTATCGGGACAGGACGATCGTGCTGTATTGCAAGTCGGGCCGGCGCGCCGGGATCGCCGCGGATACGCTGGCGCAGGCCGGTTTCGGTCCGTTGCGCCACCTCGCCGGCGACATGCCCGGCTGGGTCTCCGCCGGACTGCCGGTCGAGAAGGCCGCGGCGGATACGCCGCGCTGATTTTCCGGTGGCTCGCGGGCGACGGGCGGCGGACGGCCGCGGGACGGGGATGCGGGCGCGCCGGGTCCTGTGCCTCGCCGGCCTGCTCGCGTGCGGGACGTCCGAGGGCGCGAGCTTCCTCCTGCCCGGGCCGGGCGTGGACGTGGTGGGCGAGGTCGGCAGTGCGGTCGTCGCGGAGGGCGAGACCCTGCTCGACATCGCGCGCCGGCACGATCTCGGTTACAACGAGATCACGGCCGCCAATCCCGGCATGGACCCCTGGCTGCCGCCGCCCGGCGGCACGGTGGTGCTGCCCACGCGCTTCGTACTGCCGGCCGCGCCGCGCCGGGGCATCATCGTCAATGTCGCCGAGATGCGTCTCTACTATTATCCGGAGCCCTCCGGGGACGCGCCCGTGGTGCTGACGTTTCCCATCGGCATCGGGCAGGAGGGCTGGGGCACGCCGCTCGGGGTCACCGAGGTGATCGGCAAGATCAAGGACCCGTCATGGACCGTGCCGGCCTCGATCCTGGAGGAGCATGCGCGCATGGGGGATCCGCTGCCGGTGGTCGTGCCGCCCGGTCCGGACAATCCGCTCGGCGCGCACGCGCTGCGGCTCGGCATGAGCAGCTATCTGATCCACGGCACCAACAAGCCCTACGGGATAGGGCGGCGCGCCAGCCACGGCTGCATCCGCCTGTACCCGGAGGACATCGAGACCCTGTTCCGGCACGTGGCCGTGCCGGCCCCGGTCTGGATCATCGACCAGCCCTACAAGCTCGGCCGCGACGGCGCGGAACTCGTGCTGGAGGCGCATGCGCCGGTCGTCGACGCCGATCATCCGCCGGCGGACCGCTTCACTCCGCTGCTGGCCGCGGCGGCGGCGGTCGGCGCGGCCGATCCCGGGCCGTTGCGCGATCGCGTCGCCGCGGTCGTGAAGCGGGAATCGGGCATGCCCGAACCGGTGGCGGAGCTGGCGGTGACGGACGCCATCCTCGCGCGAGGCTGGATGTTGCAGCTCGGGGCCTTCGCCCAGCGCGGCAACGCCGCCCGGCTGGCGGAAGAGCTGCGTGCCCAGGGCGCCACGGTGACGGTATCCGCCAATCTGAACGACGGTTACTGCCACGTCCTGGTCGGTCCCTACGCGGGCCGGGACGGGGCGCTGGCGGCGCTGGAGGAGATCAGACAGACCACCGGCTATGCCGGCAGCATCGTCGCGGCGGACCGCCCCGGCGCCTTGACCGAGTGCCGGCCCTGAGGCGCGCGGGGCGGTCCGGTGTCCGGATTACTTGCTGACCGCTTTGTTGAACATCCGTTCGGCCTTGACCTCAGCGCGCTCGGCCGCATCGCGGGCGGCCGCGGCGTCTTCCTGGGCCTTGTTGGCGACGGCCGCGGCCTGGGACGCGGTGTCGAGCGCGTTGTGGGCGGTGGCGCTGGCGCTGGCGGCATCGCTGCGCGCCTTCTTCGCGGTATCGAGCGCCTCCTGGGCGACGCCCATGGATTCGTCGGCGCTGCGTTGAGCCGCCGCAACCGCGTCGGATAGGCGCTGCAGTTCCGCCGAATTGGTCGCGCAACCGCCGAGTCCGAGCAGCAACACGCCCGGCAGGAAAACAGCAAGGGATCTGCGAATAGTCATGTGAGTGAACCTCCTTTTCAATCGCGCCGATAGTTCGAGTCGCTAAGGTAATGGATTGCGGATCGTTTGTCACCAGAGCGGCGTACGCGCCGGGCGGGAAGGCGCAGGCCGCCACTACCATTCCGCCGGCGGCGATGTCACACTGCGCAGGGCCGGGCGTCGGCGGAATTCCGCCGCGCGGCGGGCGACGCGGCGATCTGGACGGGCGCATGATCACGGGATTCCATACAGGCATGAGTACGCGCGAGCGGGTCATGACGGACGAGGCGGACAGGTGGCCGGCGGCGTACTGGCGACGGCTGGGGGCCGCCTTGTGTGTGTGCGCCGCCCTGTTCCACGGGCGGGTCGACGGCGCGGACGCGGAGCCCGCGGCGGCGGCGGACGATGCGGTGACGCAGCAGGACGAGGCGGATCCCTACGACGATGAGTTCGGGGAGGATGACGGCGAGATCATCGCGGATCCGCTGGAACCGATGAACCGCGCGATCTTCGCCTTCAACGACCGGCTGTATTTCTACGTGCTCAAGCCGACGGCGCGCGCCTACCGGGTGTTGCCGCAGGGGATGCGGGTCTCGGTGTCGAACTTTTTTTCCAATCTCGCCGCGCCGATCCGCATGGTGAACGCGCTGTTCCAGTTCAAGCTGCTGGACGCCGGCGGCGAACTGCTGCGGTTCGGCGTGAATACCACGGTCGGGATCGGCGGCCTGTTCGATCCCGCGCGAAAATATCTGGGCCTGCGCGAAAAGGACGAGGATTTCGGGCAGACCCTGGGGAACTACGGCGTCGGGCAGGGATTCTATCTGGTGCTGCCGGTGTTCGGGTCGAGCAGCGCGCGCGACGGCATCGGCAGTTTCGTCGACGGCTATTACTTCGATCCGGTCGTGATCGTGCCCGACGAGACCTCGGAGATCGTGGCCCTGAAGGCGCTGGACACGGTGAATTACGTGTCGCTCGACAAGGATACCTACGAAGTCATCAAACGCGAATCGCTCGATCCCTATACCTTCGTCAAGAACGCCTACGCGCAGAGCCGTGCGGGCAAGGTCGAGCGCTAGCCCGCTGTCCCGTCAGCGCAGCCGCGTGCCGAAGCGCAGTCCGCCGGGCGCGGGGAAGCGGTAGACCAGCAGCACCAGCGCCAGTGCGCAGAACCCGATGAAGGCCACCAGCGTCCATCCGGGTATGCTCAGGCCGAGCAGGGTCCAGTCGAGGGCGGCACAATCCCCCGAGCCGCGCAGGATGATCGCGAGCGCCTTGGAGAAGGGAAAGGTCTCCAGGATGTAATCCATCCCGGGGCCGCAGGGCGGCACCTCTTCCGGCGGCAGATGCTGCAGCCAGACATGACGCCCCGCGACGCCGGCGCCGACGGCGGCGATGAGCAGACAGGCAACGGCATAGAGGCGGCGTCCGGTCGCCGCGGGGTTGTGCAGGGCGGCGATCAGGAAGACCCCGCCGAGCAGCATGACGGCCACCCGTTGCAGTATGCACAGCGGGCAGGGTTCCAGTCCTTCGACGTATTGCAGCACGAGCGCCGCCGCCATCAGGCCGACGCAGGCGACGAAGCCCAGCAGATTGAGCGCGCGGGGCGTGAACGGGATCGGGATATTCATGGTGTGTTCCGGGTTTGTCTTCTCGGGTCTGATGGATGATCGCCGTCTCGAGGGTCGGGACGGCCGGGAGCGCGTCGTTCAGGCATAGAGGTCGTCCTCGAGCACCGCGCCGGCGGGCGGGTCTCCCGCCTCTCCGCGGGGGAGGCGGCGGTCGTCGTCGCGCCGCGTGCCGCGGCGCCGGTTGCCCACCGGGCTGCGCGTGTCGAGCAGGACGACGGTGCGCCGGCGGCGGCGTTCCTGCTGCCGGCGTCCCGGACCGGGCGACCGCCGTGCCGGCGCGTCCCCGCCCCGCTCCGCGTCGTCCCGCTGCCCCGTGACGGGGCGCGGCGCGGCCTTCGCGGCGACGCGGCGGGTCTTGTCGACCGGCGCCGTCGCGGCGCGCTGCAACCGCCGCCGCACGCCGCCTTCATCGTCGCGCGGCGGGGTGATCGACGTCATGCGGGAGGATCCGTGGGCATCGGGCCATTGTAACGCAATCCCTTCGGCTCGCGGGTCAATCGTCTTCCAGCAGCGGGGTCCAGCCCAGCGCCCGCGCCCGCGCGATGGCGGCGCCGTGGATGCGCTCGTGGCGTTCCGCCAGTTCCGGCGGCAGGCGGCTGACCAGATGGCCGTAAGGCTCCCATGCGTCATGCACGCGGTCGTAGAGCTGCTGCATCTGCGCGGGGGACCAGCCGGCGCAGGTCTCCTGCTCGGGCAGCAGGCCGAAGACCCGGGCGTCGCGGATGAGCGTCCCGGCCGGGGTCATGCCGCCGAAGTCGTCCTGCTCGATGCCGGCGTAGGTGTCTGCTCGTGGCGTTTTCATGCGTGCGGTCTACCAGTAGTTTTCCGTGGTTATCTGCCCGGGTTCCGTGCGACGGTTCTTCTTCAGGCCGCGCCCTTCCAGCACGGCGGCGGTGTCGCGCACCATGTCGGGGTTGCCGCAGATCATGACCTGACAGGTGGTCGCCGTGAGCGCGACGCCCGCGCGCCGTTCCAGGCGGCCGTCGAGGATCGCGTCCGGGATGCGTCCGCTCAGGGCGAAGTCGGTCTCCTCGCGGCTGACGAACGGGACGTAGACGAAACGTTCCCCGTGGGTCTCGGAGAAGCGCGCGATCTCGTTCCGGTAGGTGAGCTCGCCGGCCGTTCGCACGCCGTGCGCCAGGATGATCTTGTCGAAGCGCCGCCACGGCTCATCCGTCTTGAGCTGGGACAGGAACACGCCGAGCGCGGTACCGCTGGCGAACAACCACAGGTGGCGCGCGTCGGGCACGGCGGCGAGCGTGAAGAAGCCGCCGGCGCGCGCGCCCACCCAGATCGGGTCGCCGATCCGCAACTGGCGCAGACGGTCGGTGAGCGGTCCGTGCGGGATGGTGATGAAATAGAATTCCAGCGGATGCTCGTCCGGGGCGTTGACGTAGGAATAGGGACGGCCGACCCGCTCGCCGTCGATATCGAGCGCGAGCCGGGTGAACTGGCCCGCGCGGAAGGGCTCGACGGCGGCCTCGATGCGGAGCGAATACAATTCGTCGGTCCAGTGATGTTTTCCGACCACGCGTCCTTGGATCCAGTCACTCATGTCGTCTGCGTTCAACCTGCGGATGTTGAAGAATGCCGCCGCGCGGGACCGGCCGTTTCCCTATCCCCGCCGCACCCCGCGCCGCGGCGTGCGACGCGTTGTCGGGAGTGAATGTCCGGGATGGCGCCGGGAAACCGGATATACTGACGATCTCGGAAAGGCCGTGACGCGCGGATGACGGCCAAGTATAACATTTATACCTCGGGCATGAAGGCGATGCGACGGCGGCGAACAGCGGGATCCAGGGCGGTTTTTCTCCGGAACGAGACCGGGCGCCGGCCATGAACCCCGTTGTCATCGTCGGCACGGGTCTCGCCGGCTATTCGCTCGCGCGAGAGTTCAGGAAGCTCGATGCGGCCACGCCCGTGCTGATGTTCACGCGGGACGGCGGCGAATTTTATTCCAAGCCGATGTTGTCCAACGCGCTCGCCCACGACATGAGCCCCGCCCGGCTCGCCAGCGCGGACGCCGCCCGCATGGCCGCACAACTCAATGTGACGGTTCACGCCGGCGCCGGGGTCTCCGCCATCGACGTCGCCGCCCGGACGATCGAGGTGGACGGGGCGCCGGTCCCGTATTCCAGTCTGGTGCTCGCGATCGGCGCGCGGCCGTTGAGCCCGCCCGTCGGGGGCGCCGGCGTTGACGCCGTGTTCACAGTGAATTCGCTGGCCGATTATGCCCGTTATCGTGCCGCCGTCGCGGACGCCGGGCGTGTCGCCGTGATCGGTCCCGGCCTGATCGGCTGCGAATTCGCCGACGATCTGCTCAGTGTCGGCAAGCGGGTCACGATCATCGGGCCGGATGCGACCCCGCTCGGGCGTTTGTTGCCGCCGCGGGCGGGTGCGGCCTTCCGCGCCGCGCTGGAGCGCGCCGGCGTGGCCTGGCGTCTGGGGACGACGGTGCGCGCGATCGCGCGCGGGCAGGGCGTTCACGCGCTCGCGCTGGCCGACGGCGAGACGATCGAGGCGGATCTGATCCTGTCGGCGATCGGTCTGCGCCCGGAGACCGGCCTCGCCGAGTCCGCCGGTCTGGCGGTACGGCGCGGCATCGTGGTCGATCGTTTCCTTAGGGCCAGCGCCGCGGACGTCTATGCCCTGGGTGATTGCGCAGAGGTCGAGGGGCTGGTGCTGCCGTTCGTGATGCCGATCATGCACGGCGCCCGCGCGCTCGCGCGCACGCTGAGCGGCGAACCCGCGCCGGTCGTCTATCCGGCGATGCCGGTGCAGGTCAAGACCCCGTCCTGCCCGGTCGTGGTGTCGCCACCCCCGGCCGCGGCCGCGGGTGAATGGCAGGAAGAGGCCGTCGAAGACGGTGTGCGGGCCCGGTTTCTCACGCCCGACGGCGCCTTGCTCGGTTTCGCCCTCGTCGGCGCGGCGGTTGCCGAGAGGCAGGGGTTGGCCGCGCAGTTGCCGCCCGTGCTCGCCTGAGCCCTCAGCGGCATTCGCCCACCGACCCGGGACGGCAGCGGCGCCGGTTGGTCCATTGTGCATCGTCGAGCACGGCGCCCTCGAAACGCGCCTTGGAGATTTCCGCGTTAACGAGACTGGCCCGGGAGAGATCCGCCCCGCCCAGGTCGGCGCCCAGCAGATTCGCCTTCTCCAGATTCGCACCCCGCAGCAGGGCCTTGTCCAGCTTTGCCTCCTCCAGCGATGCCTGTTCCAGCGAGGCGCCGGTGAGGTCTGCGCCGCTCAGGTTCGCGCCGTTGAGTTCGGCCTGGCTGAGATTGGCCTTCTGCAGCCCGGCGCCGCGCAGGGTGGCGCCGCGCAGATTCGTCTGATAGAAGGAGGCCCCGCTCAGGCGGCCGCCGTCGAGGTTGGCGTCCGCCAGGATGGCCCGGTCGAAGGAGCTCCCGTCGAGGCTGGCGCCGCTGAGATTCGCCCCGGCCAGGTTCGCGCTCACGAAACGTGCCTTGTCGAGTCGGGTGTCGTCGAGCTGCGCCGCGCTGAGGTTGGCGAAGTTGAACTCGGCGCCGGACAGCCGCGCCCGGCTCAGCTTCGCGCCTTCCAGGTTGCTGCGCGTGAGGATGGCGCCGCGCAGATCGGCATCGCTGAGATCGGCCCCCTTTTTGTCGCAGTTTATCCAGATCACATCCTGGGCGGGGGGATCGTCGCAGGCGGCCAAGGTGGCCGTGACGGGGTTCAGCAGTAACGGCAGGATCCCCGCCCAGTAGGTCGATCGCTTCATCTGTCACCGAATCCCGATGTTGATCATGTGGATAGGCGAGGACTGGTCCGGACGTGCCGGTTGCGCCTGGAGAGGCCGCACGGCGTCCGGTGAAATTCGCTGCCATCCCGGGGCAAAGCGTGGATAATAGGCCACGATATCACAGCGCCTCGGCTGAGGGAGGTTACCATGGAAAAGATCCTGATCGCGGGTGGCCTGCCGTTCATCGCCGTGTACGGCGCCGGGGCCTGCGTGCCGGAGGGGTGCCACGCATGAGTTGGGAAGGCAGACCGGAGGGGACGGGTGGAGGCCAGGGTGGAGCCCCCACCCCGCGCGCCGCCGGCGTGCCCGCGGCGGTACCGATGACGGTCCGGCGCGCGGTGGACATGAAGGAAGGGGCCGGTGTGGACGTGCGTCGCCTGATGCCGGTGCCCGGTTGGGATCACTACGACCCCTTCGTCTTCTGGGATCATTTCACCATCAGTTCGGAGACCGGATTCCCGGAGCATTCCCACCGCGGATTCGAGGCGATCACCTATGTCTTCGCCGGCGCGATGCGTCACGAGGACAACCTGGGCAACCGTTCCACCGTCATCGCGGGCGGCGCGCAGCGCTTTACCGCCGGACAGGGCATCACGCATTCCGAGCAGCCGGTCGGGCGCGGGACGATCCGCGGCATCCAGTTGTGGATCACCCTGCCGCAACGGCTCAAGGCGATCGCGCCGGACTATCAGCAGGTGGACGTGGACGCCCTTCCCGTGCGTCGCTTCACGGGCGGGCACCTGGTCGAGATCGTCGGCAAGGGCTCCCCGCTGCGGCTGCACACGTCCGTCGAGTATCTCGCCGTGCATGTCGATCCCGGCGCCGTTTATCGCGGCCAGATACCGGCGGGATATCGCGGTTTCATCTATGTCGTGGACGGTGCCGCCGCCGTCAACGGCCGCGGGATCGACGCCGGAGAGGCCTGTTTCATGGAGGATCCCGGCGCCGTTCACGTGGAGGCGTGGCAGGAAAGCCTGCTCATGTTCTGTTTCGGGCGCCCCCACGGCGAGCCGATCCGGCAGAACGGCCCCTACGTGGACTGAGCCCCGGTTCGCTTCAGTGCTGCGCGAGCTGGCGGAGGATCAGCGCGCCGGCGAAATAGGTGCCCGAGGCGGCGCCAATGGAGCTGAACAGGAATACCAGCAGGGTCCGCGCGACGCGGTTGTGCCACCAGCCCCGCAGGCGGGAGACGTCTTCGCGCAGGCGTGAAAAGTCGCCGATCCTCGGCCGACGCAGCCAGGCCTCGACCGCCGCCGTGATCATCCCCACCCCGATCAGCGGATTCAGCGTCGTCAGCGGCGCGGCGAGGAACGCGCTGCCTATGGTCAGCAGATGGCCGCCTGCGAGCACCGTGCCGAGCGCCGCCAGGCCCCCGGTGATCAGGATCCAGTCGATGACCATGCCCCAGCCGATCGAGGTGTCGCGGGCGAAGCCGATGACGAAACCGCCGAGGATCAACGCCACGACGAGCCATGAGATCAGCGCTGGCCAGCGACTCGGCGCGGGTATCTCGTCGAGTCTCGTGATGACCCCGGCGAGCGTCTCCGCCGGGGGGTGGGCCCGGTACTCGTCCAGGTAGCGGCGGATGCCCTTCAGGTGGCCGGCGCCCACCACCGCGAGCAGCTTGCGATAGCCGCCGCCCTCGGTCTCACGTATGAGGCGCGCCGCCATGTAACGGTCGCGTTCGTCGATCAGGCCCTGATGCAGGCCCGGTGCCTGTTCGGCGAACTGGGTGAAGGCCGATTCCAGCATATCGCCTTCCTTCAGCCGCTCGATCTCCTCCACGGTGACCTTGCGCGGAACGATGACGCTCGCCACCAGTCCGGACAGCAGATGGATACGTTGCCACCACGAAACGCCGTGATAGCAGCGTTTCAGCGTGACCGCGATCTCGCGGTCGACGAGCAGGACGGGCAGGTGGCTCGCGCGGGCGCATTCGATCGCCGCGCGCATCTCCGCGCCGGGCGTGATGTCGAGCTGTTCCGCCATGCGTTGCTGGAAGGCGCCGAGCGCCAGGTTCGCCGCGACCATGAGCACCTTGCGCGCGCGGATCACCTCGAACAGGTCCATCCGGGCGAGCGCGTCGGGATCGACGATGGCGTTGTGCCGGCTGGGGCACAGTTCGATCGCCACCGCATCGTAGTCGCCGGTCGCGATCAGCTCGCGCACCTTGTCGGCGCTGGCGCGCGAGATATGCGCCGTACCGAGCAGGGTGATGTGGCATCCGCCGTGTTCGAGTGTATGAAGCGGCTCGCCGTCTGCGGCGGGGCGGATGTCGATTGAATTCATGCCGGTCCGGTATGCGGGTGGGTGGCGGGGGCTCCACGCGCCGGGCCGGCCGGAAACGGGCCGGTGGCCCCGCGGGGATGAACGGATCGTGGACGCAGTTTAACAGAATCCGCGACCGGTGACAGCGGACCGGGCTCAGCCGGTCAGGCTGGCGAACAGCGCGGGCAGCTTTTCGGGCAGACGCCGGACGTGGTCGATGACGGTGTAGTGGGCTTCCCCGAAGATGCGGCGCACATATCCGTCGGCCTGCGGGTCCAGCGACAGGCAGTAGGTGACGACGCCGCGGGTGTGCAGCTCCTCGACGGCCTTGCGGGCGTCGAGGCGGAGGTATTGCGGGTCGCGTTCGTCGATGTCGGCGGGCTCGCCGTCGGTGACCAGCAGGATCAGCTTGCGCCGCTGCGGCTGTTGCTGAAGATGGCGACCGGCATGGCGCAGGGCCGCGCCCATGCGTGTGGACAGCCCGCCGCGCATGCCGGCGATACGGCCCTTGGCCGCGTCGTCGAACGGCTGCTTGAAGTCCTTGAAGCGGAAATAGCGCACGTCGTGGCGCCCGTCCGAGGCGAAACCATGCACCGCGAACGGGTCACCGATGCCCTCGATGGCGGTGGCCATCAGGGCGCTGGCCTCGCGCGTCAGCGCCAGCACCGACTTGCCGGCCTCCGACACCTGCTCGTTGGTCGATTCCGACAGATCGAGCAGCAGCAGCACGCACAGGTCGCGCGTGTTGAGCACGTTGCGCAACGTGATGCGGGGGTCGGGCGACAGGCCGAGGCGCAGATTGACCATCGCCTCGACGGCGGCGTTGACGTCGATCTCGTCGCCGTCCTCGAGCTTGCGCTGGCGGGTCACCCCGGCCGGACGCAGCAGGTCGACGATCTGGCGGATACGCGCCGCGACCGGTTTGTGCGCGCGCAGGATCTGTTCGACGTCTTCCGGATCGCCCGGGGGCGGGCGCCGCTCGTACACGGTGGTCCAGTTCGGCCGGTGCAGTTGCACCTGGTAGTCCCATTCAGGGTAATGGAACGGATCGGAGACGGGTTCGCGGCCCTCGAGCTGATTCAGGCTGACGCCCTCGGGGTCGCCGTCGCGGAAGAACTCGCTCTCGAGCGACCAGATCTCCTGGGCGTCGTCTCCCGCCAGTTCGCAATCGACCTCGTTCACCATATCCATCACCGAGACCTTGCGCCGCACCTGGCGCAGCGCGGCGGTGAGGACCTCGGCGTCCGACCGTGCGAACTCCTCGAAGCTCCAGCAATAGCGGTTGTCGTCCCGGTAGGGGAGCCGGATGCCTTGCAGGATCCGCAGCGCGGGGACCGCGCGGCGGGCGGCGAACAGGTGGTACAGCTCGAGCCCGAGGTCCCAGGACAGTTGCGTATCGCGCCGCCGGGCCTCGATCTCCGCGTGGAAGCGCGCCGCCAGCGCGTCGAGTTCGGCGTCGCCGCTGCGCGCCTCGGCGTCGAGCAGGCACAGGGCCAGCCGTTCCAGTTCGTTCAGGGCCGGATGCTCGGCGGGCCGGTCGGGGCGCGCGGCGTGCAGCGCGCGCCACAGCGTGCCCAGCCCGGGGAATTCCCGCGCCGCGCAGTATTCGACGCGGGCATCCTCCAGCAGACCGATGAAGAACATCTGGGCCGGGCTGAGTTGTTCCGCGCTCAGCGGTCCGTCGGTATAGCAGATATGCGCGGCCATGTGCGCGGCGGTCGCGCGATACAGCTCCAGTCCGCTGATCGCGCCGGCATCGTCGACGGCGTCGGGCAGGTGCAGGGTGCGCGCCTCGATATAGGGGCGGAAGTCGGCGTAGTCGGCCGCCGTCGGGCGCAACTGGAAATCGCGCGCCCACAGGGCGCGCAAATAGAAGTTGAGCCGGCGCTGGCTGTCGACGAACAGCGTGCCGCGCCGTTCCTGCTGCAGCACGGCGCGGCTGTCCTCGGTGGCGAGGCCGAAATAATCCACCAGCTTGCTCAGGTCCTGCCGGTAGGCCTGGGCGCCGAAGTTGGCCCAGCGCCGCAACCCGCTCAGGGTGAGTTTCGAGAGCAGTTCGTCGATGCGCCCGAGCATCGGCCGCAGCCCGCGCGGGGCCTTGGCGGAAAGCTGATGCATCAGGGCGAGATAGCTGCGCAGCAGTTCGGGATCGCCCAGGCGCTGCGCCGCCGTCGGCAGGCTGGCGAACATCAGCCCGATCACCTCGCCGGAGGTCATCGAGGAGAGCTTGAGCGCGGCGTTGACGCAGTCCGCGATGATGTCCTCGCCGCACTCCTGCACCACCGCCGGCATCTCCTCCAGATAGGAAACGACGAGGTCCGGGCCCCGGCCGAGCCCGCACAGACCGCGCGCGCCGTCGAGATAGGTCTTGAGGCCGGCGGGCGACATCACGCGCGCGGCCTCGTGGAAGATCCCGTCGAGCGTGGCGGTCAGTTCCGGCGCCGCCTGGGTGAGTACGGTGCGGTATTCGTCGAGATTGAGGCTCATGTCGGCTCAGCGGAGAGGGCGGCGACGATCGGCTCAGCCGAAGAAGGTATGCACGGCCGCATCCAGCGTATCGCGCATGTCGGGGTCGTCGGTGAGCGGTCGCACCAGGGTCATGCGGCTGGCGGCCACCGGATCGATGCCCTTGGCGATCAACTGACCGGCGTAGACCAGCAGGCGGGTCGAGATGCCTTCGTCGAGCCCGTGCCCCTTGAGGTTGCGCGCGCGCTGGGCGATCTGCACCAGCTTGCCGGCCACCGCTTCGTCGACGCCGGTTTCGTGCCGGACGATGCGGGTCTCGATCTCGGCGGCGGGGTAGTTGAAGTCGAGCGCGCCGAAGCGCTGCTTGGTCGACTGCTTGAGGTCCTTCATCAGGCTCTGGTAGCCCGGGTTGTAGGAGATCACCAGATGGAAATCCGGGTGCGCCTCGACCAGCTCTCCCTTCTTGTCCAGCGGCAGGGTGCGGCGGTGGTCGGTCAGCGGATGGATGACCACGGTGGTGTCCTGGCGCGCCTCGACGACCTCGTCCAGATAGCAGATCGCGCCGATGCGCGCCGCCGTGGTGAGCGGTCCGTCCTGCCAGCGCGTGCCGTTGACGTCGAGTAGGAAGCGTCCGACCAGGTCGGAGGCCGTCATGTCTTCGTTGCAGGCCACAGTGATGAGGGGCCGGCCCAGTTTCCAGGCCATGTATTCGACGAAGCGCGTCTTGCCGCAGCCGGTGGGGCCCTTGAGCATGATCGGCATGCGGGCGGCATAGGCGGCCTCGAACAGCCCGACCTCGTCGTGGACCGGGAGATAATAGGGCTCTTTCTTGATCTGGTACTGTGCGCTGTCGGTTTTACTCATGTCGATTGGCTCCGGGCAAAGGCGCGGGAAGGCCGGGCATGCGGCGACCGTCCTGCGGGGTGGCGGTCGGTCCGTTTTTTCTGCACCCGCGTCTTCCGCGATCAAAAAAAACCCCCTGCCCGGGATCGCCGCGCAGGGGGTGCTGGCTACAGCATAACCTGCGGCGGGATCAGTTCATCGGCCCGCGGTAGATCACCATCGAGGTCCCCTGCGACTGGACGGCGTTGTCGTAGCCGACCAGGCGCACGTGGTTCCTCGGGTGCGCCTTGTGGCAGGCCTCGGCCTCGGCCAGGATCTTGTCGACGCTGGTCTCGCCGAACATCGGCAACTTCCACATGTACCAGTAGTGGTCGAAGGCGTTCTCCGGCTCGCTGTGCTCGATGGCCGGGTTCCAGCCCTGCTTCACGATGTATTCCACCTGCTTGCGGATGTTGTCCTTGCTCATCTCCGGCAGGTAGGAGAAGGTCTCGAACTTGCGGCTCGACACATCGGTCAGGCTCGATTTGTAATCCTGCATTTCGCTCATTGCACGCTCCTTAATGAAAGTTAGGCGTGAGGCGTGAGGTGCGAGGCGGGGATCAGGCTTCACGCCTGACTCCTCACCCCTCACGCCTCACGGGTTATCACTTGTGCGCCACGTCCAGCTTGTCCACCGTGTCGAACTCGAACTTGATCTCCTTCCAGGTCTCCAGCGCCATCTTCAGCTCGGGGCTGCTCTTGGCGGCGTTGGTCAGGATCTCCTTGCCTTCCTTCTCCAGCGCACGGCCCTGGTTGCGGGCCTCGACGCAGGCCTCGAGCGCCACACGGTTGGCCGCCGCGCCCGCGGCGTTACCCCACGGATGGCCGAGCGTGCCGCCGCCGAACTGGAGCACCGAGTCGTTACCAAAGATGGTGACCAGCGCCGGCATGTGCCAGAC
>WBZO01001717.1_pt2 | contig 24214 bp, 19 predicted proteins | sample 5204261 | NCBI WGS metagenome assembly WBZO01 (sample SAMN12412400, study PRJNA552823) | activated sludge metagenome | isolation source: activated sludge from anammox sidestream of wastewater treatment plant... | place: USA: North Carolina | collected 2017-09
ACCAGATAGGTGATGTTGACGGTGATCGTCTGCTTGGTCGGATCGGGGAAGAGCAACACGCGAAGGCCGTTCGGCAGACGGTATTCGGTGACGCCTTCAACCGAAGCGACGCGCTCGGGATTCTGCGCGGCAGCGAAAGAAACGGAAATAGCGAGCGTCAGCGCGAGGCCCGTCAATCGGAGCAATTGGGCAATGCTTTTGCCTTTGGACATGACTGAATCTCCTCTCTGAGGTTAGGCTGCAATTATGGATGGTCAAAGGTCTGGCCGAAGCGGCGTCAAACAGCAACGCCCGTTTGATAAGCCACGGCGCCAGCGCGAATCGTATGCGAAACTGAAAAATCGGAATTCAAGATTGCAAGATCAGCGTCTTTGCCCGCGATGATTGAGCCTTTTCGATCAGCCACGCCGCAAGCCATCGCGGGCGCCATCGAGGCCGTGTGCGCCGCGTCAATCAAACTCATTCCGGCGAACGCAATCGCATTGCTGACCGCGCGGTTCATCGTCAGAACCGAACCGGCGATGGTCACGCCGTCCATCAACGTGCAAAGCGGGCCGCGAACCCGGATTTGAAAATCGCCGAGCGTGTATTCGCCGTCGCCAACGCCCTGCGCTGCTGTGGCGTCTGTAATCAGCGTCATCGCGTCGCGCCCTTTCGCCTTCCATGCCAGCGCAACCATTCGCGGATGGACGTGAACGCCGTCGCAGATCATCTCGGCGCAAATTCCGGGTTCGTTCAACACCGCCGAAGCCAGCCCCGGTTTGCGATGATGAACGCCCGACATCGCGTTGAACAGGTGAGTGGCGCGCGTCGCTCCGGCTTCGATGGCGGCGAGCGCCGTGTCGTAATCGGCTTCGGAATGACCGACCGACGGTTCGACGCCTGCGCGTTTCAACATTCGGATCATCTCCAAAGCGCCGGGCAGTTCGGGAGCGATGGTCATGATTTTGATCCGGCCAGCGGCAGCGTCTAGCAGTTGATTTAATTCGTCGAAATTCGGATCGCGGATGCCCCATTCGGGCTGCGCGCCCTTGAATTTGGGATTGATGTACGGGCCTTCGATGTGCAGGCCGAGAATCGCGGCGGCAGACTCGTTGTCGTTTTCCGCCGCGATGGTGGCTTCAACGGTTCGCATCAACTCCTCGTGACGCGCGGCGATGGTCGTCGCAAGAAAACCCGTCGCGCCGAATTTGAGCAGAGCGCGAGAGATTCGTTTGATGCCTTCCGCGCCGTTGGCCATCACATCGTCGCCGCCGCTGCCGTGAAAGTGCGTGTCAATGAAGCCGGGCATCACTGTTTTGCCGCGAGCGTTGATGATCAGCGAGTTCGGCTCAGGCTCGGCGTCTTTCGACGAGCCGGCGAATTTTATCTTTGCGTCTTCGCAGAGCACGACGCCGTCTTCGATGATTGCGTTCGGCGTAACGACCTTGCCGCCAACGATTGCCAGGCGATTCGACATTTCGGATTTACCTCGGGAAATTAAAGTGATTGTTGCGTTGAAATCGCGTGGCTATAATGGCGCCCGCTTTCGGACTTGTAAACGCAGCCTTGGCTCTTGCCCATTGAGCCTTTTCTGAAAACACCTCTCGCCCCTTCGTTTTGAAAAGGAAATACGATGAACAGAATTCTCACTCGTTTCGTGTCTCTTTCACTGCTCCTGATCTGCCTGTTCTGCGCGGCTTCGCAGGTTCGCACGTTGAACCCGAAGACATCCGCCTCAACTCTCAAGCCCGCTGACACGGCGACGCAGGCGAAATTGAATGAAGTCTACGGCAAACTGCCGCTGAGTTTTGAAATCAATCGCGGGCAGGCGGGGGACGGCGTTCGATTCATATCGCGCGGCGCGGGCCACAGCCTGTGGTTGAAATCGGATGAAGCCGTGTTGACCACGCGCAGTGGCGATGAGGCCAGGACGATCAGGATGAAATTCATCGGCGCGAACTCGAAGCCGCTGATCGAAGGCGTTGATCCGCTGCCGGGCCGGAGCAACTACCTGATCGGCAGCGACCGGTCGAAATGGCGAACCGGTGTGGCGAATTACGCGAAGGTCCGTTACCGCGAAATCTATCGCGGTATTGATCTGGTCTTTTACGGCAATCAGCAGCAACTCGAATACGACCTGATCGTCGAGCCGGGGGCCGATCCGAATGCGATCCGGCTGTCGTTCGACGGGGTTGAATCGCTGAGCCTTGATCGCAGCGGCGATCTGCTGCTTCAAACTCCGGGCGGCGAGGTCAGGCAGGGCAAGCCGCTTGTTTATCAGGAAGTGGATGGCGAGCGGCGCGTCGTCGCCAGCCGGTACGTGATGCGCGGCGAGCGGGAGGCCGGGTTTGAAGTCGCGGCGTATGATCGCAGCCGCACGCTCGTGATTGATCCGACGCTGGTCTATTCGACGGGCGGCATTGGCGGGAGCGGGATCGCTGTGGATTCCGCCGGCAATGTTTACGTGATCGGCGCGACCACGGCGAACGATTTCCCGGTGATGAATCCCTTGCAGCCCCAACTCGGCGGCGACGCGGATGTCTTCGTCGCCAAGCTCAACGCGGAAGGCTCGGCGCTCATCTATTCGACCTATCTCGGCGGGAGCGGCAGCGACCAGGCCGGGCGGATTGCCGTGGACGCGTCTGGCAACGTCTATTTGACCGGGAGCGCCGAGTCGCTGAATTTTCCCGGCGCGAGCAATGCGTTCGGCAACCGCTCGTTTTTCAGAAGCGGCGACGGCGGCGGCAATTGGACTGGGAATTATTCCGGCCTCCCGTATGGCGAAACCTACGCTTTGGCCGTGAACCCGCAGAACCCTTCGATCATTTACCTCGCGACAGCCGGCTCGCGCCGGGTCTTCAAATCCACGGACGGCGGCGGCAACTGGGCGGCGGCGGACGCCGGGCTGACCGGCGTTGTGCGGTCATTGATCGTTGACCCGGTCAACCCGTCGGTTCTCTACGCGTCAGTTGGCGGGCCGGCGATCTTCAAAACGACTGATGGGGGGACAAGTTGGGCATTGCTGAATGTCGGGTTGCCGCCGGACCAATTTTTGCCAGCCGCCTCCCTGTCGATTGCCCCATCTCACCCCGCGACGCTTTACGCGGCGGCCAACTTCCCCGTCATTTACAAAAGCGTGAATGGCGGCGCCGATTGGACTGCGATCAACACTGGCGTGAATGACGCCAGCGGAAATGTCAGATCGTTGGCGGTTGATCCGGCCAATCCCGATGTTGTTTACGCGGGAGATTCCGGGAGTGTCTACAAAAGCGTGGACGGCGGCCTCTCCTGGAATCGGGCGAGCAACGGTTTGAGGGGCGGCGCGAATTCGCTGGTCATTGACCCGGCCAATCCGTCCGTGCTTTACGCGGGCGGCAGCCTGGGCGTCTTCAAAAGCGCGGATGGCGGCGGGAACTGGGCGCTGGCGAGCGCCGGGCTTCCATCCTCGTCGTCGTCCGTGAATTCGTTGATCATTGATCCGGTCAACCGTTCGACGCTTTACGTCGTTGTTCATCTCGGCCCCGACCGAGGCATTTTCAAGACCACGGATGGCGGCGGCGCCTGGAACGCCGTGAGCAAAGGGTTGCCCGGAGGAACCGTCACGGCGCTGGCGATTGATCCGCGCAATCCGGCCACGGTCTATTCGTCCATGAGTTTCACGGGGAGCGATGCTTTCGTCGCGAAGCTGAACGCGAGCGGTTCGGCCATCGTCTATTCGCGCTACCTGGGCGGCCTCGGCATTGACGCGGGCGCGGACATCGCGGTCAGTCCGGCGGAAGAGGTTTACGTGACGGGCACGACGATTTCAGAAAACTTTCCGGTCACGCCCAACGCGCAGCAGGCGGCTTTGGCCGGCAATCCCAGAGTCTCCGGCGACGCGTTCGTCGCGAAATTGGCGGCGGACGGGTCGCTCCAATACTCGACCTACCTGGGCGGCGCCGGCGCCGACACGGCGTCGGCGATTGCGCTTCAGGCGGATCGCGTCATCGTCACCGGAAGCGCGAGGTCTGCGGATTTTCCCATCCGCAACGGATTGGCGGGCGAGACGGGCAGCGAGAATGGCGCCGCGTTTCTGGCGATTTACGACACTCAATTCGGCCCCGACGCGCTGATCCTTTCGACTTATCTCAATTCCGGAAACGGTTCAGCCGGGAGGGATGTCGCCGTGGATCAGGCCGGGAATATTTACGTCCTGACGGCGGCGATGCTCGATCTCGCCGGTTTCCTCGGCGTGACGAAGGGGAGCGGTTTGGGGATCGTGACGAAACTCGCCCCGCTTGATCCGGCTTTCGGCTACCGGAAATCTTATTCGGTTCAATTCGGAAGCGTATACCGGGAACCGGTGCGCTCGAACCTCTTCGGTTTTGTGGATCACCCCGACCAGTTCAACAGTCTGGCCGTAGATGCGGCAGGGAATGTTTACCTGACCGGAGCGACGCACCTCGGCGCGAACTTCCCGACGACGCCGGGAGCGTTCCAACCGGCGCATGGCAACACGACGGATTGTTACCGGTTCAGCCCTTCCCAGCCGTCGTCTTGCTACGACGCGTTCGTGATGAAATTGAACGCGGCGGGATCGGCGGTCGTCTATTCTTCGTTCATCGGCGGCGTGACGCAGGACGTCGGCGGCGGCGTGGCCGTGGATGCGGCGGGCAACGTCTACGTGACCGGAGCCAGCGTCGTGCTTGCTCCGGGAGGCGCGAGCAATTTCCCAGCGACGCCGGGCGCGCTGCCCACCGCGTCGAATCGAGGCTTCACTGTCAAAATCGCCGCTGACAATCGGAGCACGGCCTTCAGCAGCATCTCAGCCGCAAGTTACATTCGTCCGCCGCTCGCCCCTGAATCCATCGCCGCCGGGTTCGGCGCCGGGCTGGCGGCTTCGACTCTGGCTGCGACGACGACGCCGCTTCCGACGAAACTTGGCAATACGCAGGTCGTGGTCAAAGACAGCGCGGGCGTCGAACGCCGGGCGCCGCTCTTCTTCGTCTCGCAGGCGCAGATCAATTATCAAATTCCGGAAGGGACGGCGACGGGGCAGGCTACGGTCGCCGTCAAAAGCGCAGATCTGATTGTGGCGACGGAACAACTGGAGATCGCCAGCGTCTCTCCGGCGCTGTTCACCGCCAACGCGAGCGGACAGGGATTGCCCGCTGCGACGGCGCAACGGATACGAAACAACACGACAATCGCCTACGAGCCGGTCGCGCGGTTCGACGCGCAGCAGAACCGCTTCGTGCCCATCCCGATTGACCTGGGGCCGGAAGGGGATTTGATCATCCTGAATTTGTACGGGACGGGCTTTCGCTACCGCAGCGCGCTCTCAGCCGTGTCGGTGAAGATCGGCGGCGTGGACGTAATGATCAACTATGCCGGGCCGCAGCTTCAGCTTGTCGGTCTGGATCAGATCAACGCGTTCATCCCGCGCAGCATGGCCGGGCGCGGCGAAGTGGACGTTGTGGTGATGGTTGATGGCAAGGCGGCCAACGTCGTGAAGATCAACATCAAATAGCGCCCGATTGAAATCGCGTGAAGACAGGCGAGCGAGGCTTGCATGCCGCGCTCGCCTGAAACGCCCTGTCAATCCTGCCCCACTGTCGCGGGTTGAGGAATCGCCGGCTTGTGCGGCTCGCCCTTGATCGCCACGCGATACCATTTTGCAACGGAGCCGATGATGACTATGACCAGGCCGATTATCAGGCTGATCGTGATCGCCGTATTCAAATAAAGCTGTTTCGGCAGGTAGTTGTTGAAGATGTTCTGATAACCGGCGGTCAACTCGATCACGCTGATGAACGCAAGCGGCAGAATCGTCACCCAGGCGTAACGCGCTCGGCCCGAATTGATGATGAATGTCGTACCGACGCAAAGCGCCACGCAGGCCAGCATCTGGTTGGCCATTCCGAACAGCGGCCAGATCGTGTCAATCGTCCCCGTCCAGATCATGTAAGCCCACGGAACGACGGCGAGCACGCTGGCGATGATCGCGCCCGGAACCCAATCCGTCTGCGCGAAGCGTTTGTTCAATCCGCCGAGCAACTCCTGCATCATAAACCGCGCGACGCGCGTTCCGGCGTCAACCGTCGTCAGGATGAACAACGCCTCGAACATGATCGCGAAGTGATACCAGTAACTCATCAGCCCGCTCATTCCCGGAATCGCCGAAAATATCTGCGCCATCCCGACCGCCAGACTGACCGCGCCGCCCGTGCGCCCCGCCAACTGAGTTTCGCCCACCGCGCGCGTCAACGCTTCGAGGTTCGATTGATCGAAACCCATCGAACGCAGCGCGCCATCAACCCTGGCGAAGGCCGCGACCGGCACGTTGATCTGGAAATAATCGTGCGGGAACATCGCCGAGGCCGCGATCAACGCCATCACGCCGACGATTGATTCGCACAGCATCGCGCCATAGCCGATAGGCCGCGCGTGCGTTTCCTTGTCAACCAGCTTCGGCGTCGTGCCCGACGAAACCAGCGCGTGGAAGCCGGAGATCGCTCCGCAGGCGATGGTGATGAAGACGAACGGAAAGACTTTGCCGGGAATGATCGGCCCGCCGCCGCTCGTGAACGGCGTCATCGCGGGCATCTTCAACGTCGGCGCGACGGCGAAAATTCCCAGCGCCAAAAAAGCGATTGAGCCGAGTTTCATGTACGAACTGAGGTAATCGCGCGGCGCGAGCAGCAGCCAGACGGGCAGGACAGAAGCGACGAAACCGTAGACCGCGATCATCAGCGTGATGCCGTTCCGGTCGTATTTGAAATAATGGCTGAACGACGAATCCTGCACGACTTTGCCGAAGACCACCGCGAGGATGAGCAGGACGACGCCGATGACGGTACCTTCGGTGATTGCGCGATGCGATCCGCCGCGCCAGCGGAACATATACATCCCCATCAACAGCGCTATCGGAATGGTCATCGCAATCGTGAACAATCCCCACGGGCTTTCGGCCAGCGCGTTGATCACGGCCAGCCCGACGCTCGCCAGCGCGACGATCAGAATCACCAGGATTGCGAACGTGGCGACGCCGCCAGTCACCTTGTCAATTTCGCGCCGCGCGATTTCGGCCAGCGATTTGCCGTCGCTCCGCATTGACGCGGCCAGAATGACGAAATCGTGAACCGCGCCGCCGATCACCACGCCGATCACCAGCCAGATCAATCCCGGCAGGAATCCGAACTGCGCGGCCAGCACCGGCCCGATCAAAGGCCCAGGGCCGCTAATCGCCGCGAAATGATGGCCCCACAAAACGTACTTGTTCGTCGGGATGAAATTGTGCCCGTCGTTGAAGCGATGCGCGGGCGTGACGCGCTTGTCGTCGAGCGCCAGAACTTTGGCGGCGATGAATGCGCTGTAGTAGCGATAGGCGATGGCGTAAATGCAAAGGACGCCAATGAGGATGGGGACGGCGTTGATTGTGATCATAGTGGTTCCTGGAGGATGGACGCTGGCGACTCACGCAATTACTACTCGCCGGAGGCGGGCGTCTTCAATAGGATTTCATACTCGGATTTGCAGAATTGATCTGTTACCGGCTTGTTCTTGCCAAAGATGTTGAAACCAACATCTCCGAACATCATCTCGTAGTGACGGCCTGCCCTCGGCAGGTTCCACTCGACGCAAGCAAGCCATTGATTATTTGCGAGCCTTCGCGCCCTCACGACCTTTCCCTGACTGCCTTTCGGGACAGATGGAAAATCTGACAGCGCTTCGACCATGTGGCCGATTTTGTTTCTCGCCTCTTCACGAGTAAAGAAGGTTCTTTGCATAAGGTTTGCTCCTGTTGGTTATTGAAGAGTGATAGTTCCATTGCAAAAATCAATGTTCAGATTCAGCCCGCGAAAGAAATCAAGACCGAGCAGTCCATCAATTCCTGCGCTGGGCGGCAGGGAGTGGCAAGCCACCATAAGGCTGAGCCGTTCCTGGCCGAGCGCCGCGAGCTTATCAAGAGTGAGCAGGGGAACTCGTTCAACCTGGCTCCCTGTTGTCATTTGAGAATGATGCGCGGCTTGGGACAGATCGTAGCCAACTTCAATCAATATTTCAGGGCTGATCAGAGTTCGCGTGGCGCCGGTGTCGAGCGCCAGGGTCATAAAAGCGACGCCGGAAGGACCGCTAATCTGCGCCTGAACATAGATCAATCGCCCGTGCGGGTCAAAAGGGAAATTCATAGAGCGAATTCCATTCCTTCCGGCGGCTCGCCAATATGAAGCACGGCAAACCGCTTCGGACGCAACTCCATCGCCTTACTGTGAATTTCATCACGATTGCTGCTGTGCCACAGAACTTTTCCACTCAGCACTTCGAGCAGTTCGTTGGTTTGCGGATCGCCGATAAGCACCCATTCCGAATCGAACTGCTTTTCTATTTCCTCAATTGTCATTATTCCTTGCATACCGCCTCCTACTCGTCATTGTCGAATTTGATGTTCAGGCTTCTCAGAAACTGCCGGTCTTCGTGGCTGATTTCGGCCAGCCGCTGTTCGACTGGGATGTCTCTGAATTTGACCTGATCCGCCTCGCTGCTGTCGGGCGCCTCTTTGAATGCGATGGTCGCCTCCAGCACCAGCATCACTTCGTTGCCGGTGGCGCGGATTCGCTCCATCGCCTCGTGAATCTCTTCCGACTCGTTGATCGCTTCGTTGATGGCGTCGCCCAACTCGCGGATCAGTTTTTCCAGCTTTTCATCCAAGACTTCACCCCAACAATTCACTTCGGATATTTCATGCGCCGCGCCGCAAACGTCGAAAGTGATTATCGCGCGCTCACGGCTGCGGTACTGTTTGCGCGGACGCTCGTGCTAGAATTTGCAGGCCAATTTAAGCACAAATCATTTCGGGATTCTATTTTGCTTATGCCCAAGACCAAAGCCAAAGAGCGCAAGGAGAAGTTCGTCACTTCATCCGGGATCGAGATGAAGAACCATTTCACGCCGGAAGACGCCGAAATCAACGTCGAACGCGATCTGGGCGCGCCCGGAGAGTTCCCGTTCACTCGCGGCGTTTACGAGACGATGTACCGGGGCCGTTTGTGGACGATGCGGCAATACGCGGGTTTCGCGACGGCTGAAGAATCGAACCGGCGTTACAAATATCTGCTCGAACACGGCACGACCGGGTTGTCAGTGGCTTTCGATCTGCCGACGCAGATTGGTTATGACAGCGATCACCCGCTGGCGCAAGGCGAAGTCGGGCGCGTGGGCGTGCCGATTGATTCGCTGGCCGACATGGAAATTTTGTTCGACGGCATCCCGCTCGACAAAGTTTCGACCTCGATGACGATCAACGCGACGGCCTCGATTTTGCTGGCGCTCTACATTGCCGTCGCGAAGAAGCAGGGCGTCGCGCCGGACAAACTCAATGGCACGATCCAGAACGACATTTTGAAGGAGTACATCGCGCGCGGAACTTACATCTATCCGCCGCGCGCTTCGTTGCGCATCATCACAGACATCTTCGCTTACTGCGCGAAAGAGGTTCCGAACTGGAACACGATTTCGATCTCCGGCTATCACATTCGTGAAGCCGGTTCGACCGCCGCGCAGGAAGTCGCGTTCACGCTGGCCGATGGCATCGCTTATGTTCAGGCTGCGCTCGACGCCGGATTGGAGATTGATTATTTCGCGCCTCGGCTGGCGTTCTTTTTCAACGCGCATAACAACTTTCTCGAAGAGGTGGCGAAATACCGGGCGGCTCGGCGGCTGTGGGCGCGAACGATGCGCGACCGTTTCGGTGCGCGTGACCCGAAATCAATGATGCTGCGCTTCCACACGCAGACCGCCGGTTCGACGCTTACCGCGCAGCAACCCGAAGTCAACGTCGTCCGCACGACGATCCAGGCTCTGGCGGCGGCGCTGGGCGGCACGCAATCGCTGCACACCAACGCGATGGACGAGGCTTTGAGTTTGCCGACCGAAGACGCCGCGCGTATCGCGCTCAGAACGCAGCAGGTCATCGCCTACGAATCGGGCGTGGCTGACACGGCTGATCCGCTCGGCGGCTCTTACGCGATTGAGTATTTGACCAACGAGATCGAACGGCGTGCGATGGAGTACATCACGAAGATTGACGAGATGGGCGGAATGCTCGCGGCGATTGAAGCGGGCTACGTCCAGCGCGAGATCGAACGCGCCGCTTACGATTACCAAAAGGCGGTCGAAGCGCAGGAAGAGATTGTCGTCGGCGTCAACCGTTTCCAGATCAAAGAAGAGACGACGATCCCGACGCTGAAAATTGATCCGGCATTCGAGCGGGCGCAGGTCGAGCGCGTGCGAAAAGTGCGAGCCGAACGCGACATCGCGGCGGCGATGTCTGCGTTGAGCGAAGTCGAGCAGGCTGCGCGTTCGGGCGAAAACCTGATGCCAAAAATTATCAAGGCAGTTGAGGCTTACGCGACATTGGGTGAGATTGCGGATGCGATGCGGCGCGTTTTCGGCGAGTATTCAGAGGCGATCTAAATCAGATCAGATGGCAAAACGTGATGTTGAAATCTCAGCCCCGGCTTTCGACTCTCTTGAAGAGTCGTTGGAGTACACGCGGAGATTTCAAAATCCACAGGGGTTCATTGATGAGTTCGTCAAACTCCTTAAAGGCAGGATAAAATTGTCCGCCGATCCGAAATACGATTCGAGGATAATGGCGTCCGGAAGCGCCATAATTTCCCGAGGACAGGAAGCGATCAAAATCGGCTTGGCCGGGCTGATTTGTGATTCCGAACTGTTCAAGACTTTGGTTCACGAGGAAATGCACTTGCGGCTGATACGGAAGGCCGAGAGGAGTAATCTCCGCATTCTGAATATCGTGACTCATCCTGACGTATCAGTTGAGGAAGATTATGTTGAGCAAATCGCGGTGAGATACTTGAGGATGTACGAGGGAGCCTTCGGGAAGTTTAAGCATTGAGTCAACATTGAGTTGAAACAAGGAGGTCGTTTTATGCATGACGTTATCTTATCAGTCAGCTACGAAAGTCTGGGAAAGATACTTGAACAGCTTCAGGAATCTCCTGAAATAAAAGCTTCGCCCGAACTTGCGGAGCGCATAAGGAACGCAATCCTGTTTCACCGGCAGATTTCTACGGATTGGCAAGGACTGTTGAAAGAGCATCGTGAATTGAAAAAAAACGTTTCGGATTTAACCAGAGAGCCTGGCGAGAGGGTCTGCGGTCAAGGGCTGCAAAATCAATTCAGCAAATACGAAGAGATGCGAGACCAGGGCGCGAACCCGCAGGGAATTTATCTCGCAGCTACAGAGGATGGTTATGATGGCGTCGGAGCGATCAGAATTTTGCGTTGGGTGTTCGATCTTTCCCTGCAGGAAGCGCAGGAGATTATCTTGCAGGCGCAAAGCGATCAGCAGCGACGCGCGGCGTGATTGGACGATTCATTGCGACTTTGTGGTAAGCTACGCAATCCAAAATCAAACAAAATTTTCGACAGGAGATACTAACCAATGCTTGACGCGATTGCCGTCCAGGAATTACGCGAAAAGTACGAGAGCCTGAAACCCCGCGTCGCCGAACTGCGGAGGTTTCTTTGACGTAGAAGCCAAACGAGCCGACCTGCAAAGGCTTGAAGAGCAGGCCGCCGCGCCCGATTTCTGGAACGATCAGGAAAAAGCTCAGAAAGTTTTACAGCAGCGCGCGCGGTTGGAGCGCGCGATCAACACCGCCGAAGGCCAGCAGCGATTGGTTGACGACATAGCCGTGTTGTTTGAATTCGCCGCTGAAGACGACGCCTCGGCCAACGAACTGCGCGAATCAATCAACCGGTTGACCGAAGAGGTCGAGGAGAGCGAGACGCAAATGCTCCTGGGCGGCGAGAACGATACGAACAACGCCATTGTCGCCATCAACGCCGGCGCGGGCGGAACCGACGCTCAGGACTGGGCGCAGATGCTTTATCGGATGTATCTGCGCTGGGCTGAAAAACGCGGCTTCAAGATCGAAGAGATTGACTTCCAACCGGGGGAAGAGGCCGGGATCAAGTCGGCCACATTCCGCATCGAGGGCGATTACGCTTATGGGTTGATGGCGGGCGAAGTCGGCGTGCATCGTCTGGTTCGGATGTCGCCGTTCAATTCGGGGCAGAGCCGCGAAACCAGTTTCGCTTCGGTCTTCGTGACGCCGGAGATTGACGAAGACATCGAAGTCGAAGTTCTGGATAAAGACCTGCGTGTTGATACTTACCGTTCGACGGGCGCTGGCGGACAGCACATCAACACTACCGATTCGGCGGTGCGCATCACGCACATTCCGACCGGTATCGTGGTGACTTGCCAGAACCAGCGTTCGCAGCACCAGAATCGGGATGTGGCGATGAAGGTTTTGAAATCGCGGCTTTACGAACTGGAATTGGCGAAGAAGCGCGCCGAGACGGACAAACTGGCGGAGTCGAAACGCGACATCTCATTTGGTTCGCAGATCCGCAACTACGTGCTGCATCCTTACCGCTTGGTGAAAGACGTTCGCACGAAGCACGAGACGAGCAACGTTGACGCGGTGCTCGACGGCGGACTTGATGATTTCATCAAGGAATACTTGTTGTCGAAGAGGGAACTCGCAGTGGCGAATTAGTAGCGAGGCGCTGTACAGGCCCCACAGTCCAGACCCGACTCTGCCCCGACCCAGACCCGACCCAGACCCGACATGGATTTATGGCCAGACGCAAAATCATAAAAAGGGAAAACACCACCGGCCCGTGGAACGAGATCATCGGATTGATCCTGATGGGAATTGGATTGGTGGTTTTGCTTGCCCTGATAAGTTACAACTCCAGCGATCCGTCGTGGAATTCGGCAGGCGGGAACATTCGCACGCGCAACTGGATTGGGCCGATGGGCGCCAAGATGGCCGATGCGCTCTATCAAGCTTTCGGGATCGCCGCGCTGATTGTGCCTGTGATGATCTTCGTAATTGGGCGCTGGCAGTGGGACGACGACGAATCGGAATTCTCAAAGCCGAAGGTTCTGGGATTGTTTCTGATGATCGTCGCCGCCACAGGCTGGATCACGATGATCAGCCCTGAAAAGCCTGGCTCGTTTTACTGGGGCGGGTTCGTCGGCCAGTGGTTGATGTACGGGCCGAGAGTTGGAATGGCTCTGCTCCTGGGAAATCTGGGGGCGTTCGTCGGATTGGTCGTCCTGTTTACCATCGGGTTGTTGCTCGGAACTGATTACACGCTGCTCGGGATGATTGATAACTGGTCGCAGGCTCGTCCCGATGGCGTGATCGCGGAATGGGCGCACCGGTTGCGTGTGTGGAGGCAGGGGCGCAATCCGCAGCCGGTGGATGTCGTGCAACCCAGACAGGTTTTCGCAAAATTCGATCAGCGCAAACGCGCCAACCGGCTGAGCGCCCCGCTCGGCGGAATGAGGGTGACGGTGCGTCCCGGAGTTCCGGCTGGCCGCCATCTGCCTCCATCGGATCAGGAACTCAACGGCGGCATCGGCGAGCACTTTATTGAAGACCCGATAATCAGAGCGCCTGAAGAGAGTGTTCAAATCGCAGAACCAGTTCAAGTCAAACCCGTGGGCCGCCAATCCGCTGCGCGCATCCCGCCTCCTTCGGCGCCACCAGCGCGCCAGGCCGCCGCGCGAAATCAGAAGCAACTTCCGAACAACGTCGTTGACGATGATCCCGATCAGCAGGACGAACTCGGCCTGGACGCTTTCGACGAGAACGGATCATCCGCTCAGCGCTCGGTGGAAGAAATGATGGCGACGGCTTCGGTCAAACGCGCGGATGCCGCCGAAGCGCCAGCGGAAAAGAGTGGGAAAACGAAGATTGGCCAATTGGTCAAAAACATTTCGCGCATCGTGGCCGATTACAAACTGCCTTCGACCGAGATGCTGACTCCGCCTGCGCCGCGATCCGAGATGGCCGAAGCCGAATTGATGGAACGCGCGCGGCAGTTGGCCGAAAAATGCGCCGAGTTCAACGTCTCAGGCCAGGTCAAACAGATCAGCCCAGGCCCCGTCGTCACGACTTTTGAATTCAAACCCGATCCCGGCGTGAAATACAGCCGCATCACCAGTCTTGTTGACGATCTGTGTCTGGCGCTGAAAGCCGAATCGGTTCGCATTGACCGCATCCCCGGCAAATCAACCGTCGGCATTGAAGTCCCGAACTCCAATCGCGAAATGATCCGGTTGCGCGAGGTGCTCGAATCGAAAAAATTTCACGAATCGAAATCGAAGCTCACGCTTGCGCTTGGCAAGACGATTGACGGATCGAATTACGTGGCCGATCTGGCGAAGATGCCGCACCTGCTGATTGCGGGCGCGACGGGGTCGGGCAAATCGGTGGCGCTCAACACGATTCTGGTTTCGCTGCTTTACAAAGCGTCGCCCGAAGAGGTCAAGCTGATTCTGATTGATCCGAAACGTCTGGAACTCGGCCTGTACGCCGACATCCCCCACCTGCTCTCGCCAATCGTCACCGACCCGAAACGCGCCAGCTACGCGTTGAAATGGGCCGTCGCCGAGATGGAGAGCCGGTACAAGCATCTCGCTTCGTTCGGTGTCCGCAACATTGAACAATACAACGCCGACGCCAGCGCCAACACGAAGCGCGGCTCAGTCTCGGATGGCGAGGAGGAGATGAAGCCGTTGCCGTACATCGTCGTGATCATTGACGAACTGGCTGATCTGATGATGGTTTCGGCCCGCGATGTCGAAGAGAGCATCACGCGATTGGCTCAGATGGCTCGCGCCGTCGGCATCCATCTGGTGCTGGCAACGCAGCGGCCTTCGGTTGATGTCATTACCGGATTGATCAAGGCCAATTTTCCGTCGCGCATCTCGTTCCGCGTCTCGTCGAAGGTGGATTCGCGCACGATCATTGACTCGAACGGCGCCGAGCAGTTGCTGGGTCAGGGCGACATGCTGTTTTTACCTCCAGGGACATCGAGGCTGGTGCGCGTTCATGGCGCTTACGTTGACGAGAAAGAGGTCAAACGCATATCGGATTTCGTCCGCTCGCAGGCCAAACCCGATTACGACGACAAGATCGGGCTGAGCGAGAAGGAACTTCAAGGCGATGAGTTCGGCGAGATGAAGAAGGACGAGAAATATGACGAGGCGGTTCGTATAGTTATCGAGATGGGACGCGCTTCCACTTCAGTTTTACAACGGAGATTGCGGATCGGCTACGGACGCGCCGCTTCCATCATTGATATGATGGAACGTGAGGGCATAGTCGGCCCGGAAGATGGCAGCAAACCCCGGCAGGTACTGGTTAAAGCCGACTTCCTGGAGCGCCTCGATCAGATTCGAGAGGAAGATAATTTGTAATTCAATTAGCCGTTTGCCTGTGGAAAATAGGAATGTGATTAAAAATCCCAGCATTTTCGAGGGTTTTGTTAGCTCTCAGGAGGTAAGTGCTGAAATAGCAAGAGTTATTGGATTGTCGAAAATGTGTGCAAACTGCTATAAGTCACGGTTTTAGAGCGACTTAAAGGGCGAATTCACAGATTATCCACAGGGATTTCCACAGAAAATGTGGAAATCTGAGGAAGGCGAAACGGAGCCAAAACTGAAGCAAATCGAAGATTGAAATCAGGCAAATTACAGCAAAAGAACGCAATGAAACTGCAATTGGCATTGGACACACCCGACCTTACGCACGAGCTTGAACTGGCTGGAAGAGTCGCGGCCTACGTTGACTTGATTGAAGCAGGAACGCCGCTTCTTATCCGCGAGGGAATCCGGGCTGTGCGCGAACTGCGCCGGCGTCATCGTGGACGTCCGATTGTCGCAGACATCAAAGTGATTGACGCGGGGGAACCAATCGCCGAATTGGCTTTCGCGGCTGGAGCGACTGTGGTCACGGTTCTCGGCAACGCCTCTGATGAGTTGATCGAACGCGTCGTGCTTTCCGCGCGACGTTATGACGGACAGGTGATGGCTGACAGTCTGGCTGTTCCAAACATTACTGAGCGTGCGCACCAGTTGCGAGAACTTGGAGTCAACTCGCTTTGCGTCAATCGCCGGGGCTTCAAACCCGCCAAAGATCTTAACCAGGAAGGGCGAATCAGCCAGATTGCCGAATTAATCGGGAGAATCGAACTCCCGGTCTATCTTGCGGGCGGAATTGATGTAGCCGAACTCGCTTTGTTGTGTGAACTACCCCTGGCCGGAGTGATCGTAGGAGCCGCAATCGCCAAAGCTCCTTCTCCCGTCGAAGCGGCGAAGAGGATGCGCGCCATCCTTGATGGTAAAGCGTGAAGCGCCTGCACACTGCGCAAAGTGGTGTAGCTGGCTAATCACACCAATCGAATTCTATAAAGCACAGACCATTGAGACGCCAGATTGGATTTTCTGAAGTCAATCCAGCGAGCGCTTTAATGGGGCGTTATTCGTGAACATCTGTGGACATTGTCGCGGGTTTCAGTCGCGGATTGTAGACAGCGGTGAGAGAGGGAGGCGGGCCAAAGATGGAATTGATCAAATGGCGATCAGGTCGCTGACTGGAACCCCGTCGTCGAAGCGCCTTCCATTTTGTCCGGAAGAAGGTCGCCGGTGAAGATTTCGATTCCTGCTTTGACCAGGCAAATTACGGGAAGCATATCCAGAGTCACGGCTAAAGCTCCAAAAACAAATCCCTTACGTCGCAAAATTTGTGGCACGCTTGCGATGATGAAAACGTAGCCGATAATTGGCGTCACCTTGAGCGCTATCCACAAATAGCTTCCAACTCGTTGCATTTTCTTTTTACTCCTTCGTCCATGATTTAATTGTTATTTGTTCTTTGGGGCAACGAGGCATTAGAACGCAGAAGCAAAGCAATCGTGGCGCCATAAGTATGAGATTATTATTCAGCCAACTTTACATTTAAGATTAAGCAGTTAGCTTATACGCAGCTTAATCAGTCTGTATTCGGTTTCAGACATTTGTACCAGCCATGTACATCCGTTCTAATGAGAGACGCGGAATCAGATGTCCCCGGATAGCGTGTTATATGTGTCTTAAATCTTCGTTGAGGGCTTGAATAGAGGGCGCCGAATTTTTCCATCTCTTGAAAGAGAAGGTATACTGGCCGCCTCTTCATAGAATTTGGGCAAGCAGTACAAAGTGATTTCCAATTGGATAAAGGAGAGGTGATTCTATGTTCCGCATACTGCCAAAGGAAGATAAGTATTTCGACATGTTCAACCGCTTGGCGTCGTACATGGCGGAATGCGCTCTGTTGTTGCAGAAAGTCTTTTCCGATTTCGATAACCGCGCCGCCTATGCCGACAAGATCAAAGAGGTCGAGCACGAGTGTGATGTGATCACTCACGACATCGTCAAGAAACTCAACCAGACTTTCATCACTCCGATTGACCGCGAGGACATTCACGCGCTGGCCAGCGGGTTGGATGACATTGTTGACGCCATCGAATACACCGCCAAGCGCGTCATTCTTTATCGTGTTGACGGGCCGACCGACCACGCGCGCAGGATGAGCGATGTGCTGGTGCGAATTGTGACCAGTCTGGAGAACGCCGTCAGGTCGCTGGAAAACAACGGCGAGCAGGTGTTGAAAGAATGCGTCACCATTCACGGCCTTGAAAACGAAGGCGACACTTTTCACCACGAAGCGATTGACGAATTGTTCGCCAACGAAACCAATCCGATTACGCTCCTCAAAATGAAAGAACTATATGCGAAGATGGAGCGCACGATTGATAAGTGCGAGGACGTATCGAACATTCTCGAAGCCATAGTGCTCAAGAACGCTTGAAGTGGACTTCGTGTCTTTGCGATATTCAGACGGATTCACGTCAAAGGTTCAAAAACAAAACTGGAATGCCCCAACCCAGAGGTCTTCATGGATTCGACGTTTGCGCTCGTAGCGGTGATAGTCGCCATCGCTCTGATTTTTGATTACACCAACGGATTTCACGACGCAGCCAATTCCATCGCCACAGTCGTTTCAACCCGCGTGCTGACTCCAGCGCGCGCGGTGATGCTGGCGGCTTTCTTCAATTTCATCGCTTTCTTTTTATTTAAGCACGAGGTCGCCAAGACCGTTTACAGTGGCCTGGTTGACCCGAAACAGGTGACCGGATGGGTCGTGCTTGCCGGGTTGATTGGCGCGGTGGTCTGGAATCTGATCACGTGGTATCTGGGATTGCCGACCAGTTCTTCTCACGCGCTGATCGGTGGGTATGCGGGCGCGGCGATAGCAAACAGCGGATTCCGGGCGCTGATCTTTGACGCGAAATGGCCGAAAGGATGGTTTGGAACGCTGTCGTTTATCGTCATCTCGCCAGCGATTGGGATGCTGGCTGGTTTGGCGCTTATGACTCTGGTCTTCTGGATTTTCCGGCGCGTCGCGCCGTCACGAGTGGATAAATATTTCCGCGTCATGCAACTGGTTTCATCGGCGCTCTTCAGCCTGTCTCACGGAACCAACGACGCTCAGAAAACGATGGGCATTATCATGGCTGCGTTGGTCACTGGCAAATTTGTCAGGCCGGAGGACGACATTCCACTTTGGGTCGGACTGGCGGCTTTTATGGCTATCGGGTTGGGAACAATGTCCGGAGGCTGGCGGATTGTGAAGACGATGGGATCAAAGATCACCAAGCTCAAACCCGTCGGCGGATTTTGCGCTGAAACGGGCGGCGCGGGCGCGATTTTTCTGGCTTCGTATTTTGGCATCCCGGTTTCGACGACTCACACAATCACTGGCGCCATCGTCGGAGTCGGCGCCACGAGGCGTTTATCCGCCGTGCGATGGGGAATCGCCGGGCGCATTGTCTGGGCCTGGGTGATCACGATCCCGGCTGCCGGGCTAATCGCGGCTGTCGCTTATCACATCACCAGAATCGTTCATTGATTGAGCGAAGAGAGATTTCGGAAAAAACGGAAACAACAGAACAAACGGAGAGAGCTACACCTTGAATCTTCCGTTTGTTCTGTTGTTTCCGTTTTTTTCCGTTTCTCTCTTCTATTTCTCCTGATTCGGATAAATCGCTCGATAGGCGTCGTAGAAGTTGGTCACCTTGAAGACGTAATCCTTCGTCTCTCGCTTCACCATTTCAATCACCAACCTGTCAACCGCTTTGCTTCGCGCCCGCGCGCGCCATCGGCGTACGGAATCCTCGCTGCCGTTGTAGGCAGCCGCGACCGCTTGCGGCCAGCCGAACTCCGCAAACAGGTTTTTCATGTACTGCGAGCCGAAAAGGATCGCTGTATCAGGATTGTAAAGATCGTCCTGATCGAAATCGCGCAGCCTGAGTTGCGCCGCGATTTGATTGGCCGTCGAAGGAATAAATTGCATCATCCCGCGCGCGGCCGCGGCGCTCTTTTCGCGCGGGTTGTAACGTGTCTCCTGCCGGGCGATTGAAAGCGCGAACAGCGGGTCAACGCCGCGCGCAACCGCGTGGCGCTCGAGCGAATCCCGGTAAGGGTATGGATAGAAAATCTCGGCCACTTCGCGCGGCAGCAATTCCAGACGGTAATCTTCAGGCAAAGCTCTCAACATCGGCTCTGAAAATTTGATCGTGCGGCTCGCGCAATCGCCGCGCGCGCAAGGCAGGGCGATAATGTAATTGCCCTCGCGCGACTTCGCCGCCGGAGTCTGCAAAAGTTCTGCCGAGCCTTCGTCATAAAGCCCCAGGAAGAGCAACTCGCTGGCGATTGTCTGATGGCTGGCGCCGGTGGCGGCCGTTGCGCCGGATTCAATCGGCGCGGCTCGCCCCACTTGCGGAGCCGATAAGTTCGGAGCCTGGTAAGCGGGCAATTTCGAGTAAGCCTCGCGCAGGATTTGCAGCATCTCGCCGCGGGTCGCGTCGTCAAGCCTAAAACGCAACGCCTGATTGGCTGCGGATTTCGCGGCGCTGGCGTTACCCTGCGCTCCGGCGGCGCGAGCTTGAGAGATGAACATGTTGCGTTTGGTCCCTACTGAACTGTTAGCGTAGGGGGTTCCGTCGAGCGCGCGTAACCACTCGCTGGCGCGGTGGCCGTAATACCCTGCGGCGCCTTCGCGCAATTCCGGCAACGCCAGATATTCGTTGACCGCCTCGTCGAACCTTCTGAGTTTCTCCAGGCAGTAAGCGCGCATGAACGCGACTTCCGGCGCATTGGTCGTCGCAGTCAATCCGCGTACGTTCAGATTGCGGGATTTGAGCGCGGTGAAATCGGCCAGGGCCGCCGAATAATCGCCTTGCGTCAACCGGATTTTAGCCTGTTGAAATAAGCCGCTCACTATGATGAAAGGCTCGTTCCCGGCGCTCTGCGCGCGCGCAGCCCATTGCAGAGCCTCTTCCAGACGCCCAGCCGAACGCAGCGTGTCAATTGCGTTCAGATGCGCATAACCGAAATATTCGCTCTTCGGATACTCTTTCAGAAAAGCTTCGTAGCGCGCGATGGCGCGGTCGGCGTCGTTCAGGTACTGGTAACAATGGCCGACGTAATAAAACCCAAGCTCGCCCTCGTCAGTCTGCGGGAATTCGTCATGAACGCGGTCGTACCATTTCGCGGCCTCGGTGAAATTGTCTTCTAGAAAATAGCCGCGTCCGATTTGAAACAACGCTTCGCCACGTTTCGCGCTCTGCGGAAAATCTCTGAGCAACGCCAGCCAGTGTTTGCGCGCATCGGCGAAATAGCGGTTGAATTGATAAGCCCCGGCGCGACGCAGCCGTTCGGCTTCGTTCAGTCTGTTCGCCACGCCCCCATCAATTTGATCAAGCCCCAGGTACGCGCGCAGCGAGGCGTCGTCCATAGATCCGCTTGCCGAACCGTTCGGGATCACGGACTCGAAGGTTTGTTTCGCGGCCTCTGTCTGTCGCATCGCCAGTTGAGCCTCGCCGATCATCGCCAGCGTGTCCCGGCGAGGTCCGCTCGAAAGCCGCAGCGTGTTGATGACATTCTGATATTGCCCGGTCTTGAAATAGCTGTCGGTGAGCCGATGGATCGCGCGTTCGCGCAGCAGGTGGTCTCCGTATTGCGAGATGAATTTCTGAAGGAGTTTTTGTTCCTCGCTCAAATCGCCCCGCGCGCGCGCGATTTCAGCCAGATGCCAAACGGCATAACCCGCGAGCGGCGAATTGCGGTTGATGACGCGCAGAAAGAACGTCCCCGCTTCGTCTCCGGCATTTCGATTTTCGAGCAGGCGCGCAAGCAGATAATCGTAATTGTTGCGCGCGAACACGTCGGGGTCATTGTTCACCATCCGGCGCAACAGCGATTCAGCCGCCGTCTGGTCGTTGCGATCCAGCGCCGCGCGCAATTGCGCATGCTGTTGCCGGAGCGTTTCGGCGCTTGCTGAAGAGTCGGAGCGCAGCAGGAGAAGCGTCGCGGCGCAAACCAGCAGCGCAACGCAGACAAGCTCTTTTCTGAAAACGATAGAGGGATTACTGAGTATCAAGAAAATCAAACCTCACTTCACTCTGCTTGTTTTGCGTTTGATGAAATCCATCATCACGTATTCGCCCAGGCGCAGACTGGTAGTGAAATAAGCCTTGCCCTGAGCGATTTCGGTCATTTGCTTGACGAACTCCACCAGGTAGTAATCGTCCGTCAGCATAAACGTGTTGACGATGATCCCGGAACGGCGGCACTGCGCGGCCTCGCTCAGAGTCGCCTCAACGATTGTCGAGTCCAGTCCCATCGAATTTTTATAGAGCCTGCGCCCGGCGTTCGGGTCTTTCCCGGTCGTCCAGGCGTGAGCTTCGCCTTCGACAAAGAGAGCCGAAGGTTTGCCGTCGGTGATCATAATGATCTGCCGCATGTCTTTTCGCTGCGACATCAGGATGCGGCGCGCCAGCTTCAACCCTTCGCAGGTGTTCGTGTGGTACGGCCCAACCTGGATGTTGGCCAATCGCGCCAGCGGAACTTCCTCCGCCGAATCGTGAAAGAGCACGAGTTTGAGCGAATCGCCGGGATATTGCGTGCGGATCAGATGCGAGAGCGCCAGCGCGACGCGTTTGGCCGGCGTGAACCGGTCTTCGCCGTAAAGGATCATCGAATGCGAACAATCGAGCATCAACACAGTCGCGCACGATGATTGATACTCCGATTGACGCACCATCAAATCCTTGTATTCCAGGTTGAGCGGCACGGTCAGCCCCTCACGCCCGATGGCGTTGAGCAGTGTCGCCGTGACGTCCAGATTGAGCGAATCGCCGTATTCGTAAGGCTTCGACGATTCGTAAGCCTCGACACCCGTCGCCAGATATTTGGTGTCGTGGGCGCCGAGCGACGATTTGCCGAAGCTGGCCATCAGGTTCTTGAGCGTCTTGTAGCCGAGAAAATCAACGCCCTTTTCCGTAATCTCAAATTTGATGTTGGGTTTTTTGTAAGCCTCAGTCTGGCCCGCCTGCTGTTGATTGCGATGACGCGCGCGCCGCGCCTGGCCGTCTTTGCCGAGCAGAGCTTCAAGCTCTTCCTGATCGCCGATGGCGTTCAAATAGCCTTCCTGCAACAACCGCTGGATCAACCGATCAATCAACTCTTCCAGCCGCTGGTCGCGCGCATTGCCGTCTTCGTCGAAGAGCTGGTTGTATTGCTCTTCGTTGAGCAGGCCGGAATCGCGCAGCGCCTCGCGGATCGCCCGCCGCAACGCTTCGAGCGCGTCGTCGGGATCGAAATCGTCGAACTCATCGTAGCCCCAATCCTGCGACCACCGCCGGTAATGCCGCCGGAACTGGTCTTCAAAACCGCTTTTCAAGAGATGATCGGTCAAAGCTTCCATCAACTCTTCCAGGCTGATGTCGTCCCAACTCTGGCCTGTCCATTTTGAATATCTGGTGAAGCGCATGTGCAAATCCCCGGTGACTTACTGTATTGTCTCGACTTTGTTGTCAGCAAACCGCGCCTATTCTACGGTAAAAGGAGACGAATTTCTTGAAACGAATTTTATCAATCGTGTTGCTCGTCCTGCTGGCCGCGCAACTGACGCTCGCTCAGACGAAAAGCAAAAAAGCGAGTCAGGGCCGAAGCCGAAGCCCGCAAACGGCCAATGTCGAAGCTGAACTGAAGCGGCTCGAACGCGAATGGTTCGACGCTGTCGTGAAAGGCGACGCCGAACCGCTCAAACGCATTCTGGCCGATGATTTCACCGCGCTCAACGATGACGGCAGCTTTATTGACAAGGGTCGAATGACCGAGATGTTGCAGGCTGGACTCATCAAACTTGATGAAATCAAAACAGACGAATTCAATCTGCGGCTTTACGGCAATACGGCTGTAGTCACGGGCCGCGCAACTTACATCCGCGATCAAAAGCGGCTGGGCCAGAGCAGTCATATCGAGACCTGGGTCAGGCGCGCCGTCGCAGGCCAACCTGGCCAACCCAGGAAGCTGCGATGGCAGGCTGTTTCCTGGGTTTCAATTCCGATCAAAGCATCAGTTTTAGGAGCAAAAGCAGTGACCACACCATCAGGATTAAAGTACGAAGACATCATCGTAGGAACCGGGCCCAGCCCTCAATCGGGACAGGAAGTGACGGTTCATTACACGGGCGTGCTCGTGGACGGGACCAAATTCGACAGTTCGCTGGATCGCAATGAACCATTCAAATTCACCATCGGCGTCGGACGTGTTATCAAAGGCTGGGATGAAGGCGTGATGACGATGAAGGTTGGCGGGAAGCGCAAACTCGTCATCCCGCCGCAACTCGGTTACGGCCAACGCGGTATCGGGCCGATTCCGCCGAACGCGACTCTGGTTTTTGAAGTAGAGTTGCTCGGCGTGAATTGAGACGGACAGGTAAGGTCGGGCCTGTGGACAATTAGTTTGAATTGCCCACAGGCCCGCATTAAATGCAGGAAAATCAGGAATCGCTCTATAGAAGTTGGAGCCACTCGTCTGCTATATTCCCGCCAGAGTGAGATCAGCGACCGTTGATCGAAGTTTTTCGGACGAACCCTTTCCCCAGTGCCAGCGCGCAGTTCTTTACCCTGCTCCTCAAACAACAGCCGCGCCGCTTTGAACTCCCTCCGATACTGACTATTAACCTTCTTATGAAGTATGAACGAGCCTTTTATTCATGTTCGCCGCATCGCTGGCGGCTTCGAGCTTGATGGAATGACCGATTGCTCGCTCGGCCACAAAATTCAAAACCCCGCCCGGACTGATCTTGACGGCATATTCGTCGAATGGCTCTGGGACGGCGCTTGCCTCAGGGCGCGCAATGACCGCTACGGCTTCTATCCTGTTTACTATTTCGCCAACAATGATGAAATTGCGATCTCGACTTCGATCCATCGCCTGCTGGGATGCGGAGCAAGCCGGGAGCCGGATTAC
>WBZO01001655.1_pt1 | contig 24211 bp, 21 predicted proteins | sample 5204261 | NCBI WGS metagenome assembly WBZO01 (sample SAMN12412400, study PRJNA552823) | activated sludge metagenome | isolation source: activated sludge from anammox sidestream of wastewater treatment plant... | place: USA: North Carolina | collected 2017-09
GGAGAACCTCGGCACCGTCGGGTTGGGCGGCAACGGCCAGTTCGTGCGTTTCGACGCGCTCGAGAGCGTCGGCGCCGACGGGCCGTGGAGCGACTGCCTGACCGAGGACCTCGACCTCGGCCTGCGTCTGGCCATGGCCGGCTGGCACAACCGCTTCACCGCCGACGCCTCGGTGGAGCAGCAGGGCGTCGAGTCGCTGCGCCGCCTGGTCCGCCAGCGCACCCGATGGATGCAGGGCCACTTCCAGTGCTACCGCCACCTCCCGGCGCTGTTCCGGTCGCAGCTGCCGACGGTGACGGTGCTCGACTTCTCGTACTACCTCCTCGCCCCGACCGTCACGCTGGTCGCGCCACTGGTGTTCGTGCTTCCGTTCGCGATCCTCGTCGCGAGCGTGGCGTTCAACGCCGGTGCCTACGTGAGCGGACCGGGCGCCGTCGGCTACCTGCTGCTGGTCTACGCCGCGAGCTTCGGACCGCTGCACGTGCTCGGGTGGCTCTACTGGCGGCGTAGCGGCGACATCGGCTGGGGTCGCACCCTGGTCCTGATCCACGTCCTCGCGCTGTTCAGCTGGGTGTGGTACGCCGCCGGATGGCTCGCGGTGGGGCGGATCGTGACCCGCCGGGGCGGATGGTCCAAGACCGACCGCGTCAGCGAGGGCCCGGCGGCCGGTGGCCCCGGGGCCGATCACGAGGTGCCGGGCCGGGCCGGGTTGCCGTCCGGTGGGCGGGCCCGACCGATCGTCGCGCCGCCGGCGCCGGTGTCCTGAGACCGTGGCCACCCCACACGCCCCGGCCGAAGGTCCGGTCGAGCCGCCCGACGAGGCGCCCGTCGAGCCGAAGAGCGTGACGGTCTGCCTCGGCACCCGGCCCGAGGCCATAAAGCTCGCCCCGCTCCTGCGGCGCCTGGGCGACGCGGCGGTCGTCGTCTACACGGGCCAGCACTACGACCCCGTCCTCGCCGCCGACGTCCTGTGCGACCTCGGCCTCCCGCCGGCCGACGACTCGCTCGGGGTGGGCGGGAGGCACCGGGGCCGCCAGATCGGCGACGCGACGTCGCTGCTCACGGAACGCCTCGCCGCGGGCGGCACCCGGGCGGTGATCGTCCAGGGCGACACGAACGCGGCGCTCGCCGGCGCGCTGGCGGCCAACGCCTGCGGAGTGCCGCTGCTGCACGTGGAGGCCGGCCTGCGGAGCTTCGACCGGGCCATGCCCGAGGAGCACAACCGGGTCCTGATCGACCACCTCGCCGACGTGTGCGCGGCCCCTACGTTCGCCAACCGCGACAACCTCCTCGCCGAGCGGATAGCGCCGGAGCGGATCGTGGTGACCGGGAACACGGTCGTGGAGTCGGTTGCCGAGCTCGTGCCGGACCCGGCCACGCGAGCGGCGGCGGTGGCCCGCCTGGGAGTGGAGCCCCGCCGCTACGTGCTGGCCACGGTGCACCGCCCCGAGAACGTCGACCAGCCCGGAGTGCTGGTCGACCTGCTCGCCCAGCTGGCGGGTGGCCCGCTCCCCGTCGTCGTCCCCCTGCACCCCCGGGCGCGGACCCGTCTGGAGCGCGACGGCGCCGAGGCGGTCCTCGGCGAGGGCGGCCTCCGGGTGGTGGATCCGATGCCCCCCCGGGCGTTCCTCGCCGTCGCGGCCGAGGCCCGGCTCTGGGTCACCGACTCCGGCGGGCTCCAGGAGGAGGCCACCGTCCTGAAGCGCCGGGCGCTGGTGGTGCGGCGGTCGACGGAGCGCCCCGAGGCGCTGGGCACGTTCTCCGAGCTGATCGACCGGCGCGAGGTCGCGGCCCGGATCGACGCCGAGCTCGCCGGAACCGACGACCACCTGGCGGAGGTGGCGTCGCCGTTCGGCGACGGCCGCGCCACCGACCGCCTCCTGGCCGAGGTGCGCAAGCTCGTCGCGTGAGCGTGCCCGGACGGCACCGCGCCGACCGGCGCGTCCGGACCGGACCCCGGAGCGCGATCATCCGGGGCACGGAGCCGGGGCACGGCCCGTCACGAGGTGGTGGTCCGCGGCGGCTCGGATTCCAGACGCACCCAGCCCGCACCGGAGGTGCGTCGAGAAAGCAGCCGGGATCAGGAGCCGGGCGGCACCGCCCCGCGCTGCGTTGCGATGGGTCCGTAGTGCTCGATCTGGCGGTGACGCTCGAAGTCGAACACCGTGGTCTTGTAGGAGGTGCAGAGGTCGAGATCGCATCGGGCGACGGCGAGCTCGTCGCCGAGCGTCGAGCACTGGGCGACGATCTCGCCGGACGGGGCGATGATCGCGCTCTGCCCGATCATCGGCACCCCTTCCTCGGTGCCCGCCTTGGCGACACCGACGACCCAGGTCCCGTTCTGGTACGCGCCGGCCTGCATGACGAGGTGGTTGTGGAAGGTGCCGAGGAGGTCGTGCTCCGGTGCCGGCGGGTTGTGGACCGGCGTGTTGTAGCCGATCAGGACGAGCTCGACACCCTGCAGCCCAAGTAGGCGGTAGGTCTCGGGCCACCGACGATCGTTGCAGAGCGCCATTCCCACGACTCCACCGAAGGCCTTGTACGTCCGGAAGCCTTCCGGCCCCACGTCGAAGTAGCGCTTCTCGAGGTGCTGGAACGGGCGTCGGGGCTCGTGGTCGGCGTGGCCGGGCAGGTGCACTTTCCGGTACTTGCCGACGATCGACCCGTCTCGCTCGACGAGGATCGCGGTGTTGTAGTGAGCCGGGCCGGAGTCCGTCGCCGCGAGCTCCGCGTAGCCGAGGTACATGCCCACCCCCAGGCGGGCGGCCTCCCTGAAGAGCGGTTGCGTCTCCGGGCCGGGCATCTCGGATTCGAAGAAGGCGTCGACCTCGGCCTGATCGTCCATGTACCAGCGGGGGAAGAACGTCGTCAGAGCAAGCTCGGGAAACACGACGAGCTCGCATCCCGACGAGGCCGCGCGCTGGAGCAGCACCACCATGCGCTCCACCACCTCGGAGCGGGTGTGGTGGCGTTGCACCGGCCCGAGCTGCGCGGCCGCGACGGTCACGGTACGGGTCAGATCTCCTCCTCCCGGGCCAAGGCGACGAGGGTGTGGAGCAGGACGTTCGCTCCGGCCGCGAGGTCGGAGTCGTCGGTGTGCTCCGCCGGGTTGTGGCTGATTCCGCGATGGCTCGGGACGAAGATCATCCCGGTCGGGCACAGGCGGGACATCATCTGAGCGTCGTGCCCGGCACCGGACGAGATCCGCCGGGTGGTGTGGTTCCGGTCCCGGGCGGTGTGTTCCACGAGGTCGACCACACGCGGGTCGAATGCGACCGGCTCGAAACGGGCGAGCTGACGCCACTCGCTCATGCAGGCTTCGCTCTCGACGAGCTCCGACACTCGAGACCGGATCCGGCTCTCGGCCTCCTTGAGTCGTTCCTCGTCGGTGTGGCGGAGGTCGAGGGTCAGCCGAGCCTCGCCGGGGATGACGTTCACCAGGCCGGGATCGAGCTTGAACGAGCCGACGGTGGCCACCTGGTCCCCACCGATCTCGCGGGCGATCTCACGGGCGGCCACCACCGCGTGCGCGGCGACGACGCCGGCGTCGTGGCGCAACCTCATGGGCGTCGTTCCCGCGTGGTTCGGCTGACCGGTCACGGTCAACTCCTGCCAGGAGATCCCCTGGACGCCCTCGACCACACCAATGGTCACGCCCTCGTGTTCGAGGATGGGTCCCTGTTCGATGTGCAGCTCGACGAACGCGTACGGAGGGGTCCCGGGGCACGGAACCGACCCCGAGTAGCCGATCCGGGCGAGCTCCTCGCCGACGGTGGCACCGTCGATCCCGCGCGTGCCCAGTGCCTCCTCGAGCGGGAGCCCTCCCGCGTAGACGAGGCTTCCCATCATGTCGGGCGCGAAGCGCGCGCCCTCCTCGTTCGTGAAGACGCCTACGGCGAGGGGTCGTCGGAGCTCGACGCCGTGCTCGATCACCGTGGTGACCGCCTCGAGGGCCCCCAGCACCCCCAGGTTGCCGTCGTACCGCCCCCCGGCTTGAACGGTGTCGATGTGCGAGCCCGCCATCACCGGAGCCGCCGAGTCGGGCCATCGCTGGCGCGCGACGATGTTGCCGATCCGGTCGATCCCGACCTCGAGACCGAGGTCGCGCATCCACATGGTGACCAGGTCGCGACCTTCGCGATCGGCGTCGGTCAGCGCGAGCCGGCTGTTCCCGCCGTCGGGCCGGCCGCCTACGCGGCCCAGGGCGTCGAGGCGGTCCCGAAGGCGCGGGAAGTCGATCTCGAGTTGGTCGTCCGGGTCAGGCATCGCTCGGCCTGGCCACCTGGATCGAGACGCGGGTCGCACCCGCCGCGAACGCAGCGCGGAGCGCGGTCAGGAGCGCGGAAAGCACTCGCTCGTCGTCACCTTCCAGGGTGGTACCGAACGGGCCGTCGTCGACGAACACGTCGGACTCCACGACCGCGTCGAGGGCCGCGCGGCCGTGTTCGCCCCGCTCGCCCGTGACCCAGGGTTCGACAGTGAAATCCGCTCGTAGCAACGGGTTACCCCCTCAGCGTCACTTCGACTGGGCGTTGAGGTAGTTGTAGATGGTGAAGCGACTCACGCCGAGAGCGTCAGCGACGTCCTCGACGGACTTGCGCAGCGTGAACGCTCCCTTGGCGTCGAGAAGCGCGACCATGCGTTGCTTGTCTTCACGGCTGAGCTGATCGATCGGCGCGCCGAGCTCACGCTCGGCGGCGGCGATCAGCCGTTCCAACGCGCCGTGCAGGCCCGGAGACCCGTCGAGACGCACACCGAGCGCCACCCTGCCTCTCCAGCGCAACGGGATGTCGCCGGGCTCGATGGATTCCTCGGGGACGGCCTGGGCCTGGATCGCCTCGAGCAGTGGTGCGATCGCCTTGGCCAGCGGGTGCGTAGACACATCGACGCGGGTCACCACCGGCTCGCCTTCCGCTGGACCGCTCGAGCGGCTCCGCCGCCGCGCGCGCCGGCCGGGCCGCCGAGCGGGACCGGGACGCCGGCCGGAGCGGATTCGAATCCAGGACGCGTCTTCAACAATTTGACAATATACTGCGCAGCGCGGCTACCGGGCTAGGGCGGCCCTGACAACCCAGCGGAGTTCCCATGGCGTCGCGGTCACTACCCGAGACTCCCGCCGGATCGCGGGTCCCTACGATCCTCTACGTTCGCCCGTCGCCGGTCGAACCGCGGTCTGCCGTTCCCGACCTCGCGCCCCGGAGGTTCCATCGCCGCCTCCCGGGCTACACCCCGACGCCGCTGCGAAGGGCTCCGGAAGCCGAGCGTCGTCTCGGCGTCGCCCGCCTCTGGGTCAAGGACGAGTCGCAGCGCCTCGGCCTTCCCGCGTTCAAGATGCTGGGGGCTTCGTGGGCCCTCTACCGGGCTCTCTGCGACCGGCTGGGGCACGAGCCGGAACCGTGGGACGACGTCGCGGGGCTGGCCCGTGCGGTCGCGCCCCTTCAGCCCCTCACCCTGGTGTGCGCGACCGACGGGAACCACGGAAGGGCGGTGGCGAGACTGGCCCGGTGGCTCGGGTTCGGAGCGCGCATCTACGTCCCCGAGAACACCGTCGCCGCCCGCATCGAGTCCATCGAGGGCGAGGGCGCTTCGGTCGAGGTCGTACAGGGAACCTACGACGACGCCGTGGCCCGGTCGGGCGAGGAAGACGGCGAACCAGGCGTCCTGGTGATCTCCGACACCGCGTGGCCCGGGTATCAGGAGATCCCGAGGCGCGTGGTGGAGGGCTATTCCACGATCTTCGACGAGATCCACGAGGAGCTTCGGCGCCTCGACGAGGACGAACCTGACGTCGTCGTGGTCCAGATGGGTGTCGGTGCCTTCGCGGCGTCCGTCGTGCAGTGGTACCTGGCGCCCGCCCGGCCTGCGGTGCGGATCGTCGGGGTCGAACCCGACCGCGCCGCGTGCGTCCTCGGCTCGTTGCTGGCCGGCGACCGGATCGAGATCGAGGGTGGACAGGACTCGATCATGGCCGGCCTCAACTGCGGGACGCCCTCACTCGTGGCCTGGCCGCTGGTCCATGACGGCTTGGCGGCGAGCGTGGCCATCGACGACGAGCGGGCGCGTGAAGCCATGCGCCTTCTTGCCGCCGACGGCATGGAGTCGGGGGAGAGCGGAGCGGCGGGCCTGGGTGGGCTCCTCGAGCTGAACGAGAACCACGCGGTCGAGTCCGACGAGCTCGGCATCGGTCCGGATGCACGCGTCCTCGTGTTCTCCACCGAGGGACCGACCGATCCGGCCGTCTGGACCGATGTCGTCGGGCGCCCGCCCCACGACATCGGCTAGAAGCGCGCTCGCCGGGGTTCCGACTGCACGCGCGTCGCTAGACGTCGCGTTCGCGTCGATACTGGACCGCTATCGCGGCTGGTGCCGCCTGGGAGCCGGCCAGACCGCTCAGGGCTACGAGGGTCACCACGAACGGCAGGGTCAGCCAGAGCTGCGGGGGGAACGACCAGGTCGGCGCCATCGCGCGCAAGGTGACACCGATGGCCGCGAGACCCAGCAGCGCACCGACCGCAGTCACCGACGCCCGCCGTCTCGACCTGGTCAACGTCCACGCCGCGCCGGCCAGACCCAGCAGTCCGATGAACAGCCAGACCTCCGCCGGTACATAGGGCTCAGCCTGGAGGCGTAGCTGGAGGGCATCGGCGCCGCCGAGGACGAAGCACGCCCCGACGATCCCGAGGGGCTTCCACCGACCGAAGATGACGGCCGCGAGGGCAAGGAAACCCCGACCGGCCGACATGTTCTCCTGGAACAGCCCGAGCCGGACGATCGAGAGCGTCGCTCCGGCCAGCCCGGCGAGGGCGCCCGTCACCATTACCGCCTGCCAGCGCCGTAGGGCGACGTTTATGCCGGCGGTGTCCGCCGCGGCCGGAAGCTCCCCTACGGCGCGCAGTCCGAGGCCCCACGTGGTGCGGTAGAGCACGAACCACGTCATCGCGACGATGGCCCAGGTGAGATAGGTGGCAGGGGTCTGCGAGAAGAGGACCTCACCGACGAAGGGGACGCGCGAAAGGAGCGGGATCCGGACGGTCCCCATCCGATCCAGCACGATCTCCCCGCGATCGCCGAACACCTCCCGGAACGAGAAGGTCGTGAGACCCAGGGCCAGGAGGTTGAGACCGACCCCGACGACGATCTGGTCGGCCTGGGCCGTGATCGAGAGGAGGGCCATGACCGCCGCCAGAGCCACCCCCGCGGCCGCGCCGGCGACCATCCCCAGCCAGAGGTTCCCGGTCCACCACTGCCCCCAGTACGCCCCGAAGGCGCCCATGAGGATCATGCCTTCCAGGCCGACGTTCAACACCCCCGCGCGCTCGGAGAAGAGCTCCCCGATCGCGGCGAGGAGGAGGGGAGTGGTCAGGAGGACGGCCGCCGAGAAGGTCGCCTGGTCGAACGGCCCCATCAACCGACCTCGACCGTCGCCCGGCGCGCTTCGGTGGGCGGGTGAGGGGTGCTCTCCTCGGCATCGACGCGGACCCGGCCGCGTTGGTCGAGCAGGAAGCCCGAACCGGCGACCAGAAGGATCACGAGACCTTGGGTGATCATGACGACCGACGACGGCACGCCGACGCGGGCCTCCATGAGACCACCACCCTGGCGGAGTAGCGCGAACAGCAGCGCGGCAGGGATGCAGGCGATGGGGTGGTTGCGCGCCAGGAGCGCGACCACGATGCCCTCGAAGCCGTAGTTGGCCGAGAAGTTGTCGGACATGCTCCTGCTCTCACCGCCGAGGAGGAGGCTGCTCCCGGCCAATCCGGCCAGGGCACCGGAGACCACCAGGGCGATGACGGTGACCGATCGGGTGTCGATCCCTCCGTAACGGGCTGCTTCCTCGTTGGCGCCGGTGAACTGCAGCCGGAAGCCGAACGTGGTTCGCTTGAGGACGAACCAGATCCCGAACACCGTCGCCAGAGCCAGCGGGAAGTCCCACGACAGCGGCGTGTGCTCGATCAGCTCGGGCCAGCGAGCCGAGGGTGCGATCGGTCCGGAGCGCGGGAACGTGCCGGTGGACTCCTGGAAGGGGCCGCGCACGAGCCAGTTCACGATCTGGATCGCGATCAGGTTCAACAAGAGGGTCGAGATGATCTCGTTGACCGAACGGCGGGCCCAGAGCACGGCTGCTATCCCGGCCCAGAGCGCACCCCCGACCACCCCGGCGAGGACGGCCAGGGGTAGGTGGATCACCATTGGGAGGCTCGAGAAGCTCAGGCCCACCCAGGTCGCGAGGATCCCGCCGGCGAGGATCTGCCCTTCGAAGCCGATGCTGACCCGACGCGCCCGGTAGGCGACGATCCAGCCGAGGGCCACGAGCATCAGCGGGATCATCTTGCTGAGCGTTCCTGCGATCTGGGTCCGACCCCCGAAGGCACCGTCCCACAGGGCCCTCATGGCGGCCACGGGATCGTTGCCGGAGACGGCGATCACACCCATCGAGATCGCTACGGTCAGCAGTAGGGCACCCAGGTTGACCAGAACCGGCGACAGCGCGGCGGTCACCTGGTCGCGTCTCACGACGCGACCATCTCCGAAGCGCCCCCCATCAGGAGGCCGAGCTCCTGGATGTCGATGTCCCGGTTCTCGAGCAGCGCGACGAAGCGTCCACTGACGAGGACGGCGATCCGATCCGCGAGGGAGAGGATCTCGTCGAGCTCGGTGGACACGAGCAGGGTGGCTCCGCCGCGTTCGCGATGCTCCAACAACCTGCGGTACACGAACTCGATCGCGCCGACATCGAGCCCACGGGTCGGTTGGGCAGCGATCAGCAGGCCGGGATCACGGTGCATCTCGCGGGCGAGGACGACCTTCTGCTGGTTGCCCCCGGAGAGCTGGCGCATCGCGACATCGAGGCTCGGCGTGCGGATGTCGAACTCCTGGAGCAGCGACGCGCAGAAGTCACGGAACACCCGCGGACGGGTGATGCCCCGGTGCGAGAAGGGCTGACGGCAGAAGTCCTTGAGGACCAGGTTCTCCCGGACGCTCAACCCCAGCGCGATGGCCATCCGGTGACGGTCCTCCGGGATGACCGCGCCGATCCGGTTGTACCGGCGGGGCGTCAGCCTGGTGACGGTCTCACCTTCGTGCCTGATGGTCCCGGTCGTCGCGGTCCGGATACCCATGAGGACCTCGACGAGCTCGCGCTGGCCGTTGCCGTCGACGCCGGCGATGCCGACGATCTCGCCCTGGGCGATCGTGAAGCTGATGTCGGCAAGGAGACAGCGATCCTCGGCCGCGTTGAGGTGCAGCCCGTGAACTTCGAGGACGGGCCGGCCGGGAGCGCGAGGTGGCCGCTCGGTTCGCAGCACCACGTCGCGACCAACCATCATCCGGGCGAGGCTCGCCTTGTCGGTCTCCGCCGTGGCGACGGTCCCCATCACCGAGCCGTCGCGCAGCACGGTGCAGCGGTCCGAGATGCTGAGCTGCTCATCGAGCTTGTGGCTGATGAAGACGATTGCCTTGCCCGCGTCGGCGAGCGAGCGCATCGTCCCTCGGAGCTGCTGCCACTCCTGGGGTGTCAGCACGGCGGTCGGTTCGTCGAGGACGAGGAGCTCCGCTCCGCGGCACAGGAGTTTCAGGATCTCAACCCGCTGCTGGAGCCCGACCGAGAGCTCGCCGACCTGCTGGTCGGGATCGATGTGGAACCCGTAGCGCTGGGAGAGCTCGGCGACCTTCGCGGCGACCCGACGCAGCCTCGAGAGCGGGGGCCGGTCGGATCGCAGGCCCAGGGCCACGTTCTCGGCCACGGTCATGGTGGGAACGAGCATGAAGTGCTGGTGCACCATCCCGACACCCAACGCGAGCGCGTGTCGGGGGGAGCGGATCCGCACCTCACGCCCGTCGATCTCGATCCGCCCCTCATCGGGATCCACGAGGCCGTAGAGGATCTTCACGAGGGTGGACTTGCCGGCGCCGTTCTCGCCCAGCAGCCCGTGGATCTCGCCCGCCTCGACCGCGAACGACACGTCGCGGCACGCCACCACACCGGGGAACCGCTTGGTGATGCCCGTCATCTGCAGCAGCGGAGCCATAAGGCAGGGGGATCGTAAACCGACCCCGTCATGGCGTCAACACTTTGTCAACCCCTGGGGTGATCCGCGTCGGCGCCGACCCCGCCGACGGACCGGCCGGCCCCTCCCCGGGAGAGGTACGACTCCCGATGACCCCCTTGACACCGTGTGCCGGCTCGTGGAAGCTACCGACGTTCAACGAAACGTTGAAGCGCTCGCACGGGTGCTTCACCCCTTCCGCGAGGGAGGCCAAGGGGGATGGCCGCTCATCGGCTGCTCATCCGCGGCGGGATCGTCTTCCCGTTCGACGGATCCCGCCGGGTCCACGATCCCGGCTCGGTCCTCGTGGAAGGGCGCGAGATCGTCGCGGTCGGCGGCGTCGAGGAGCTGGACGCCGACCCGCGGGCCGAGGGCGCCGTGCTCCACGACGCGTCGGGCCACGCCGTGCTCCCGGGCCTCCACAACTGCCACCTCCATTCCGGACTCCTCCGAGGGACCGCGGAGTCCAAGTCGCTCTGGGAGTGGCTACGGGACTACGTGGATCCGGCCCACCGGGCCCTGACCCCGGAGATCGCCGAGGCGGCGAGCCTCCTCGCGTACACGGAGAGCGTCCTCGCCGGTACTACGTCGGTCATGGACATGTGGCGCTTCATGGACGGCTCCGCCCGCGTCGCGGAGCGGGTCGGGATCCGCGCCACGCTCGTGCCCTACGTCGCCGACATGCCGGGCTACGACTACTTCGAGACCCTCGACACCAACCGCGAGCTCCTGGAGGAGCACCGCGAGTCCGCCGACGGCCGGGTGAGGGCATGGGTCGGCATCGAGCACCTCCTCTACTGCACCGAGGAGGCATGCCGCGCGGCCGTCGCGCTCGCGGAGGAGTTCGACACCGGGCTCCACACGCACTCCTCGGAGACGACCTACGAGGTCGAGCAGTCCCTCGAGCGATTCGGCCGGCGACCCATCACCGAGTTCGAGCACCGCGGGATGCTCGGCCCGCGCACCGTGGTGGCCCACTGCGTCTGGGTCGACCGCGCGGAGATCGAGACCCTGGCCAGCACCGGTACCGGTGTCGCTCACTGCCCGTGCTCCAACATGAAGCTCTCGTCTGGAGCCGCGCCCATCGGCACGCTTCGCCGGGCGGGGGTGAAGCTCGGTATCGGGAGCGACGGCGAGAAGGAGAACAACACCCTCGACCTCTTCGACGAGATCAAGTTCGCGTCGCTCCTCGAGAAGGTGACCACCCTCGATCCAACCGCGGGCGATCCGTGGGACGTACTCGAGATGGCGACCACCGGTGGGGCCCGGGTCCTCGGCATCGACCGGGTGACCGGCTCCCTGGAGACCGGCAAGCGCGCGGACGTCGTCACGGTCGCGCTCGACGGCCTGCACACGACCCCGGTGTTGCACGGGCGTGACTTCAACGTCGCCGCGCACCTCGCCTTCTCGTCGAGCGGGGCCGACGTCCGAGACGTGTGGGTGGACGGTCGGCACCTCGTAGCAGGCGCCGTGCCCCAGTTCGTCTCGGTCGACGAGGTACGTGCCACCGCCCAGGCCGCCGCCGAGGAGCTCTTCGAGCGACGGGCATCGCTGACGCCGGCGCCGATGCCCTGACGACCGTCACCCCGGCCGATCCATCGGAACGTCCACCCCCCGACCCCCGAGCAGTAGGTACAACTCGTTCCCTCTAGAGGAGGAATGCACCATGTCGGCTCATCACCGAAGTGGACTGCGCGTCGCGATAGTCGTCCTGCTGCTGCCGCTGCTTCTCTTGGCCGCGTGCGGAAGCGACTCGAAGTCGGACGACAAGGGGGCCGGAAACGGCTCCAAAGGCACCGACAAGGGGAGCGTCAACGTAGGGATGGCGTTCCCCGGTCCGACCAACGACAAGGGGATCAACCAGGCCCACTACGAAGGGCTGGTCCTGGCGCAGAAGGAGTTGAAGATCACTCCGCACATCCAGGAGAACGTGGTCGACCCCGACGCGCGGCTCGACGCGTTGCGCAACCTGGCCCAGGGCAACGAGCTCGTCATCGGGGTCGGGGCCGAGTTCGCGGAGGCGGGGGTGACGATCGCGCCCCAGTTCCCCGACGTCCAGTTCATGATCATCAACGGTCAGACTGACGACTCCGTTCCCAACCTCCACGTCTACGGCGTGCGCCAGGGGGTGCCCGCGTACATCGCCGGCGCGGTCGCGGCCTCCGGTCTGATCCCGGATCTCGATGTGAAGAAGGCGGGCTACATCGGTGGCGAGGAGATCCCGCCCACCACGCAGTCGGACGACGGCTTCAAGGCCGGCGTCCACGACGGAGACGCCTCGATCAAGTACGTGTCGACCATCGTCGGCAACTTCAACGACGCGCCCAAGGCGAAGCAGGCCGCCACGGCCCAGCTGGCGGCGGGCGCGGACGTCATCTTCGGCCTCCTCGACGCCGGCTTCCCCGGGGTCATCCAGGCGGCGGAGGAGGCCGGCGGCAAGGCCCACCTCTTCAGCGTCATCTACCCGCGTTGCGACGACTACCCGAACCTCGTGGGCACCGCGGTCCTCAAGTCGGACGTCCTCGTCGAGAGGATGATCAAGGACTTCATCGACGACACCATCCCCGCGGAGTCGAAGTACTACGGCGTCGAGGACCCCGACGTGCAGCGGTTGGAGCTCTGCCCGAACTTCAAGACCCCGGAGCTGCAGAAGCTCGTCGACGACACGACTTCGGGAATTGTGGACGGTTCGATCAAGCTGCCCGAGGGCGTGTGAGGTACGTATCGGCGGCCGGGTACCTGCTACAGGTGCCCGGCCGCTCCGTACCGCGCGCCGACGGCTGACTCCGGAGGGGCCTGGTGGACGCGCGGTGCTATGTCGACGGAGCGTGGGTCGGGGGGGACCGGTGGTTTCCCGTCACCGATCCGGCGAGCGGCGAGCAGATCGGGCGAGCGGCGGAAGCCGACGTCACGCTGACCGCCGCTGCGGTCGAGGCCGCGCATCGCTCCTTCGGGAGCTGGGCCGGCACGACGGCCGGTGAGCGAGGCGACATACTGCGGGAGATCTCGGCCAACGTCGCCCACGAGGCGGACCGGATCGTCGAGCTCATCGTTGCCGAACAGGGCAAACCCGTCAGCCAGGCACGCTTCGAGGTCTCCTACGCCCGCGAGTGGCTCGACTGGTACGCCGGCGAGGCACGGCGGGTCTACGGCGCGACGATCCCGGCGGGAAGGCACGACAAGCGGCTGGTGGTCCAGCGGCGGCCGCTCGGGGTCGCGGTCGCGATCACGCCGTGGAACTTCCCCGTCGCGATGGTGGCCCGCAAGCTGGCGCCCGCGCTCGCCGCGGGCTGCACGTTGGTCATCAAGCCGGCCGAGCAGACGCCCCTGTCGCCCACCGCGTTCATCGAGGCCGCGGTGGCGACGGCGCTTCCGCCCGGTGTCGTCAACCTGATCCATGCTTCCGACCCGTCGTCCATCAGCGAAGCGCTCCTTTGCGACCCTCGGGTGCGCAAGATCACCTTCACGGGATCCACCGAGGTAGGCAAGGCCCTCTTGCGGGTGTCGGCCGGCCACCTACCCCGGATGTCGTTGGAGCTGGGAGGGCACGCTCCGTTCATCGTGTTCGAGGACGCCGACCTCGAGGCGGCGGTGCGCGGCGTCCTGGCTTCGAAGTTCCAGGTCGCGGGGCAGTCGTGCCTCTGCGCCAATCGCATCTTCGTCCAGGAGAGCGTGGAGGAACGGTTCACGCAGCTGCTCGCCGATGCCGTGAGCGGGCTCCGGGTCGGTCCGGGCCGGCTGGACGACGTCTCCGTCGGCCCGCTCATCGACGAGGCCGGCTTCCAGAAGGTGGAGCGCCACGTCGCGGACGCGCTGGCCGCCGGAGCCCACCTGGTCACCGGCGGAAGCCGGCTGACCGGGGGCGACTACGACGGCGGCTTCTTCTTCGCGCCCACCGTGCTGTCGTCCTGCACCGACGGGATGCTCCTTGCCCGAGAGGAGACGTTCGGCCCCATCGCGCCCATCCTGTGCTTCGACGACGAAGCCGACGTGATCGAGCGAGCCAACTCCAGCGCCTACGGGCTCGCCGCCTACGTCTACACCCGTGACCTGGGTCGGGCGTGGCGCGTCTCCGAGTCGCTCGAGTACGGGATCGTGGGCGTGAACGACCCGACCCCGGCCACACCGAGTGCGCCGTTCGGCGGGTTCAAGGAGTCGGGCATGGGACGGGAGGGCGGGCACGAGGGGATCGAGGCGTTCCTCGAGACCAAGCTCGTCTCCTTCGTGGCCTGACGGCCTCCGGGACGGAGGGCACCTCCGACCGCCCCGCTCAGCGGAGGGAGGACTCGTGCTGAAGCTGCCGGTCCTGTTGGGCGAACAAGACGACCGGCTTGCCCTCGAGGCGCTCCACGTACCGGACGAAGCGGTACTTGTCCTCGATGCCGTCGGTCTGCCGGGGAGGGACCCGCGACGCCCCGGGATTCGTCTTCACGTCGAGGAATCGACAGCCACCTTCGTCGAAGGCGGCGGTGAGCTCGCGGTTCAGCTCACCCATCGACTCGACCGTACGCGCGTAGGGGACGCCCGCGGCCGTCGCCAGCGCGGTGAGGTCGGCGCGACCGGCGGTCGCGGTCGGCCGACGGCCGTGAGCACTCCAGCCGATCGACTCGTAGCAGCGGTTGTCGACGACGACGGTGGTGAGGTTCGGCGGACGTTCCTGGCCGAGCACGATCAACTGGCCCAGCTCCATGAGCACCGAACCGTCGCCGTCGAGGCAGATCACCCGGCGGTGCGGCAGGGCGAGCGCCAGCCCGACGGCGAGACCGATCACGTCGCCCATCTGCCCGAGGTGCGCCGATCGTGGGTGCTCCTCGGTGATGCAACCCCACTCGAACGAGACCGCGCCGATGTACGTCGCCATCACGAGCGCGTCGTCCGGGACGTGCTCGGCCAGCAACTCGAGGAGCTCGAAGCGTTCTACGGCCATCAGTCCTCCCAAACGCAATCGCCCGAGACCAACACGGCCGCGGGATGGAGCTGTGCCTCAGAGATGCGATGGGCACGCTTGACGGCGGGCCGGAGGCGCTCGATCTCGCGCACCACCAGGTAGGGGACCCGGAGCGCGTCGAGGAGCGGTTCCACGACGATGCCGTGGGGGATGCCCCAGTGCTCGGTCTCCCCGACGTCGCCGCGGTACGAGAGGATCATCGTCACGGGCACGCCGGTGCCGAGCCCGATCCGGGCGATGTACTCGGACGCGACCCTCAACCCCGAGTTCTCCATCACCAACGCGGTCTTCCTTCCGCCGAGCCACGCGCCGGCGCACACCGAGAAGCCGACCCCCTCGTTGCAGACAGGGACGTAGGTGAACGCGGGGTCCGCCTCCACCAGTTCGTGCAGATCCCGCTGCCATCCGTCCGGAAGGCCGGACACGAAGTCGATGCCGGCCTCCTTCAGGCCGGTCACCGCTGCCTGAGCTGCCTGTTCGAGCACGGTTAGTCGCCTCCTTCGGCCGACGCTTTGGACATCGTACCTCACCCTTGACAAGTTGTTGAAGTAGTCCTTGATTCGCGCGCCCCGCCCAGGTAGGTTGTGCCCCGGTGCCGGGGCGGCGTCCCGGCACCACCAGCTGAGTCACCACCTCCCATCCGGCTGAACCGACGGTCGCTGTCCGAGAGGGTGCGAGCGAGTCGAGGGGGGTGCACCGCGAGTCGTGTGACCGCGCCGGTGGTCTTTGCGGGGACTCCGCTGGCAAATCGTCGGAGGTGACGGTGGACACTCTCTTAGGAGAGCGGTCCGGGTCGGCGTTCGGTGATGGCTGGGTACGTTCCTCGTGCATCATCTGCCTCAATCGCTGTGGGATCCTCGCGCACGTCAACGACGACGGCGTGGTCGACAAGATCCTGGGCGACCCGGAAAACCCGCACAACGGTGGTCGGACATGTGCCAAGGGAGACTCGGGCTTCGAGGGCTTACGTGACGAGGCTCGAATCACGGCTCCGCTCCGTCGCACGAATCCGGAGCGCGGCATAGGGATCGATCCCGGCTGGAAGGAGATCAGCTGGGACGAGGCGTTGGACGAGATCGCCCAGCACGTCCGCGAAACCCTGGCGGTCGATCCCCAGCGCCTGATGTTCACCAGCTTCGACACCTACACACTACGCGGCGCCATGACGCCGTCGTTCGTGATGGGTGCGGGCATGCCGGGGTATTCGACGTGGTCGGCCGCGATCTTCTGCGGCAACAACGTGCACAACCTGCTCTACATGAACCAGAACGCGTTCGAGTCGAACCCCGACCCGAAGTACGCGAAGTACATCCTCCTCATCGGGTCCCAATTCGGGTCCGTGGTGCACTACGACACCATGCACGCGGCGCACGAGATCGGGCAGCGGCGGGCCTCGAAGGACGTGCACATCGTCGCGATCGACCCGGTCTGCGGTGCGGCGGCGTCACGGGCGGAGGAGTGGGTCCCGATCCGCCCCGGGACGGACGCCGCCCTCATGTTGGGGATGATCGATCAGCTCGTCAACGAGCTCGATCTCTACGACGCGCCGTTCCTGCGGGAGTTCACCAACGCGCCGTACCTCGTCGGCGACGACGGTCACTACGTGCGTGACGACGACGGGGTGCGCCCGCTGGTGTGGGACGAGGCCGACGGTTCGGCCCGACCCTTCGACGAGGCGCCCAAGACCGGCGCCCTCACCGGCAGCTACACCGTTGCTGGGCGACCGGTCCGGCCGGCCTTCGAGGCTCTTCGGGAGCACGTTCGCAAGTACACACCCGAGTACGTCGAGGAGGTGACGACGGTTCCGGCCGCGACGGTCCGCCGGCTGGCGCGTGAGTTCGGCGAGGCGGCGTGCATCGGTCAGACCATCGAGATCGACGGGGTGGAGCTCCCGTATCGTCCGGCGTCCGTCTCGTGGTACCGGGGGCTGTCGGCCCACAAGCACTCGATGCTGAACGGGTTGGCGATCGTCCTCCTGCAGACCCTGATCGGGGCGCTCGACGTGCCGGGTGGGCTCCTAGCGGACCCGTACTCGCTCAAGGGGAAGACGCCCACGCGGGAGTACGAGGCCCCGGCGAGCCCCGAGGGGCTGATCTCGCGAGGCTTCATCGGGGGTGGCCGCGTCGGGAGCGCCTACCCGCCCCGCAAGGTCCGGGCCCCGGAGACCCCGGAGATGTTCGAGCTGCTCCCCGTCGGGCCGTACGGGGCGATCTTCTATCTTCTGAACTCCGAGGAGCCGGAGAAGTACAAGTCACCTCCGTTCCCCCTCATGATGATTCAGCATCATGCCAACATGATGAAGACCTCCGGACCGCCCGACGTGATGGAGCGCTTCCTCCGGCGCATTCCGTTCATAGTGTCGATCACTCGGCGTTTCGAGGAGACGACCGAGATGGCAGATATCGTGCTGCCCGACCTCCACTACCTCGAGCGGCTGGTCCCGTTCACGTACCAGCACTACGGCTCAGGTGACGCCCCTATCTCGTGCTATGGCTCCAAACCGGTGGTCGCGGCCGAGATCGAAGGTCCCACCCCCGGCGAGCAGTACGTGGACGTCATGCAGATCTACCTGGAGATCGCGAAGAGAGCCGGATTCCTACCCGACTTGCTCTCGGCGTTCAACACCATCACTCACCTGAAGCCCGAGTATCGCCTCGATCCGGAAGGGCAATATTCCTACATCGAGATGGTCGAACGTTGGCTACGGAACGAGTTCGGCGATGACCACGGAATCGACTGGTACTTGTCCGACGGACTGTGGACCGATGAGAAGACGGTCACGGAGAAGTACCCCCGGCCGTTCGTGGCGGCACGAGCCCAGGTCTACTTCGAGTTCATGAAGGCGGCCGGTGACGACGTGCGCCGAGTGACCACCGAACTCGGGATTCCTTGGGAGACCGACGACTACCAAATGCTGCCGGATTGGAAGCCGGGTCCTGCGTACAAACATCCACCGCCGCACGACCTGTACCTTGTCAACCTCAAGGTTTCACATCACGCGCAGTCGCATACCCATCACAACCCGATCCTTCGCGCTCTTTCGGTTAAGCACAACGACCTGCGCTCGTTGTGGCTGCACCCGACCGCGGCTGCGGCGCGAGGTATATGCGACGGCGACCGGGTGGTCGTCGAATCGTCCGCCGGCCGTTCCCAGATCGGCACGGCCCGAGTGACGCACCTCGTCCACCCCGACGTCGCCGCCATCCAGGGTGGCGGCGGCGGCTGGGCCCGAGGGTCCAACCGGGACGAGCTGAACTTCAACGCGCTCCTCAACGTCGACGCGGAGCACATCGACTTCCTGACCGGAGCGTTGGACTCGATCATCGCGGTGCGAGTGGCGAAGGCGGAGGAGGTGGCCAAGTGACCAGATGGGGCATGGTCATAGACCTTGGCCGGTGCATCGGTTGCCAGGCCTGCACCGTCGCGTGCAAGGTCGAGAACCAGTCGCCGGTGGACGCCTGGTACGCACCGGTGGTCGAGTACGAGGTGGGCCGGTACCCGGATGCGCAGATGGCGTACCTGCCGATGCTGTGCAACCACTGCACCGACGCGCCGTGCATCAAGGCGTGCCCGTCCGGGGCGTTGCACCGCCGCGACGACGGGATCGTGATCGCCGACGAGGAGATCTGCATCGGGGCACGGGCGTGCATGACCGCCTGCCCGTACGGGGCACTCCACCTCCACGAGGGTCGCTCCGGAGAGCTCCTCGGCGACGGCACCCGGAACACGCCGAGCATCCTCGAGCGCTACGCGCACGAGCGGCATATCGAGGGCACGGTCTCGAAGTGCACGTACTGTGCGCACCGGATCGACTTCGGCACCGAGCACGGCTTGACCCCGGGGATCGACCCGGAGGCCACGCCGGCGTGCGTGGTGACGTGCCCGACCGAGTGTCGGGTGTTCGGCGACCTCGACGACCCCGACAGCCCCGTCAGCCGGTACGTCGTCGAGCACGGGCCGACGGGTGTGCTTCGCCCGGACGCCCGGACCGGTGCCACCACGGCCTATGTGGGGCTCCCGTGAGCGCGCCGGTGTCCGCCCTGCCGCAGAACGTCTTCATGGACCGCTGGGCCCTCGAGCCCAAGACCCAGCGGGTCTGGGGAGTCAACCACGCCGGATGGTTCACGCTGATGGGGATCGGCGGTGGGGTCTTCCTGCTCGGGAGGATCTTCGACATCACCCTCGAGGCCGGCCGTGTCCTGGGCCTCCCGATAGTCGACGTGGTCAGCTTCGTGACCATCGCGATCGGCGGTCTGATCCTCATCGCCGACCTCGGCCGTCCGCTCCAGGCGTGGAGGGCGTTCCGCAACGTCCGGGTGAGCATCATCTCGTGGGGTGCATGGGCCGACCTCGTCTTCCTGACCTTCGGCGGCCTCCTCATGCTCCCCGACCTGACCTTCGGAGACAGCACGCCGTTCTCCGGGCTGGGCTGGGATTCGCACGCCACCTCGGGGATCGGCCGGGTCATGCTGGTGCTCGCCTCGATCGCGGCCGTCGTCGTGATGGTGTACGCGGGAGCGGTGCTGGCTCGCCCCCGTTCGATTCCCTACTGGCACTCGGTGGCCATACCGATCCAGTTCCTGGCGTCGTCCCTGGCCATGGCTATGGCCACGCTCATGCTCATCGTGGTGCTGGACGGGGGCGACGTGACCCGGTCGGAGCTGCTGGCCACCGCGGGCCTCACGGCCGTGCTCCTGATCACGATCGTGGTCCACCTCTCGACGCGCACGACCGCGCCCGGCAAGAAGGAGAGCATCGAGCGCCTCACCCGGGGGAGCTTGCGGGGCACCTTCCTGTACGCATCGGTCGGTGCGGGAACGGTCTTGCCGATCGTCCTCGGACTGCTCGCCCTCGGGTTCGACGGGGGAGCACGCGAGGTCCTCGCGGTGCTGACGCTCCCGCTCCTCGTGGTGGGGGGCTTCCTGTTGCGCCTCGACACCCTGCGCGCCGGGATCTACCCGCCGGTGGTCTCATTGCTGGAGGCGGCCCAACGGTGACGACGCCCGGCGCACCGGAGCCGCCGGAACGTCCCGGCTCCACCACGACGGTGACGGTCTCGTACTTCGGCAACATGAAGCGGCGGATGGGCCTGTCCGAGGAGGAGGTCGTCTTCGGCGACGGCCCGGTCACGGTCCGGGACCTCCTGGTCCGCCTGGCGGGACGACACGGCGACGACGTGACCGAGCTCTTCTACAACCAGTACGGCTGGCTCGACCCCCGTTGCCTCATTTTCATCGAGGACGAGGCCCTCACCCAGGTGGAGGGCTTGGAGGCCGACCTCACCGGCGTCACCGGAGTGAGGCTCACCCTGGCGCTGCCGATCACCGGTGGGTGAGACCGACGCCGCGCTCCGCCCCGGGTCACCACCGGCCCGCCGCTGAGGCTACGGCGCCACCCGCGTCGCGAAGCTCGCGAGGTCGGAGAGCACCTCGGCGGCGTTGACCTCGTTGACGAGCTCGTGCTTCGCGTCGGCGTAGAGCTTGACCGTGATGTCGTCGGAGGCCGTCGAGCGCGCCGCGGCGAGAGACGGCTCGTACGGCACGAACGGATCGGCGGTGCCGTGCAGGAACAGGATCGGTGACGTGATCCGGCCGAGGTTCTCCGCGACGCGGTCGAGGCACTCGACCTCGGCTTCCAGGAGCTCGCGGTGGTACCTGCCGTGGTACACGAGCGGGTCCTCGGCGTACGCCCGGCACGCGTCCGGATCCCGGCTCATGCCCCCTGGGTCGCTGTCGACGGGCGGCAGGGCCGGAAGGGCGAGAGCCTCGCGGGCCCAGGCCCAGTCGCCGAGGACGGCACCGAGGAACACCAGGCCCGCCGGCCGCGTCGGGACCCGCTGCGCGAATCGGGCGGTGATGAGACCTCCCATCGAGTGCCCGGCCACCACGACCGGGACCTCCGCACCCACCTGGGTCCGGGCCCGGGCCACGAGGCTCTCGAGGTCGTCGACCACGTGCTCGAAGTCGCGGATCAGCGCCCGCGTGCCTTCGGACCGGCCGTGACCGATGTGGTCGGGGGCGTAGACCGCAGCGCCGTCGTCGGTGAGGCGCTCGGCCACGTGGGCGTACCGTCCCCCGTGCTCGGCGTAGCCGTGCACGAGCACCACGATCCGCCGGATCACGCCCGCGGGCCACCACCACCGGTACGCGATGCGGCCCTCCGAGCCGGGGAAGAAGTCCTCCCCGACGATCACAGGCCGTGCTCCCGGCCGCCGAGAGCGAGGTCCTCGGGGCGGACGGGGACACGGGTGAGGTCGAGCCCGGTCGCGGCGCGGATGGCCGAGACGATGGCAGGCGTCGACGACACGACCGGCGGCTCGCCGACCCCCTTGGCCCCGAACGGCGCTCCGGGCTCGGGCTCCTCGATCAGGCTCCAGACGACCTCCGGAGCGTCGAGGGCGGTGGGGACGAGGTAGTCGGTGAACGACGCGTTGCGGATGCGCCCGTCGTCAACCAGGATCTCCTCCATCAGCGCCAGTCCCAGCCCCTGGGCCACACCACCCTCGATCTGCCCGCCGACGGACAGCGGGTTCAGGGCTCGCCCCACGTCCTGGGCCGTGGCGATCTGGACGACCCGGACCAGACCGAGATCGAGGTCGACGTCGACCACGGCCCGGTGCGCGGCGCCGGCGAACGAGACGTGGGCGTCGCCCTGGCCATGCTCGTCGAAGGGGTGCGTCCGCGCGTGGTGGAACTCGCGCACCTCGTCGACGACGAGTCCCTCGATCGCTTCGGTCATGGTGAGGTCGATTCGTCCGTCGCGGGAGACGACGCGGTCGCCCCGGAGGTCGAGATCCGACACGGGGAGGCCGACCCGCCCCGCCACCTCGGCGAGCACGCGGTCGCGGGCCGCGGTGCAAGCTGCCTCCACCGCACCGCCCGACATCCAGGTCTGGCGGCTCGCGGAGGTGGAGCCGGCCGAGCCGACCTCGGCGGTGTTGGCGGGCGCCAGCACGACCTCGTCGATCCGCAAGACCTCGCGGGCGATCTGTAGCGCGATCGTCACGAACCCCTGGCCGACCTCGGCGCAGGCGCAGTCGATGGTCGCGACGCCGTGCTCGATCCGGCAGCGGGCGGTCGAGAAGTCGTCGAACCCCTCCGCGTACATGAGGTTCTTGTAGTTGGCCGCGAAGCCGACCCCGCGCACGACCCGGGCCCGGTCCGCCGTGCGTCCGGCACCGCCCGGGAGCGCCAGCATCGGGGGTTCGTCGTCGAGGTCGGGGGGCATCGGTAGCGCCGCGGTGCGGGCGATCACCTCGGCCATCGGGAGCGTGCCGGTGATGCGCTGTCCCGTTACGCCCGTGTCCCCGGGACCGAGCGCGTTCATGAGGCGCAGCTCGACCGGATCCCGGCCGAGGGCCCGGGCCAGCTTGTCCATCTGGGACTCGTGGCCGAAGCAGGCCTGCACCACCCCGAACCCGCGCATGGCACCGCACGGCGGGTTGTTGGTGCGCACGTTCCAGGAGTCGATGACCACGTTGGGCACGCGATACGGGCCCACCGCGAACGACGCCGCGTTGCCGAGGACGTGGTGGGAGGACGACAGGTAGGCCCCACCGTCGAGCAGGAGGCGGGCCTCGACCTTGACCAGGACCCCGTCGTGGGTCGCGTGGTGGCGGTACCACATTCGTGCCGGGTGCCGGTGGACGTGACCGAGGAAGCTCTCTTCGCGGCTGTACACCATCTTGACCGGACGGGCCGTCACGAGGGCGAGCAGGCACACGTGCACCTGGAGGCTGATGTCCTCGCGGGCCCCGAACGCGCCGCCGACCCCCGACAGGGTCAGACGGACCTTGTCGGGCGGCAGGCCCAGGCATGCCGCGACCTGATCACGGTCGATGTGCAGCCACTGCGTCGAGATGAGCAGCTCGACGCCCCCGCCGTCGTCGTCGGGTATGGCCAGGCCCGACTCCGGCCCCAGGAAGGCCTGGTCCTGCATGCCGGTGGTGTAGGTGCCCTCCACCACGACGTCGCCGACGGCGTCCGGATCGCCCTTGCGGATGGGCAGATGGCGGAAGACGTTCCCGTTGGGATGGATGGGCTCCGCCGTCAGCGACTCCTCGGGATCGAGCAGCGGAGCCAAGGGCTCGTAGTCGACGACCACCCGGGACGCGGCGAGGCGCGCCGTCTCGGGCCGGTCGGCGGCGATGGCCGCGATCGGTTCACCGACGTGGCGGACCACACCGGCCGCGAAGACCGGCTGATCGTCGGAGTCGAGGCCGTAGTGGGCCGAGCCCGGGACGTCGGATGCCGTTATCACCGCCCGCACGCCCGGTGTGGCCCAGGCCCCGGAGACGTCGACGGAACGCACGCGCGCGTGGACCTGGGTGGAACGGACGGTCGCACCCCAGAGCATGCCCTCGGCGTACAGGTCCGAGGAGTAGGCGAACTCGCCGCGGACCTTGGGCACGCCGTCGGGACGGGGTGCGCTCTCGCCGACCCGGCCCGGCCGCTCCCTCACCGCCGGTGCGGTGTCGGCGATCACGAGGCGGCGTCCCGGCGTGACGCGACGGTCGAGTCGACGGCAGCGAAGATCCGACCGTAACCCGTGCAGCGACACAGGTTGCCCGAGATCGCCTCACGGGTCTCGAGAGCCGTCGGAGCGGGGTTCCGGTCGAGCAGGTCGTGGATCGCCATCACCAGCCCCGGGGTGCAGAAGCCGCACTGGACGGCGCCCTCGGTCACCATGGCGTCCTGGACGTCGGTGAGGCCGTCCTCCGGAGCTATCCCCTCGATCGTCGTGATCTCGCGGCCGACCGCCGTGGCCGCGAGCACGAGGCACGAGCAGACGAGGCGGCCGTCGAGGCGGACCGAGCACGACCCGCACTCGCCCTGTTCGCAGGCGTTCTTGGATCCCGACAGCCCGAGACGGTCGCGGAGAACCCGCAGCAGGCTGTCGCCGACCCACGCGCCGTCCACCTCGTGATCACGACCGTTGACACGCAGCGAGTAGCCCAGACGGGGCTCGATGTCGCTGATGGAACCCGTACCGGTCACGCCGACCTCCTCAACGCTCGTTCGGCGAGGACTCCGATCGCGTGCCGGCGGTACCCGGCCGTGGATCGGTGATCGTCGATGGGCCGCGCCGCCGCGGCCACCAGGCGCCCGAACTCCGGAGCGAACGCCGGATCGCCCAGGCGACCGGTCTGCCAGTCGATCTCCTGGGCCGCCCGCTCCTCGGCCTCGAAGGCCCGTAGCACGGTCGGGCCGACCGACCC
>WBZO01002428.1_pt1 | contig 24208 bp, 20 predicted proteins | sample 5204261 | NCBI WGS metagenome assembly WBZO01 (sample SAMN12412400, study PRJNA552823) | activated sludge metagenome | isolation source: activated sludge from anammox sidestream of wastewater treatment plant... | place: USA: North Carolina | collected 2017-09
TCGAATCGGTCATCACCTACGAAGGCACCGAAACCGTGCACCAGCTGGTGGTCGGGCGCGAAGTGACGGGCATCAACGCATTCTGAAGAATGCCACCTTGAAGCCGATAGTCTTGTTGACCGCGATGACGCTGCTGCTGGCCGTGCTGGGCTTTGCCGGCTGGCAGCTGCATGTGGGCAACCAGCGCCAGGCGCAGCTGGTCGATACGGTATCGACGCTGCGCAAGGAGCAGCAGGAACTGCGCCAGACCCTGTCGGATGTGCAGGTCGTTACCCTGGGAACGCCAGGCGATGCGCTGTCGCAACGGCTGGCTGGCGATCTGCAGGCCGTGAGCGGCATGCGCACGGCCGTCGCCGAGTATTACCAGGCCATGGGCAAGCTGCCGGCGAACCAGGCCGAACTGGGATTGCCCGCGCCCGAGCGGTATCGCGGCAAGTCACTCAAATCGGCCACGGTATTGGCCGATGGCAGCATCGATCTGGTGTTCGACGCCGCCAGCGGCGTCGAAGGCGGTCGCATCCGCCTGATTGCCGACCTGTCGCATGCCGATGCGATGGGGATCCAATGGCGCTGCGAGACGGCGGACTACCCGCAGATCAAACGTGCGATTTCGACATGCGACTACGTGGCTCCGACGGCCGGAAAGTCGCAGTTGGCGGCACCGCCGGTGAGCGGGGAGTCCTCGCTGGCGCCGGTCGGCCACTGAATGGACGGCAGGTCCGAGGGGCTTGGTGAAGTGCCGGCTCCACGGGGGTGAACCGCACCAACTTCTGGGCCATGTACATGAAGCGGACGGGAGGCGAGGATGCGTCATGATTCCGACCGACCTGCAGCTGGAAACCGCACGCCTGATCCTGCGTTTGCCGCGGATCGAGGATTTCGACCGTTACGCCGAACTGCATGCCGACGAGGCGGCGGCGCGCCATATTGGCGGCGTGCTGCAGCGTGCGCCGGCATGGCGCAAGTTTCTGCAGATGCCGGGCGCCTGGATGGTGCAGGGCTATGCGATGTTTTCGGTGGTCGAAAAGGCCAGTGGTCGCTGGCTTGGACAGACAGGCGCGTGGCAGCCCGAGGGCTGGCCCGGCACCGAGGTGGGCTGGGCGTTCCATCCCGATGCCTGGGGCCGGGGTTATGCGACCGAAGCGGCGGTGGTGGCCATCGACTGGGTATTCGCCCATCTGGGCTGGCGCGAGGTCATTCACACGATCGCGCCGGAAAACAAGCCTTCGCAGGCGCTCGCTGCGCGATTGGGATCGACCAACCGCGGCCCGAGCCGCCTGCCGCCACCGCATGAGGACGTGCGCGTGGACCTGTGGTCGCAGACGCATGCGCAGTGGTGCGAAAACAGGAAGCGCTTCCCATGATCACCCTCTACGGGTTTCCGGCGTCCGGTAATTGCCACAAGGTGAAATTGCTGCTGGAGCAGCTGGGGCGCGAGTACGCCTGGGTCGATGTCGACAGCGCGCGTGGCGGCACCCGCACGGCCGGGTTTCTGGCCAAAAATCCGAATGGCAAGGTTCCGATCATCGAACGTGATGACGGCCGGGTGCTTGCCGAATCCAACGCAATCCTGTGCTGGCTGGCCGAAGGCAGCGCATTCCTGCCCACCGATGCATGGCAGAAGGCGCAGGCGCTGAGCTGGATGTTCTTCGAACAATACAGCCATGAGCCTTACATCGCCGTCGCGCGTTTCATTTGCGGCTGGACGCCGGCCGACTCTCCGCGACGGGCCGAATTGCCCAGGCTGCGCGAGCGGGGGCATGCCGCGCTGGCGGTGATGGAGCGGCATCTGGCGCAGAACCCGTGGTTCACCGGCAGGGACTACGGCATTGCCGACATCGCCCTGTATGCGTACACCGGCGTCGCTCCGCACGGGGGAATCACACTGCAGGCCTATCCGGCGCTGCGTGACTGGCTGGCACGGGTCGAGGCCACGCCGGGATTCGTTGCGCTGCCCGCGCCGGACGCCGAAGCGCAGGCGTTGATCGACCAGTCACACTGACCCGCCCGTCGCCCATCGAAGCCTCGCGCATCGATCAATGGCTGGCTTTGGTCGCCAAGCAGGCGGCAAGGTAAACTGGGCGCTCCTTCCCGCCGCCGCCGAACAGGCTGTCGCGGCGTTTTCCTTTCTGCCGAAAGCCATGTCCGCCCAACCCATTCCCGCCCGTCACAAAAACGTCAATCGCGCCGAGGTGTGCGATCAGAATTTCATCGAATTCGTGCAGAACTGGAGTGGCTCGCCGCACCCGGCGCCGCGCCCGGATCAGCCCGTGCTGCCGGACAGCCTGTGCACGGCGCAGGACTTTCTCGATCTGTTTGGATCGCAGCTGGTGTCGCGTCATCTGGACCTGATGGCGCGCGTGCTGCGCGTGAAGAACAAGGTGTTTTACACCATCGGCTCGTCCGGCCACGAAGGCAATGCGATGGTGGCGCGGCTGACACGGCATACCGATCCGGCCTTTTTGCACTACCGCAGCGGCGCGTTCATGGCCGAGCGGTTTCGCAAGCTGCCGGGCATGGATCCGATCATGGATTCGGCGCTGTCGTTTGCGGCCAGCGCCGAAGATCCCGCTTCGGGCGGGCGCCACAAGGTCTGGGGCAGCAAACCGTTGTGGGTGATTCCGCAAACCTCGACGATCGCTTCGCATCTGCCCAAGGCGCTCGGCACGGCGGTGGCGATCGAGCAGGCGCGGCGCATTGGCCACACCCTGCCGGTGCCGGACGATTCGATTGCGATCTGCTCGTTTGGCGATGCCTCGTCCAATCACGCCACGGCGCAGACGGCCTTCAATGCGGCGGCCTGGACGGCGTATCAAAAACTGCCCGCGCCGGTGCTGTTCGTGTGCGAGGACAACGGCATCGGCATCTCGGTGAAGACGCCGACCGATTGGGTGCGCGCCAATTTCGAAGGGCGCCGCGATCTCGACTATTTCTTTGCCGACGGCCTGGATCTGGCCACCGGTTACGAACAAGTGGCGCGCGCCGTGCACCACGTGCGCACTACGCGCCGCCCGACGTTCCTGCATCTGCGCACCACGCGCATCATGGGTCATGCCGGCACCGATTTCGAGATCGAATGGCGCAGCTTCGAGGAACTGATGGCGGTGGAGGCGACCGATCCACTGCTGCGTTCGGCCGCGATCGCGCTCGAATCCGGGTTGTTCACGCGCGAGTCGCTGCTTGCCGAGTACGAGTCGGTGCGCCAGAAATGCTTTGCCGCCGCGGAGGAGGCCGATCGTCGCCCGCGCATCGAAACCTTGGCGCAGGTGATGGCGCCGCTAGCGCCGTACACGCCGGGCAAGGTGGCCGCCGAAGCGCAGCGCGCGAACTACGCGGCCAAGCGGCTGGCCGTATTCGGCGGTGACGACAAGCTGCCGGAAAAGCTGCCGCCGCGGCATCTGGCCATCCAGATCAACAATGCATTGCACGACCTGTTCTGCAAGTACCCGGACACCCTGCTGTTCGGCGAGGACGTGGCGCAGAAGGGCGGCGTCTACACGGTGACCAAGGGATTGCACAAGGCGTTCAGGAACGCGCGTGTATTCAATACCCTGCTCGACGAGACGATGATCCTCGGCCTGGCCCAGGGCTACGCCAACATGGGCATGCTGCCGCTGCCGGAAATCCAGTACCTGGCCTATTTCCACAATGCCTGCGACCAGATTCGCGGCGAGGCGGCCAGCCTGCAGTTCTTCTCCAACGACCAGTACCGCAACCCGATGCTGGTGCGGATCGCGGGACTGGGCTATCAGCGCGGCTTTGGCGGGCACTTCCACAACGACAACTCGATCGCTGCGCTGCGCGACATTCCGGGGCTCGTGGTGGGCTGCCCGAGCCGCGGCGACGATGCCGCCACCATGCTGCGCACGCTGGCGGCCCTGGCCAAGGTCGATGGTCGCGTGACGGTGTTTCTCGAACCGATCGCGCTGTACATGACCAAGGATTTGTACGAGGCCGGTGACGGGCAGTGGCTCACCAGCTATCCGCCTCCCGAGCAGGCGATGCCGCTCGGTGAGGGGCGCATCTACGCCGAAACCGCGGAGGATCTGGTCATCTTCACCTACGGCAACGGCGTGCCGATGAGCCTGCGCGCCGCGCGCACGATCGAGCACGAGCTGGGGTGGAAGGTGCGCATCGTCGATCTGCGCTGGCTGGTGCCGCTCAATGAACCGTTCATCGCGGCGCAGGCGGCTGCGGCGCAGCGCATTCTGGTGGTCGACGAGGGGCGTCATTCGGCCGGTGTCGGCGAAGGCGTGATCACGGCGATCGTCGAGGCCGGGCATGGCGCCAAGCCGCTGCGGCGCGTGGTCGGGGCCGACACCTACACGCCGCTGGCGGGGGCGGCGTTCCTCGTGTTGCCCGGCGATGCCGACATCGTTGCCGCGGCGCGCGAGCTGCACTGATGCCCCACGGCGCGAAACGCTAGAATCCGGCAATGACCGAACGACGCGCCCTGACCATCCTCTTTGCCGACGTCTCCGGCAGCACGCGGCTGTTCGAGTCGCGCGGCGACGAAACGGCGCGGCGCATCATCGCCGGCGTGCTTTCGGCGCTGGCCGAGGTGGCGGCGCGGCACGGCGGGCGGGTGGTCAAGACCATCGGCGATGAGATCATGTGCACGTTTCCGGCGGCACTCAATGGGCTGCTGGCGGCAACCGACATGCACCGCCGGATCAAGGGCGATGCGGAATTCCAGCGCGACAATCTGGCCATCCGCATCGGCCTGCATCACGGTGAGGCATTGGTCGAGAACGGTGATGTCTTTGGCGATGCGGTCAATGTGGCCGCGCGCATGGCCGACAAGAGCCTCGCGCGGCGCGATCAGATCGTCACCACCGCCAGCACGGTCAGCGGCCTGACGCAGTCGGGTGCCCTGCGCGTGCGACCGCTGGGCCAAGCCTGGGTGCTGGGCAAGCAGGCGCAAATCGAAATCGTCGATGTGCTCTGGCAGGAAGACCTGGCGCATGTCACCACCGTGCAGCGGATCGTGCAGGCGGAGCAGGCCGGCCCCGCACGTGCGCGTCTGCTGTTGCGTCACCGCGGACAGGTGTTTGAACTGGACGAAAGTGCCACGTTCTCGATCGGCCGCGATCCGGCCAGCAGCTTGGTGGTCGAAACCGAATGGGTTTCGCGCAATCACGCGCTCATCGAATGGAAGCGTGGTTACTTCATGCTGGCCGACCGCTCGACCAATGGCACCTGGCTCAGGATCGGCAACGACAACGACTTGCTCGTGCACCGTGACGAGGTGCATCTGCGCCGCAGCGGCACGATCAGTTTTGGCCAGGCGCACGGTGCCGACGAGAGCGATCTCGTGCACTTCCAGTGCGGCGAAGGCTGAGCCTCAGCTCGCCTCGAAACCGTTGCCGAAGATCCGGTCGTAGTTGCCCGGCGGCAGGTCGCTGCCCTGGAAGATGCCCAGCGGTGCATAACCCGAGTAGCCCGGAAACACGTAGTAGATGTTGGGATTGCCCATGCGCCGGATCAGCGCCTCGGCAATGATCTGCCGGTAATCGGTGGTCACTGCCACGTCGGTGCCCTCGTACAGCTCGCCGCTGCCCAGGCCGGGGAAGCTGCCGTAGATGTGACCGCCATTGACGCGCCCACCCAGCGCCAGCATGACGTTGCCGTAGCCGTGATCGGTACCGCCATCGGCGTTTTCCACGGCGCGGCGGCCGAATTCGCTGACGACGATCACACTGACCTGATTCATGTAGTTGGTCGGGCCACTGGACAGGTCGGTGTAGAACGCATGCAATCCCCTGGACAGGCTTTCCACCTGGTTGCCGAACCAGTCGTAGCCTTGGGTGGGATTGCCCTGGCCAACGTGGGTATCCCAGTTGCCGAGGTCGATCGTTGCCGCACGCAAGCCCACGCCCTGCTTGATCAGGTTGGCCACATCGCGCAATTGGCTGCCAAAGCCGTCGTTGTAGTTCAGGTCGTAGTTGGCGCCGCCGGAGGGTGTGTAATTCTCGAAATCGATGCTGCGCATCAGGGCCAGCGATGCGAGAGTTTCGGCGCCGGCGCGTTCGAGCGCGGTGCTGCCGTTCCACAGGCTGTTCATGCGTGCGATCGCACCCGCCCCGGCGATGCCGGCGGGATCGTCCGGGCTGCCGTCCCATGCCCAGTGGAAAGTGTCGAGCCGGAAATCCGCACCACCGCCCATGGTGATGGTGTCGCTGCTGCCGAGCAGGCTGGCGGCGGTGATGTCGCCCATCGATACTGCGGGCAGGGGCACGCTGACCGGCAACCCGCCACTGACCAGATGGCGCGTGAACCAGCCGATGCTGGTGCCGGTGCCGCCGCCGAAACCGAATTCGAGGTTGGCCTGCGCGTCGAAGTGGCTGCGGATGACCGGATTGGGCTGCAACTGTCCGGCGGCAACCACCATCGCCAGGTGCTGGCTGTTGTAGAGGTCGCGCAATTCACTGGCACGCGGATGCAGCAGCCAGTCCGGTGTGCCGGCCAGGGCCAGCCCGGCTCCAGTGCCGTTGCTCGGGATGCGCGTGCTGCTGCGGAAGGTTTCGTAGTAACCGCGGTTGCTGTTGCTGGCGCTTGGAGGCAGCAGGCTCAGGCCATCCATGGCGCCGCGCAGGAACACCACCACCAAGGTGTCATTGGTGGCCGCGGTCGGCAGCCAGTCAGCGGGCGAAAGATAGGCGTGGGCGCGACTGCCCACGCCGGCAGTCAAGGTGACGGCACCCAGGCCCTTGAGGAAGTCGCGGCGATGGAGTCGGGTCATGGCGTTGCTCCTCAGCGGCGCAGGAATTCAGGGCTGCACAGGATCATGGCGACCGCAGTGCGCAGTCGCGCGATCGTGTAGTGCTTGGACAGGTTGCCGCTGTTCCACACTCCGGCATGGCTGTTGTTGCTGTCGCTCACCAGATCCAGCGGGGCATCGGCGGCGGCATTCTGGCGCAGGAAATCGACGACGATGCCATAGGTCGGCTCGGGCCAGTATCCGAGCAGGCGATTGCACCAGTAGCCGACGATCTGGCTGGCAGTGCGACTGGCTGGATCGGCGAGTGCGGCCAGGGTCTGCGCCTGGATGTCGGCCAAAAATGCCGACGCATTATTGCCGTTGCTGACATGCATCTCGGGCAGGCGTGCCAGAAGTTTGAAGGTCATGCCCAGCGCGCTGCTGCTGGCCCACGCCGTCTGCACGTCGGGATAGCCATTGGGCGTTGGCCAGTTGAACCAGCGGTGGCCGGTCTGGCGCACGCGGTAGATGAATTCCTCGGTCGTCGTCCAGCTGCTGCTGTTGTCGAGTACCGGCGTGAAATCGGCCATCAGGCCGCGCAATGCACTCACCGCGCTCATTGCCGGGCGCTTCATCTTGCTGCCCCAGCTGTTCTTGAATTCGCTCGACTGCAGGATCAGCGCAACCACCTGCTTGATCTGGTCGGGAGCATTGCGGGTGCTCTGGAACAGATTGGCCGCGGCGTCGATGAGCGTGCTCGATGGCGTGTCGCCGACGAAGCGCCGGCACAGCTTGCCGGCAACGAAACGCGCCGTTCCCGGATGGCCGCACAGCATGTCGAACAGCTTCTGGCCATCGGCGCCATTGTCATTGGCGTTGTAGGAAAAGTAGCGGTTGAGGATGTACTTGTTGAATGGATCGTGCCAGGGCAGGCGGTAGGTGTAGGTGCCGTCGTTCTCGCTCGGGTATTGCCAGTGCCCGTTCTTGATCGTCCACCCGGTCAGGGCGCGGGCAGCCTCGTACACGTCGTTGTCGACGTACTTGAGGCGGATCGGATTGCCGTCACCACCGACGCCGATCGGCAGGCTGGGGTCGTCGGGCGCGAGGATGCCGCCGTAGTTCTCCACGCCGAGGGTGTGCAGCTCCATGAGTTCGCGGGCGTAATTTTCGTTGGGGCCGTCGCGCGTTGAAGCGTACTGGTCGAGGTAGTACATCATCATCGTCGACTTGGCGACGGCCTCCAGCATCGTGCGGAAATTGCCCAGCGCGTTGGGGCGGATCACGTCGCGGTCGTAGGGCACGAAAATCGGCCCGCCGTCGTAATCCCAGCCAAGCGTGCTGAAGTGGTCGTGCCAGAAGCCGACCATCACTTCGAACAGCTGTCGCTGGCTGTAGATCTGGCGGATGATCGTGGCGGCCTCGACTTCGGCGATTGGCCGCATGCGCTCGAAATAGTTGCTGTTGCCGATCTGGTTGCGGCGCGTCCACAGCTGCTGCGTACTCATGCCCAGCGTCTGGTAGGCCGCGCTGGCGATGCGGCTGTCGCAGGCGCTGTCATCGATGCTGGCCGGATCGAGCTGACGGGAGAGCCAGGCCGTCCAGCGCGACTCGTCGTCGCCGCCAAGGCCCAGAAAGGCGGCATGGTCGGGGGTGGAGAATCCGTGCGTTGCGCGCGTGAGCCAGCGAACCGCCGGTGGCGGCACGGTCAGCGCCTGCGGCGTCACCGGCAGATCCAGTTCACGCAGGCCGGTGCGGCCCGGGCGGCGGCGCGCGGTCGAGGGTTCGACCGCGCTGCTGGTGCTGCCCAGCAGCGCATTGAACAGTTGGCGGCGCGAGCCGGTGAAGGCGGTGAAGGTCGACATGGCGGCTCCTGAGCAAGGAAGAGCGTGACGCCGGCCCTGGCATCGCTGGGTGCGGCGCCGATTCTAGCCAGCTCCCAGCGCGGTGGGCGTGACCGCGTCGCCGCTTTCGCGCACGGCAGCGCCCTTCACACGATGCGTGGCTCCGGCTCCAGCACCACGCCGAAGCGTGCCTGCACCGTGGTGCGCACGCGTTCGGCCAAGGCCCACAGCTGGGCGCCGCTGGCGCTGCCGTGGTTGACCAGCACCAATGCATGCTGCTGCGACACCGCGGCATCGCCCTCGCGCAGTCCCTTGCAGCCGGCCTGTTCGACCAGCCACGCCGCGGACAGCTTGGCCTGGTCGTGTGGGGCGGGCCAGCATGGCAGGCCCGGATGGCGCGCGCACAGCGTGCGGGCGGCGTCGGCGGCGAGCAGTGGATTCTTGAAAAAACTGCCTGCGTTGCCGAGCACGGCCGGGTCGGGCAGCTTGCGCGTGCGCAGGCGCATGACCGCCTCGGCCACCTGCGCTGCGTTCGCATCGCGCACGCCCATCGCGGCCAGTTCTTCGCCCACGCCCGCGTAGTTGGTGCGCAGCGCGCGCTGGCGTGGCAGCGCAAACCGTACCGCCACGACGATCCAGCGTTCCAGCTCGCGCTTGAACAGCGAATCACGATAGCCGAAGGCGCATTGCGCGGTGGTGAGCGTCACCAGCCGCCCCGCATCACGGTCCCAGGCCTCGACCGCGACGATGAATTCGGCTACTTCCACGCCGTAGGCGCCGATGTTCTGGATCGGTGCGGCACCGACCGTGCCCGGGATCAGCGCGAGGTTCTCCAGGCCGCGACAACCCTTGGCCAGCGACCACAGCACGAAGTCATGCCAGCGCTCGCCCGCGGCGACGCGCAGCTGCAGGTGCGCGCCATCGTCGTCGAGCACCTCGATGCCGCGCGTGTCGAGGCTGAGCACCACGCCGGGCCAGTCGCGCGTGAACAGGATGTTGCTGCCCGCGCCGAGCACGAGCGGCGCCTGCGTCTTGAAGCGCGCGAACGCCATCAGTTCGGCCAGCGCCTCGGTTCGCCGCACTTCGACCAGCAGCGCCGCGCGCGCCTCGACGCCAAAGCTGTTGCGTGTGCGCAGCGATGCGTTCTCGGCGATCGTATAGGCAGTGCCGTGCGCGCGATTGTTCACGTGCGCGTTCCGGCCGCATGTGCGGCGATCGCGTCGATGCATTCCCCGACCAGGCGTGGGCCGCGATAGACCATGCCCGAGTAGAGCTGCACGAGAGTCGCGCCGGCGTCCATCTTGAGTGCGGCGTCGTGGCCGTCGAGGATGCCGCCGACCCCGACCAGCGGCAGCCGGCCACCCAGTCGCTGCGCCATTCCGCGCAGCACTTGGGTGGATCTTTCAAACACCGGTCGTCCGGACAGGCCGCCGCTTTCCCGGGCATGGCGATGGCTGGCGATCGAACTGCGGTCAATCGTGGTGTTGGTGCAGATCAGGCCATCCATCCGCAGCTCGAGCAGCACTTCGGCCATTGCGTCCAGTTCGGCTTCGGACAGGTCGGGGGCAATCTTGAGCAACATGGGTTTGCGCTTGCCGTGGCGGGCGCCCAGTGCCTCCTGCGCTTCGCGCAACGCACCAAGGAACCGCTTGAGGGTTTCCTCTTCCTGCAGATCGCGCAGGCCTTGCGTATTGGGCGAGGAGATGTTCACGGTGATGTAGCTGGCGCGTGCGTAAACCCGTTCGAGACAGAACAGATAGTCATCGATGGCGCGCTCGTTGGGGGTGTCCTTGTTCTTGCCGATGTTGATGCCGAGGACGCCGGAAAAGCGTGCACGCTCGACATTGCGCAGCAGGCTGTCGACGCCTTCGTTGTTGAAGCCCAGGCGATTGATGACCGCCTGATGCTCGGGCAGGCGAAACATGCGCGGCTTGGGATTGCCGGCCTGCGCGCGGGGAGTGGTGGTGCCGACCTCGATGAAGCCGAACCCCAGGGCGGCCAGCGCATCGACATGGGCCCCGTTCTTGTCCAGCCCCGCGGCCAGGCCGACCGGATTGTCGAAGCGCAAGCCGAAGGCTTGCACAGGCAGCGGCTTCGGCCGGGAGGCAAGCAGGGCGCTGGCACCGCTGCGCCAGGCCAGTTCGAGCGAGCTCAGGGCCAGGTCGTGCGCACGTTCGGCGTCGAGGTGGAAAAGCAGGGGGCGGGCGAGTGCGTACATGTCGGGCATTGGCGCAAGGGGACGTTCCGTCGTGGCAGCGGAGCGAGGCGCAGGGAGCGCGCGGGAGGGAGTCAATGCCCGAGGCTGGCGAGGAAGGCGATGCCACCGAAGAGCAGCATGATGAAAATGACGACCAGGACGCACAGGGCCAGATGCACCCAGCCGAGAACGAGGCCGGCAATCGCCATGCCGTCACCTTCCATGGCGCCGGGCGGCATGCGGCGGATCTCGGCACGCGCCATGTGCCCGCAGATCACCGCCACCACGGCGCCGATGAAAGGCAGCAGGAACCAGGTCAGAATGCTGAATGTCAGGCTGACCACGGCCAGAGTGCTGGTTGGGCGATGGGAGACGGGAACATTCATGCGCTGCGAGCTCGGAGGAGTTTCGCGGCAAGGGTAGTCGCAGGCTTGGATGGGTTCAATTCCCTGAGGACTGCATCGACAGCAAGGCATGGGTGAAGCAGTTGATTCGATGCCGCGCATGATGCCCAGCATCATGCGCGGCATGGTTTGGTCATGCGGAGTGGGGCGGATGACTACTGCGCAGGCGGCGCGGGAAATTGAACGACGGGGCCGCTGGCGGCCACGCCGGGAGGCAGCGCCGCGGGTGCTGCGGTTCCTGGAGCGCCGAGCGAGCGCACGAAGGCATGCAGTGCCGCCAGGTCATCGTCGCTCATGGCATTGAGTGCCCAGTACGGCATTGGCGGGCGGGTTTTCAGCGAATGGGCATAAGCCTTGAACGCGGGCAGATCCATGTTGGCAAGGCGCAGGCGGATGTTGCTGGGATAGGTGGTTCCCCAGGGGCCGGAGAAACCCAGCGTGTCACCGGTCAGCCATTGCGCTTCGGGGACATTGCCTCCGTGCACGGCAAAACCGGGGGTGTGACAGTCGTTGCAGCCACCGATCACGCTGAGATAGCGGCCACGGCGAACCAGATCCTCGTGCGTGGTGGACTGGGCGCTGGCGATGGAAGTCAGCAGGCTGCCGGCAATGGCTGCGGCGATCAGCGGGCGGCGAAACATGAAGGGGATCCATGGCGCGCGAAATGCGGCCTTCGCAGCAGTAAACGTGCCGGGAGGCGGTTCCCTATCAAAAAAATGGCCGCCTTTTGGGCGGCCTAACGTTGGAGAGGAGTCGTTGCCGGCCCAGTCCCTGGGCCGGAGTTTCGGAGCTTGCTGCTCGATGTGCTCAGAGCGTGAAGTCGTAGCGCACCTCGAGGCGGGCCGAGCGTGGAGTCTGGAACTGACGCGGAATCAGGTAGGTCGTGTTGCGCGTCGACCCGCCATTGCCGGTTTCACCCACTTCACGCACGACGAGCGGCTTGGAGTTGTTGAACAGGTTGATCACGTCAAACTGCACACGCAGTCCGGGGGCAAACTGCGGCTGCCAGATGACATTGGCACCCAGTGCCCAGTTCCAGGGCGTGCGTCCCACGCTGCCGCGCGGAACCGCGTTGCCTTCGCAGTAGAAGTAGGAGTTCTGATAGCCGCCCGGATCGCTCGTCGGATGCACGCCGATGCAGTTTTCCGGACGCCCGGACTGCAGCGTGAACGTGCTGCCGAAGGTAAGGTCTTCCATCGGCTTGTAGGCGCCGTACAGCTTCAGCGAGTGGCGGCGATCATTGGGCAGATAGCCGTAGGCATTTTCCATCAGCTCCGGATAGTCGAAGTCCGCTGTGGTGCCGGTATCGGTCTGTCCGTTGTCGGACTTGACCAGGCCTTCGGTATTGCCCTTGTTCTTCGACCAGGTGTACGAACCGGACAGGTACCAGGTCTGATCCCACGCGCGTTCGAACGTGAATTGCAGTGCATCGTAGGTACGCTTGGCCTTCGGCATGCCCAGATCGGCTGCGCTCAGGTTGACGGGCGTGAGCGTGCCGTCGCCAGTCAGGTCGATGTTGAGCGAGAGACCGCGGCCGGGGTTGAAGATGTAGCAGCCGGGCATGGTTTCCGGCGGAGCGTTACCGACGTCCATGCCATGTGCCTGCCCCCAACGCTGGAACGGACGCCAGTCGCAGATGTCGTCGATGGCATTGACCAGCTTGCGGTGCACCCCTTTCGCGCCCAGCGTCCAGCCATTGATTTCCTTCTGGAAGCCCAGCGTGAACTCATCCTGCATGTAGGGCTTGAGATCACGATCGGCAACCGAGCGCGGGTCTGGCGTGTGACCGGTCTCGCCGTTGACGTAGTACGGATTTTCGAACGGCAGCCCGACGCCCGGCGTCAGGTTGCGCGGTGCGCCCGTCACCGGATCGACGCCGTCGTAGAAGTAGTCGTGATAACGGAAGATGGCGGCACTGGCGCCGCGCAGCGCAACGTTGGCAGCGATCGGCAAAGAATAGCGACCGGCGGTTCCGTACAGTTTCATCGACGAGTCGCCGGCGATGTCCCAGGAGAAGCCCAGGCGCGGCTGCCAGATGTTGTCCTGCTTGACGTAGCTGACACCCTGGCCGTTCTTGTTGTCGAACGAATCGTTGCGCAAGCCCAGTGAGAGCAGGAACCGGTCGGTGACGCGCCAGCTGTCTTCCAGGTAGAAGGCCTTCTGGTCGACGCCGACCTTGGCGCCGGTTTGGAACACGTATTCGCGGACGAAGTCGCCCAGTTCCTCGTCGGTCTGATACAGATAGCCGACGCCGCCTTCGACCGATTGGCCCGTCTCGGACACAAAGCGAGTCTGGCCATAGCCCGCCTTGAGGTCATGCGAGCCCAGTCGCCATTCGAGATCGATGTTGGCCTGCTTCTTGGTGTCTTGCCCCTTGGCCATCCGCAGATATCCCTCTTCGGTAGCCGAAATGAAGCCACAGGTCGGGTAGGGATCGGCGCTGCCGTCAAGCACAGCGTCGCGGCCGTCGGAGATGTACGGACAGCCAGGCTGGTTGAGGTCGCCAACCACACCGTTGTAGTTGGCCACCATGCCATCCTTGTTGACCGCCGAGTTGTTGCGCTTGTAGACCATGTGGCCGTACTGCGCAGACAGGGTGAGGTCGTCGGTCAGGTAACCCGTGTACTTGAGGATGTTGAGTTGGCCGCCGTTTTTGGCGTAGACCGAGCCGTAGTAGTTGTCGCGGCTGACCGAATTGTCGTCGGCGTACAGGGCGTCATAGACGTCGGTGCGCACCTTCTGCGTATCGTTGAACCCGGTATATTCGAGGATGTTGTTGTCGTTGATGTTCCAGTCGAGCTTGGCGAGCCAGTAGGGTGAGCGCTTGTGCGTGTGCGTCGCGCCGGCGTTGGCCAGTGGTTGCGAAGGGTAGTAATCGTTGCTGTTGCGATCCTGTTGCAGGATCAGGTAACCAAACAGCTTGTCCTGGATCAGCGGGCCGCCGATCCAGGCAGCCAGCGTGTTGTCCGAACCCTTGTTGCGATCGTTGGTGTGGTAGATGCGACCGTTGTTGCGGTAGATGTTCGGTACGGTTTCGCTCAGCGCCGCCGGTTTCCACGACAGTGACGCGCCGCCTTTCCACTCGTTGCTGCCGCGCATCGTGTTGACGTTGAGCACGCCGCCCGTGGAGTAGCCGTACTGCGCGCCGTAGCCGCCTTCCTGCAGGTCGAGCGAAGCGATCGCCGGATAGGGCACTTCGGAATAGCCGAGGGCGTCGAACTGGTTGGTGACGTTGAAACCGTTGACGTAGTAGCTGTTCTCGGCCGCCGATGCGCCGCCGAAGGACGGGATGAACTGCCCGCCGGTGCTGACGATGCGGGCGTCGGTGGCGACCGTGCCCGGAGCCAGCATGGCCACGCGACCGATGTCGTGCGGAACCGGCAGCGACTGCAGTTGCCGCGAAGTGAAGCTGGTCGTCGATGCAACGGTGTTGACGTCGATGGCGTTGAGCGATGCCGCACTGACCTGGATCGCTTCGAGCTGTTGTGTGTCGATGTTGGCAAAGTCGACTTGCGCGACGGCACCAGTGGTGACGTCGATATCGTGGCGTGCCTGCGCCTGATCACCGTCGACTTCGACCGTGTAGCGGCCAGTCGGCAGCGAGGCGAAGCGGTAGCGGCCTTCGGCATCGGCCTGGATCGTGCGGCGCAGTCCCGTATCCTGATTGATCACCGTGATGGAGGCGCCGGAGCGTGCCGATCCCGTAAGCACGCCGCTGGTGGCCTGCGCATGCGCGTAATTGTTGGCAAGCGCCAGCGATATGGCCAACAGCAACGCACTGGGGCGCAGCGCGCGGGAAATCGCGGGTGAAACATGCATCACGGATTCTCCTTCTCGTTGTCGTCGGGGAAAGCAATAACCGCACGGGGCGTGCGGGAAACACAGCAGCTTTCTCGTGACAACGGAGCCGGGCGAGGTTTCCTATCACCGATTCGTGAAAAAATCGGAAGGAATGGATGCACTGGCGAGGAAATGACCGGCGCATGCGCGGCGTCGGTGTGCGCGATACCCGGCGCAGGCGGGGTGTCAGGCAGGAATCGGAGCATGCGGCCCGCATCGCCGTGGCGATGCGGGCGCGGTGGAGCGCGTCAGAATTCGAACTTGATGCCCTGGGCAAGCGGCAGCGCGTCGGAATAGTTGATCGTATTGGTCTGGCGGCGCATGTAGGCCTTCCACGCATCGGAGCCGGATTCGCGGCCGCCGCCGGTTTCCTTTTCGCCGCCGAAGGCACCACCGATTTCGGCGCCGGAAGTGCCGATGTTGACGTTGGCAATGCCGCAGTCGGAGCCGGCGGCCGACAGAAACGCCTCCGCGGCCTTCAGGTTCTGCGTGAAGATCGCCGAAGACAGACCTTGCGGCACGTCGTTCTGCAGCGCCAGTGCCTCATCGAGCGACTTGAATTTCATCACGTAGAGGATTGGCGCGAAGGTTTCGTGCTGGACGATGGCGGCGTCATTGGACAAGCCAGTGATGATCGTCGGCAGGACGAAGTTGCCCTTGCCCTCGATCGCAGCGCCGCCGGTTTCGACCTTGCCTCCGGCAGCCTTGGCCTGGGTGATCGCATCCAGATAGGCGGCGACGGCATCACGGCTGTTGAGCGGGCCCATGAGATTGCTGGGATCGGTCGGGTCGCCGATCTTCTTTTCCACCTGGCGATAGGCGGCGACGAGCTTGGCCAGCACATCGTCATGGATCGATTCGTGCACGAACAGGCGGCGTGTGGTCGTGCAGCGCTGGCCGGCCGTGCCGACGGCTCCGAACACGATCGCCGGGATCGCCAGTTTCAGATCCGCACTGGCATCGACGATGATCGCGTTGTTGCCACCCAGTTCGAGCAGCGAGCGCCCCATGCGCTGGGCGACGCGTTCGCCGACCAGACGCCCCACGCGCGTGGAACCGGTGAAGCTGATCAGCGGGATGCGCTTGTCGTCGACGAACTTGGCGGCGATTTCGGTGCCGGCGTCATTGAACAGGAAGAAGATGTCGGGGAAGCCGCCGGCCTTGAGGGCCGCATTGCAGATCTTCACTGCGGCAATCGCCGACAGCGGTGTCTTCGGCGAAGGCTTCCAGATCGAAATGTCGCCGCACACGGCGGCAACGAAGCTGTTCCATGCCCATACCGCCACCGGGAAATTGAAGGCCGAGATGATGCCGACCAGCCCCAGCGGATGCCACTGCTCGTACATGCGGTGGCCGGGGCGTTCCGAATGCATGCTCAGGCCGTACAGCTGACGCGACAGGCCGACGGCAAAGTCGCCGATGTCGATCATCTCCTGCACCTCGCCATCGCCTTCGGGCTTGGATTTGCCCATCTCCAGCGCCACCAGCGAGCCCAAGGCATCCTTGTGCTTGCGCAGCGCCTCGGCACACAGGCGGATTGCCTCGCCGCGGCGCGGTGCGGGCGTCGTGCGCCAGCTGGTGAACGCGGCTTGTGCCCGCTTCACGATCGTCTCGTAGTCGGCTTCACCCGAGGCATGCACCTCGGCGATGACTTCGTTGGTGCTGGGATTGATCGATTGCAGCAAGCCGGCATCCGTGGTTCCGGCCCACTCGTCGTTGCCGAGGTAGGTGCCGGAGTTGATGGCGGCGAGGCCAAGGGTCTTGAGGATCTGGGCGGACATGAAACTCTCCAGGAAGCGGGCGCATGAGTGCGCTGAAACGGGCAATTATAGCAGTGGCAATGCTAGACTTTCTCTGATTGGCCCCGTAGCTCAGCTGGATAGAGCGCGCCCCTCCTAAGGGCGAGGTCACAGGTTCAACTCCTGTCGGGGTCGCCACTTTCCCGCCGCCGCGAGCGGCATGCGGTTGGCGCGGGTGCTGCAATGCTCCATGGCAAGAAGATCGTCGTCGTCATGCCTGCGTATCACGCGGAAAAGACGCTGGCCGACTGCTATGCCGCCATTCCGCACGACATCGTCGACGATGTGCTGCTGGTGGACGATGCCAGCGATGACGCTACCGTGACGGTGGCCCGGTCACTGGGCATCCGCACGCACCGGCATGCCGTCAATCGGGGTTACGGCGGCAACCAGAAGACCTGTTATGCGCTCGCATTGGCGGCCGGGGCCGACATCGTGGTCATGCTGCATCCGGACTACCAATACGAGCCGCGCCTGATCACGGCGATGGCGGCGATGCTGGCTTCGGACGTCTACGATGTCGTCTTTGGTTCGCGCATCCTCGGCAACACGGCCATCGCCGGCGGCATGCCGCGTTACAAGTACGTATTCAATCGTGCCTTGACCGCAGTCGAGAACCTGCTCATCGGCAGCAAGCTTTCGGAATTTCATTCTGGCTATCGCGCATTCACCCGGCAGGTGCTGGAGCGTTTGCCGCTGGCCGCCAATTCCGATGATTTCGTGTTCGACAACCAGATGCTCGTGCAGGCCCATGCGGCGGGATTCCGCATCGGGGAAATTTCCTGCCCGACCAAGTATTTCGCCGATGCCAGCGAGATCAATTTCCGCCGTTCGGTCATTTACGGACTGGGAGTTTTGCGTACCGCCGGGGTTTATCGGTTGTGGAAGTGGAAGCTGCTGAAGCCCCGCCTGTTCTCGACCGATCCGGCTGATCGTCTGGCTGCCGTGCAGGGTGACGATGCGCACTGATGCCCCGGCGCCGTTGCTGCAGGCGCGCGCGGCCTGGCCTTGGCGCTGGCTGGCCCTGGCGGCACTGCTCGCCGGCGTGGTGCTGCGGGTGTACCAGCTGCGCTCGCAAATGCTCATCGACGACGAGTGGCATGCGGTGCGCATGCTCATCGGCGCCGACATGGAGGGCATCGCCGACCATTTCGGCCTGGCCGATTACAGCATTCCGCTGACCCTGTACTACCGCTGGCTGTATGAGCATGCCGCGCTCAGCGAGTGGGCGATGCATTGGCCGCTGCTGGCGTGCGGCATCACCTTGCTGGTTCTGGCACCGTGGCTGCTGCGACATTCATTGCCGTTGGCCGTGCGGGCAACCTGGCTGGGCATGCTGGCCATATCGCCGCTGCTGATTTATTTCAGCCGCACCGCGCGACCTTATTCGCTGCTGGCGCTGTGCGGCGTGGTGGCCTGGGTCGCATTCCGCAATTGGCACGCACGCGGCGGGCGTGGCCTCCCGTGGGCGGTGGCCTATGGGCTGGCCACCTGCCTGGCCGGGTGGGCGCATCTGCTGTCGCTGGCATTCACGCTGTGGCCGCTGGGTTGGGCGGGCCTGTGCAGCCTGGGGGCGTGCCTGCGGCCTGCGCGACGTGCGCAGGCATGGCAGCAGCTACAGCGCCAGCTCACGCTGGGGGCGGCCATCGCTGGGGTGTTGGTGTGCGCATTGCTGCCGCCGCTGCTCAATGACTGGGGCGCCATGGCCGGCAAGACGGGAGCCGACAGCGTGAGCGTCAGCAGTGTGTATCGAACCCTGCTCATGCAGTTCGGATTGGCGGACGGGTGGTCGCTGCTGGTCGTGCTGGGGCTGGGAGCGGTTGGCGTGGTCAAGTTGTGGCGGGTGGAGCGCTTTCTGGTCGGCACCACGCTTGCTGCAAGCGTGGTCGGCATGACCGTGATCGCACTGGCGCGACCTGCGTGGGTGCAGCATCCCTTGGTGTTTGCGCGCTACGCAACCCCGGTGCTGCCATTCCTGCTGCTGTTCGTGGCCGCCGGCCTGGTGGCGGTGGCGCAGCGAATGCGCAGCCCATGGCTGGCCATGCTGGTGTGTGCGCTTGGGGTGCTGGGGCTGGTCTGGCGCGGGCCGCTGCCTGGCTGGTACTACTTTCCGAACCAGTTCATGGGACATGCGCTGTTCCAGTTCGACTACGACCCGCAGCACAACCCTTATGTAACGCAGCTCGATCTGGGCACGGTCTCGCCGTTCTACCGCGAGCTGGCCCAGCGGCCGCCCGGCAGTGTCACGCTCATCGAAACCCCGGCACGCGCGCACTCCAACTATATGCCGGATCCATGGCTGCAGCAGATCCATCATCAGAACGTCAAGTTTGCGCTGGCTTCTCCGGTGTGCGGCATCGGGGATTGGGACGAGTATCCGTACACCGCCACCGGTACGCGCTTTGCGCGCATCGGAAAGCTTGCCGACCTGCTCGATGGCGCAACCTGGGGGGCGGATTACCTGGTGCTGCGCATGCAGCCGTGGACGCTGCCGGCGGGCAGGAAATTTCCATGGCCGGTGCCGTGGCCGGATATGCCGGCTTGCGCTGCCAAGGTTGAAGCCAGGCTGGGAGCACCGGTCTACCAGGATGCGCAGATCCGCGTGTTTGCATTGCGGCCTGCGCGCTGAGGCTCACTTCCTGCGGGCAGGATCGGCTGGAACGAACTGGACTTGCGGGCGTTGCGGCAGCGTGGCCTGCCAGCGCGCCAGCTTGGCCAGAATGCTCGGCGTGCTGGCAATCTGCGGCTCGGAATGTTCGAGACCGGGATCCTGGGCGGCATCGGCGGTTTCCCAGGTCGCAACCGTCTGCCGGGCCATGGCAAAGGCTTCGGGCAGTGACGTGGTGCGATTGAGTGCCTCGACGAGGAATGCCTTGCCGAAATAGGTGATGTCCGAATCCGCACCGCAGCCAAACGAGGTGCGGTCGGCGCGCGCCGAGGTCAACACCAAGGTGGAATCGTCACGCAGCGCATCGATGAATCCACCTGAGTAGCAGGCATTGACGATGATGACCCTCCAGCGCAGGGCTGGCGTGGTCTTGAAGGCATCGCCAAGATCCTGGGGATAGATCTGGTTGAGCGGCAGTGGGTCGAGATCGACCAGTAGTTCATGCTCGGACGAACCGTGCGTGGTCAGATAAAGCAGGACGATGTCTTCGAGTGGATCGGCCTTTTGCGCGATCGCCTGCAGGGTGCGGTGCAGGTTGGTCCATGTGGCCAGCGGACGCGTGGTCACGGTGGCGGGATTGTTTTCGAGCACCACGACATGGCCGGCGGCATCGAAGCGCCGCGAGAACAATTGCTCGACATATTCGGCTTCGTTGCGGAACACGTCCTCGGCGCCGTCGCCGGCAAAGGCCACGACGTAGAGATTGGGTTTCCCGGGAACGCGCGGCGCGAGTTTGGCGAGCGCTGCGTCGAGCAGGGCCGGCTGGTCGTACATCGCCTGCTCGGCATCGAAATCGCCCGCATCCGGGACCTGCCCGCTGTCATCGGAGGCGTCGTTTCCGGTTGGTGCCGAAGCCACCAGGTCGGCCACGCTGGGGGCTGGCAGGGTGTCGACCATCGACACCGAAGGCAGCCACCACCAGCTGGCGGCGGAGATGAGGAATGCCAATGTGGAAGCTGCCAACGCACGCCCGAAGCGCTGCGGCATCAGTGCATGGGCGATCACCAGCAGCACGAAGAACCACCAGGTCTGTCCGATCAGGGCCACCAGCAGCGACCACAGATCGTGCCCCTGCGCCAGCAGCCAGTCCATCAGCACGCGCAGCGGCCAATGCACGACGACGGCAGTCATGATGGTGGATGCGAGCACGGCACAGGCTGCGCCGGTTGCCACGTCACGGCGTTGCGCGAACACGGCCAGCAGCCAGCCCGCGATGTAGGAGAACAGCGCATCGCCCAGCACCACCAGGATGCCGCCGGCATGGAAACGCCAAGGCGGATCGGCGTCGGCAAGATCCAGCAGCAGGGACACCAGCAGATAGACCGCGATCAATGCCACGAACCGTCCGGCATCGGCCAGCACGATGCGTGGGGACGGTGTGCGGAACAGGGTGGCACGCAGGCCGTCGATGAGTGTCTGCAGCAGCGTGGTCACGAAATTCCCGGTGGCAACGCCGCACCCGACGGTGCGGCAGGTACGTTGATTATCCGTGTTTGTTGCAACGCGGGAAATGGCGTCGGGCGCAGGTCGGGACGCTTTCAGTCGAGCCGGACGGCGGTGAAGTCGGACACGCAGGGATGGGTGGCCGGCAGCGGGCAGGTCGCGGGTGGACGAGCGAGCAGGGTGGTGCGCAGGCCGGCGCTGCGGGCGGCATCGAGCTCGGCGGCGATGTCGGAGAGGAACAGGATCGATGCGGGGGCCACGCCGATGGCTGTGGCGATCCGCGCATAGGATTCGGCTTCGCGCTTGGGGCCGGTTTGCGTGTCGAAGTAACCGGAAAACAGTGGCGTGAGATCACCCGCCTGGGTGTGGGCGAAAAACAGTTGCTGCGCCGGGACGGAACCGGAGGAATAGACGTACAGGCGCTTGCCGGCAGCCTGCCACGCCCGCAAGCAGGCCGGCACTTCGGCATAGACGTGCGCGCGGTATTCGCCGCTGGCGTAGCCTTCCTTCCAGATCATGCCCTGCAGGGCCTTGAGCGCCGTCGATTTGCGATCTGCATCGATCCATTCGATGAGCAGGTCGATGATTTCCTGACGCGAGGCGGAAATCAGCTCGGCTTCTTCGGCCGCCTGCTGCAGCCAGTGCTGTACCTCGGGGGTGTCGCCATGGGTTTCGACGAAGGCGGGCAGGCGCTGCCGCGCATAGGGGAACAGCACGTCCTTGACGAAGTCGATCGAGCTGGTGGTGCCTTCGATGTCGGTGAGAATGGTACTGATCATGGGTGGGCCTCCCGGGTGGCGTGCCCGCTTTCGACGTGTTCGGCATAGGCACCCTCGATGGCGCGCTTGACATCGATCGGATCGGCAATGTGGGTGAAGCACATCGCCGTCTCACCGCGTCCGGTGAGCACGACGTTGCCGAAGTCGAACAGGCGTCCCATCGCACTTTGCCGCAGGTCGATGGTCTCGATCGAGGCCAGCCGCAGTTCGGTGGTCCTGCGGCTGATGATGCCGCTCTTGCGCACCACGCGGCGGTTGGTCACGCCCTGCTCGATGGCGCGCAGGCGCAGCCATTCGTAGAGTGCGGCGAGCAGGGCAATGCCCAAGGTCGGAATAGCCAGAACGAGAAACGCGAACAGACGCCATTTCGCCATCCAGTGCAGCGAAAAGCGTGCGACGATGATCTCGCCGGGAGCCAGTGATTCGTCGAGGTAGCTCATGCCAGCACGGCCTGGGCCGAGGCGTGCGGCGTCATGCGTGGAAACCGTTGCGCGATGTCATCGCCGGTGAAGTGGGCGACCCAGCCAGCCGGGTTGGTGAACAGGCGGATGGCCACGAAATAGGGCGATTCGCTCATGTCGAACCAGTGGCGGGCGCCATCGGGGACGCCGATCAGGTCGCCTTGCTCGCACAGGATTTCGTAAACCTTGTCCTTGAGATGCAGGGTGAACTGTCCGGAGCCGGCAACGAAGAAGCGCACCTCATCTTCGCTGTGGGTGTGCTCGTCGAGGAATTTCTGGCGCAGCGCTGCGCGCTCGGGGTGATCCGGCTTCAGGCTCACCACGTCGACGGCACGATAGCCACCTTCGGCCATCAGGCGGTCGATGTCGTGTCGGTAGGCGGCGATCACCTCGTCCTGGCTGGCTCCCGGTGCGACCGGCGCGCTGGCCTGCCAGCGTTCGAAGCGCACGCCAACGCGGGACAATTCGCGCGCGATGTCGGCGTGGTCGGTGTGAACGGCGATCGCTTCGGCTTGCGTGTCGGGATAGATGCGCAGTCGGCTCATGGCTGTTGGCCCCGCAGTTTGATCAGGTCGAGTTCGCATTCGAGCAGGAATTGCAACGCCTCCAGGTGGCGGCGTGCTTCCGGCATGTCCCTGCCCCAAGTGTAGATGCCGTGGCCATCTATCAAGTAGGCATGCAGTGCCTTGCCGGCATCGAGCCAGGCATCGACATCCCGGACCAGTTCGCTCATGTCCTGGGTGTTGGCGAAAACCGGCACCTCGAGCACGCTGTCGTGCGTGGTATAGCCGGCAATGGCCTTCTGCAGCTCCCAGTGTTCGAAACGCACCACGCCACGGGGGGCGAACAGGCGCGAGGCGACCGATTGCGCGCGCGAGTGCGTGTGCAGCACCGCGCCAGCCTGCGGGAAGCGGCGGTAAATCTGCGTATGCAAGGCGGTTTCCGCCGAAGGTCGCGCCGACGTGCCGACTGCCCGGCCGGCGAGATCGACGACCATGATGTCATCGATGCCAAGGTTGCCCTTGTCGCGGCCTGAAATCGTCACTGCGGCGTGCTCGGCATCGAGCCGCATCGAAAAATTGCTGCTGGTTGCTGGCGTCCAGCCCAAGGCGCCGAGCGCCCGGCCGGCGTCGGCGATTTGGCGGGCACAATGCTGGAGCGTGGCGGAATCGGTAGAACTCATGCAAGACGGCACTCTGCGAGTCAGGCGTATCGCCTAGTGTAGCCGAGCACTTCCGTTCCTTTCGTGGCGGGACGGTCTTGAGGCGTGTCTCGGCAGCTGAGACGGCGGCTGTCACAATGGGCGCAGTTCCACTTCGATACCGTCCGCCATGCCAACTGCATTGTCCATGATTACCGTGTTCTGCCTGCTGCTGGGGGCGGGCGCGTTGGCGCTGCTCGTGGGATGGATGGTGCGTCGGGTGCGCGAATCGTCCTTTCAGTCAGGGCGGGCCAGCCGCGAAGTCGAAGTGGCAATGTTGGCCGAACAGCGCAATGAGGCCATGCAACGCATCGATACGCTGAGCGAACGTCACGAGCGCGAGCGCACCGCCATCGAGCAGCGTTGGCGCGCCGCATCCGATGCCGCGGCGGCGGCGCAGGCCAAGGCGGGGGAGCTGCAGCAGCAATTGCAGGGGGTGGCACGCAGCCGAGACGAGGTACAGGCCCGCCTGCTCGACCTGACCCGTCAGCAGGCTGCGTTGGAAGCCGACGCCGGCGCGCAGGCGCGCGCGGCTGCGGACAAGCTGCAGACCCTGCAGCAGGCCGAGCTGCGTCTGCGCGAGACGTTCCAGAATCTTGCCAACCAGATTCTCGATGCCAAGGCCGAGCGCATGCGCGAGCAGAACAGCGAACAGCTCGGCCATCTGCTTGATCCATTGCGGCTGCAGTTGGGGGACTTCCGCAAGCTGGTCAGCGAATCCTACGAAAAGGAAAACAACGCGCGCATCGCACTGCAGACCCAGGTGCTACAGCTGGTCGACCTCAACCAGAAGCTGTCGCTCGAAGCCAACAGCCTGGCGCGTGCCTTGACCAGCGACACGCGGACGCAGGGATATTGGGGCGAATTGCGCCTGG
>WBZO01002429.1_pt1 | contig 24184 bp, 17 predicted proteins | sample 5204261 | NCBI WGS metagenome assembly WBZO01 (sample SAMN12412400, study PRJNA552823) | activated sludge metagenome | isolation source: activated sludge from anammox sidestream of wastewater treatment plant... | place: USA: North Carolina | collected 2017-09
CGCAAACATTTTTCTGAATTGCATCGCTTGAATTGATTTCGCCTATTCCCCTCCTTCCGGTTCTGCGACATCCACATTTTGAAAAGCATCGTCAGATAATTCAACTCCGCTTGGCAAAAAATAAAGCGTGTGGTCATCGTAATAAAAACGATAACCCCACGCCTGCATTTGCGAAACCGCGCGGCAAAGTGGTTTGTGATACGAGAGACGACGACGCATCAAGTAGGGAATGACAACCATCACGCGTCCCGCCTCATCGCCAAACCACCAACCGCTGTCGCGCCCTCGACAAAATTCGCACCACAGTTTCACCACGCAATTGTCCCATGGATACGCCGTATCTCCGCAGCGATAGCCCTGCGCCAAAAGAGTTTGCTTTGTACGTTCGATGTCGTCTTTCGCAATTGTCAATTGGTGTGTGATATGTTTGTCCGCATTAAACGTCGCCAATAACGCATAGCCCAATGTGCGAACGACGCGGTGTTCAACAATCGCGTGTCCTTGCCAGATTGCAGCAATGGCACCATCCACGCGCCGCGCAAGCCATGGCGTCAGTGAATTTTCGGATTGACCACTGCGCGCGGTTTCCCATGCTAACGTCGTCGTCTGCGCGGTGAGACCCAAACGCGCCAATGTCTGCAAGCTTTCTTGCATCTTTTTGGCATAATCGTTTTGACGGACTTGAGTCAGGACGCGTTCGGGAAATGGAGTTTCGTTTGCCAGAAGCATTTGAAGCACAACATCGCGGAATGGGCGCAGCAGCGTTGAACCGATTAACGCGGTGTAGATCTGTTTCGATGGGTCCGCAAGACACTTTCGTACCGCCACCTCAATCGTTTGACGAATCCATTGCGCCTCATCTTCGTAGGGTTGGCGCAACGCGTTTTCCATCAGCGTATCCGCGTAGCGATTAACTTTATCTCTTGATTCATTTGTTACGTCACCATATAGGCGACGCGTCAGCAATTCCAAAGCGCGATAACACTCTGATAATTCTCTTTCTACATCTGTTGTTGGGTGGGTGACATGCAAGTGATGAGATAGTTGTGATGCGAGAAATTGTTCAGTGTTCTCTTGGAGAGTCAGCCCCTCAAACTCGCGCATGGAATTGTAGATTGATGCGATGCGCGCGAGTGAATCGTGGTGGTTCTCAACGAGCCATTGAGGGGTGATTGACGGAGAGGGTTGGAATTCGTCTTGTGTGGTGTCAAAGGTTGGGGAGCTGTTTTTTCCTTCCGCCCGTTTTTCGCCTTTGCCTTGATTCGTACCATTCGCCTCTGTAGAATTTGATTGCTCCGCGTATGGATTTCGTAATGTGATTTTGTCTGATTTAATTTTTTCGATTGCGGAGAGGAAACCAAAGAGGTCTGCCATCTCATCAGATGTGGGGGTGACGTTAGGCGAACTATATTCCTCAGGTGGGGCTGGTGCTAATGTTTCGATGAGCGCGTCCGATATCGAATCACTTTCCTTTTCGGATAAAAGCAATTCAAGAAATGAGGCCTGACGCGATGAAGCTATTTTGCGTTGTCCCATATCATATGTTGCAGCTCCTTTCTTCGCAGAAGATCTCTGATTCCGTTAGTGTCGGTGGGATTCCCATTCTTGAAGAAATCCAGACTGCGAATGTAATCTGGATTTTTCAAAAGAGAGTGGACTGATATGTTGGTGCTCGTTCAAACGAATCAAGAGGATTGACTGCAAGTGTTGTGTTCGTTGTGCGGTCACTCTCAAATTCAATCCTCTGATTCTTTTCTCTATCCTCAGTTCGCTCTTGCGCGTGAACGCGTCTTGCATCTGCCTCGCGTTCCTTCTCGTGAAACAACGCGTGCAAATCTTTGACCTGTACCGTCCCTTGCAGCACTTTGCCCAATTGACTCAACACATCATCCGCATTCGCTTGGCTTGCCATCAGCGATGATTCTAGACTGTTGCCGTTCACTTTTTCTGCCGCCGCGATTTTTTCGATTATGAGTGCAACAGCGGCACTCTCCATTGTGTCACGATGAACAAAGTAATACGCGTCCACATCATATTTTTGCGTAAGGCGAAGCGGGCGGCGTAGTGCTTGTTGCATCGTGAACACGGAATAATTTGGTTCGAAAAAGATTTCTGTTGGAAAGTGGATGAGGTCGAGCCCCGTCTTGACGAGCTCCATGTTCGTTATCAAAACCTTCACACCATTCCGCACTTGTTGTTCAATCCATGCTTCGCGTTTGCGCGACGATATTTTTGACTTGAGTACCGCCACAGGCAGTCCAACATTTGTCATCAATTTCCGCAACCGTTCGCTAATATCGCGCGTGCCCGTTTGCCGCAGATACACAATCACGCCGCGTCCTTGCATCACCGCCGCTTGTGTGAGTCCGAGCAATTCCTTTTCTTTGGGATAGAGGCGGTCTTCGCCAAGCCCGGAAGCAACTGCAATCACTTGTCCATCCGGGTCGCGCACAATTTCTTGACGATGCCCCGAATTGCAATAGCCGAGCAGCGATTGCAAATACGCGGCGAGCAAGCGTCGCGGACTCGAATGACTGTCGCGCATTTCCTTCAACGCCTTTTCGAGCGCCCTTCGCAATGCGTCATATTCTTTGCGATGGTCTTGTGCGAGGTCAATCTCTACCAAATGTTCGCGCAGCGGCACGAGGTCATAACCGAGGTCGGCGAGTTGCACGAACGCGGTATAGTTCAGCAGGCGCACGATCAATTCCGGTGAGATGCCCGCGCGTTCGCGCACATAGGTTTTGCTGCGACGCTTTGCCGTGAAAACGCCAATGTCATCTTCATCGTCCACATTTCCGCTGCCCTTGAACGTCACTTCTTCGAGAATTCCATAACGCGCAATGAATCGCTGCATTTCGTTCCAGCGATATTCGCGTCGAATCTTGGGGTCGAGACGAAAGAGCAATGAGAAAAGCGTGGACGCATAGCCGCCATAAAGCGTTCCGGTCATTCCCAACGTATGACGACACGATTGCGCGAGCGCGCCCATCGCGTAACCCACATCCGTCGCGTGTCCTTTTGCTTCGTGGACTTCATCACTGATAAACAGTCCGAAAAAGTTTGGTAACTTGCGTCGAATGTATTCGGCGATGGGATAGCGAATCGTTTTGAGTTGCAACAGGTTCACCTCACGCTTGCCGCGTTGATTGAGGTGAATCATCTGAAACAGCGGAGTGCGACACACTTGGCAAAAGCGTTTTTTGTTTTCAAAATAATTCGCATCTGCGGGACGCTCTTCCGCGTCTCGAATTTCGATGCCGCAGCGCGGGCAATGAATGTGCTCGCGCAAGAGATAGTAACCATCTCTGAACGACGGTATGACTTGAAGTGAATCCAGCGCGCGGCTGGGGTCTTCTGGATACTCTTCGCGTTCGCCCAGATACGCGGCTTGCAATGTCGCTTCGTCGAGAATTCCGTCGAACGCGTTCCAATCTTCTTCATTGGATTCGTCGCTTTCTGATTTGGCAACATCCGCATTGCCATCGGATTCAAACCATTGCGCGGATTCGCCCTCAAGCCAATCCCACACGCGCGGCGCGTTCGCATCGTGATATTTCGTCGGGACGAATTCAAGTTGATGTTTTTGTGTGTACGCGGGTTCGTGTCCCGAACCGAGTTTTGCCATTTCTTTGGAACAGATGGCGAATGCAATACGTTCTTTCGACATTCTGCGAACGGTGCGCGCAAAACGCGCCACGTCGCTGATGCGTTCGACAATTTCTACGTACGCGCCCGGCAAGATTTCTTGAATCTCGCGCTGCCATTTGTCCACCAAATGCGCGGGACACATCACAAACACAGGATTCGCTTGCTCACCCATCAATGCTGCGAGGGCAGTTCCGATACTTGTTTTGCCAACAGACATTTCTCCAACGAGCGCCGCACATTTTTCGCGCTGCAAGTAGAAATACAACGCGGCGGCAACATGCTTTTGCGCTTCAAACAATCCGCACACATTGCGGCGCGGCAAACGGCGATGCGGACTCAATGAGTTGAGCAATTGCACTTGCGCGGGCGTGAGTGAGGTTTCGTAATCCATGTTGTAAATCGGCGGGAACGAATCGAGTACACGTTGCAAGAGAATCACATTCCACTTTTCTCCGAACGCCGCAAGTTTGCTTGTGTCGTCAATGCGCGTGAACTCGCCTTGTTCGAGGTCGAGAATCATCAACTCGGTCACGAAACGGTCGGTCACGCGTTCCGATTCTTCGTCTTCGTTTTCAACTTGGTCTTTGTACGTGCGTCCTTTGACGAGAATGCGTTCGCCGTTCCGTTCGAGACGAATGTTTTGAACATGCCCTGCGGCGATGAGCGAAATGAGATGTCCTTCTTTCAATGGCATCAAAGGACGAAACGAATCAAGTTCCGTCGCGGCATCAAAATTCTCGCGCCACGCGGCGGTGTTGCACACTCCATTTTGTTTCACCGCCGCCATCAATTCTTCGGGTGAGAGATTTTTCGCGTAAAAGTAAAATTCGGGAATCGCGCGCGGTGGTGGCAACGGATAAATTTCTTTTTCATTCGGCGTTTCGGCGAGCAAAGGCAAACCGCGTTGGCAAGAGTTCAATAATGCTTGTTCGTGTTCCTGCGCGTCGTCGCACGCTGTCTCGCGCTTGATTCCAAAGACGACGATCTGTTTGTAATGCGCAAATTCGGGGTCGGGAAAGCGATACGCGCGCAGCGTGTGATACCAACGCGCGAGATACCCCGCGATTTTTGCATTGATGGCGTATAGCGGAACGATGTAAATCAACAAACCATTTGGCGCGAGAAACTGTGTGCAGTGCGTGAGGAATTTGTGTTCGAGACGTTTGCCTTGCACGACATCGTACGGCGGATTGAGCCACAAGAGTTCGAATGCCTCGCGCGCGATTTTGACCATATCAATATCGTCGGCAACAACATGGTCGAGGTGTAGCGATGCTGCGTTCGCGCGTTCCAAATCGAGTTCGACACCATACGATTCGAGTTCACACGCGGCAGCCATCGTCGCCGCTGCAATGCCTTCGCCGCAGCACGGGTCCAATAATTTTCCGCCCGCGCCATTGGACGGATGCACATACCGCGTGACCCATTCCGTTACGCGGTCAGGCGTTGGGTAATAACCTGCTTTGGCAATCGAAGCCAATCGAGCCATGCCATTTCCTCCTCTCGCGTGCGGTGACACTCAACGCTCAACGTACAAGGAGTGTGACCGCACGCGACTACTGGATTTGACCGTCGAGCAAACCGTGTTCGATAACATTCATCCAATAATCGAGCGCGGTCAGCACGCGCCAGCCGCCGCAGCCCTGAGTCTTGAGCGGCACAATCGCGCGTTCTTTGCGAACAATAATTTCATCATCTTCTTCATCTGATTCATCGCGTCGTTTGAAGCGCACGCGCGTTCCCACTTTCCACAAGTAATCGGTCCATTCGGGGGCGAGCGGCAGCGGCATCCCTTTGTTCAACAGCGCGTAAAACAAGCGCAGTGGAATTTGCTCTTGCGATGAGCTCAAAAGGTAAAAGCAATCTTGGCTCGGCTGCATCTGAATGAGTGATGCTTGCGGATGCAAGAGCGCGAGCGAATGTAATCGCGTCATTGCCAGCGGCTGCTCGAATCGCAAATACGATGTCTCGCGTTTGAATCGAATCAACGTTTGATTGATCTCCAACGCGCCGTTCCCCGCGAGCGACGCCCACAACGAACGAACCGCCTGCTGCGGACCTGCGGTGTGGAGAAAAACCACATCGTCCATGTTGTCCACTGCATAACCGAGACACGCCGCCTGAATCCCCTGAAATGAAACCGAGCCGCAATGTTGCGGCTCGTGACCCGGAACGCTCATCATTTCACCAGACATGTTCACCGATTCGTCCTTTGTACATGTCTGTATTTCTTTTTGTACTTCATAAACACTCTCCTCCCTATGCGCGCATCGCCTCAATTACGAGTTCAACCTTCATCTCGCGCGCGAGCAGTTTTCCCAATTCCGTCGCGCTCTCATACGTCGCGCAAGTATGCGTCTCCATATCGCTGCCATCGTCATCACACAGCGCGACAACCCATTCGGGAATTTCATCGCCGATTTCCGCGCTGATGCCCCCGCTGTAGGGTCCGTCCACGATGATGCATTTGATTTGTGCCAACACAGCTGAGCTCTCTATCATTTATACCGCTCCTTTCAGCTTGCACGTCTTGATGAATTGACCACAAATGAAACAGCCCGCAACTCGATTTCGCGAATTGCGGGCTGTTCTCTCAAGACGATATATGGATGTACTTGTGTCCTTGTTGTTGTTAACTTTGCACCGACCATTTAGCGAGCCATCATTTCTGGTTGCCAAATTCAGATTGTTTGTTCGAATCTACTTGACCTTGAATGACCACCAGTCTGATTTTGTGCAGCCAATACCGTTACAGGCTTTGACTTGCCAGAAATAAGTTTTTCCCTTGGCAAGTTGTTTTGTAGTGTATTGACTGACTGCGATTGTCTTACCATCCACTTTGGTTCCTTTTTTACTGTCTTGCTTCACAACCACCACAAAATTTGTGGTGCATGTTTCATCATTCCAATCCAGTGGCACCGCAAGTTTTTTGATGCTACCATTATTCTTTGGTTTGAGAAGAGTCGGCTTTGCAGGTTTAGTTGTGCAGTTGGGATCCGGCGTGCTCGTTAGAGTGGGCGTCGGTGTTGGAGTTGGGTCTTGACCATGGACGGTGACACGGAAAACACCTCGCCCATGTGTGAACGCAAAAAGTTTGTAAGCAGCGCCAGTGTTGATCAGACTGAGCGATTCGGTAATGACATTGGCAAAACCGGTATTTTCGACAGCCCAATTCGCGCCGTCATCCAGTGAAACAAAAACGCCAAGATCCGTACCCACATAGAGACGATTGGTGTCGGCTGGGTCAATAACAATAGAGTGAACAGGAATATCAGGTAATGCGGTTGCGCCTGAACCGTCAATGTTCGTCCACGTTGCACCCGCATCGATGCTTTTCCATACGTGAGGTATTCCAAAGGTCGAGAAGGTTGCGTAAGCGAGATTCTTGTTTGTGGGATGAAAGACCAAAGAAGAAACAAAGCCATATCCTCCCGCCGGATTGACCGCCGCCCATTCGGATGTGCCATCAGTTGACAAGCCGGTTTTGGTATGAAGAATTGTCCCCCCATTGATCGAACCGGCAAGCACATAGTTTGAGTCTGATGGTGCGATTCCAATAGCCGAAACCCAATCATCCCAACCATCATCGAGTGGAATGATTTTACTGGCAGCGACCCAATTCTGCGCCCCATTCGTTGTGCGCCACAAACGTGTGCCTCCGAACCAAAGAATCTCTGGATTCTGATGATCCATCATTAAGGGGGGAATAAAGGCGGGATAATCATTTATTCCATTTCGTGCTGATATCCAATTCGTTCCACCATTGGTGGATTTAACCAGATTGTTTGCATATTGAGTTTCTGCATAAATAATGTTCGAGTTATTTGGATGAATTGCCACATATCCACCATCGGAATGATAAATCTGCGACCAAGAGTTTGCTCCTGTTACATCATTCCCGCGCACCGTCCCATTATCTTGTGTCCCACCGAAATACGTCTTGCCGTTAGGATGTGGCAGTCCATAATAGAACTGTGTCACACCGTAATTGTTATTTACTGCATTCCAACTGATATCGCCATAATCACCGCTACAGAATGCCGAATCACCAGTTGGAACTCTCGCTCGTGCGTTTTCAGTCAAATAAAGACCGCCATCGTTTCCAACAAACATTTTTTGATTGGATGTACCATTGTATTGCGGATGGAAAACAATGACGTGTTGGTCTGCGTGAATACCATAGCCGGTAAAACCCCAATTTTTTCCCCCGTCATCAGAACGAAACATTCGGATGCCCCCTGCCCACACTCGATCTGAGTCAATCGGATCAACCGCGATTACATTGTCATGCCAACCTTGATTGCTCGTTCTCGTGAGTGCCCCACCAGAGCAATAGAAATTGGATAACAAAAATGTGTTCACCTTCGCTGGATCTATATTACGCACACGCGCAACCCACGAGCCGGGATCTCCACTACTTGTAGAGCGAAAAACGGCTAGCAGACCTCTCCGATAGGCATTGCTTTCCCAACTCTCCGCCAACGCATAAACAATATTCTGATTTGAAGGGGCAAGTGCAAGTGAGGTTCGCCCCATATCCGCTTCCGTATAGACGACTTGCCATGTACCTGTGCCCCCAGCATCTATATTTCGATAGATAGACGCGCCGGGATTTCTGCTACATGCAGCGAAGAGGTAGTCTGTGTTTGAATCAGTGCGAATTGCAAGGTCGAGACAGCCACCTGAAACCATTGGAGCGAGTTGTTGAGACCAGCTCGTGCCTCCATCGGGAGAGTACCAAATCCCAGTTCCTGTACCGGCGTACAGATGATTCGAATTATTGGGACTGATTACGATGTCATTGACATAGTAGAAATTTTCGTTATTGGTAGTATCAAGCTGCGACCAGCTTGTGCCTCCGTCTATGGTCTTAAAGATTCCGAGTCCACGAAGGTGGAGATATGTCTCTCCGGTTCCAGCAAAAATAGTATTCGGATCCGTCGGTGACATAGCAAGGGAATTGACATTGATGTTTGCAATAAAATCTGCTAGTGGCGTCCATGACGCACCGCCATTCGTGGTTCTCCAAATTCCCCCAGACACTCCTGCAGCGTACATGATGTTAGGGTTCGTTGGATGAATAAGTAACGCGCGCGTGCGTCCGCCGATATTGCCGGGACCCAGAGATTGCCAAGTTCCAATGTCCCCAACTGATGCGCCTGATTCCGCTTGTGATGGGAATGAACGATTGAGCGTAGTGGAAAAGCGCGGCATTCGTTCCATATGTTCCCGCGCCATCAGATATTTTTCGACTGGAATTTCTGTTTTGCCGCGAGGGGAGCGTTTGAGGCGAAAATATTCGGCGGCTTTGTCGGGCTGATCGTACGCTTCTAATTCTTCTTCAATCGGGAGAGGCGCGCTCGGTAGAACCATCAGAACCAGTCCAACAAAAAGCATCAGCCCGAAACCAATGAGAAGGGTTTTTGAGGTTCGCATTGCAGAACTCCTATTTAAAAAAACTGACAAAGATTGGATTGCCTGACCCAAGAAGTTGCATACAATCGTTGCTGAAGCAACGGTCAACTTACTCAGATTTTAACACCATGCCAAGCAGGATTCAATAAGAATCTCTGGTGACCGACAATCAAGTTTTCGGTATACGCAGCGTAGGCAATGATTGAGAAAGAAGGAGTGCGTCACACAGATTGTGTGACGCACTCTTTTGGGTCAGGTGAAATTCTCACACACGAATGTCTCCGAACGGCGATATCGGAAACACCCGCGCGTGCATCATCGCCACCGCTTTTCGCAACTCGCTTTCCGGCGCGAACAGGTTGATCCAGTCAATCAAAGGATACACCGGCAGTTCGTTCAATAACGACTTCATCTCGTCACAACGGAATGACCAGATGACTGCTGCGCGTGTTGCAGGTAATTTCGCGTCATTCGATTCCGGTTCGATTTGAAACGCCCAGCCCGCGCGATTCAATTCGGCAAGTTGCAAAAAGAATTCGTCCATTGCGCTCACTTCATTTCTCAATGTGGTGAGCGCATTATAGGACGAACGCACGTTCTATTCAAGCCGTCACACGACGATTACGAGAATGGATGCTCCTTTAGTTGAACGTGTGACGAATAACGGGATTACGGAATTTTCCACTTTAATATATCGCGCAGCGCGCGATAGAGAACTTGGTCCCAACTTGCATTTGCTTCGTCGAATGGTCGTTTCCAAATGTTCGGATCCACTTCTTCCATCGCTTTCTCGACACGCTCTGCGCTATCCCCGCGTTCCATGCACAATTCACCGGGCAGGCGAATAAAGAGGAAATAGTTGTCGCCGCAATCGTTGCGCGGATATTGCCACGAACCTTGTTCGTGCATACTTTTCGATGGGTCGAAAATCGCTTTGCCATATTCGCCCGCCAGCAGCACGAGCGAGAGAATCAAAAACAACGCGAGCCACTTGCGATAATTGTTCAGAACTGTAAGCATGTTCAGTTCCTCCTGAAAAAAATCAGGTCGAGGCGATTTCTATTCGCTTCGACCTGATTCTCATTTGCGGCAGGTTTGCCGTTTATGGTTTTTGTTACTGCGCGGAAATTACCCTATACCACACTCAAGCGCGCTCCGCGTGCTGGCTTGAGCGAAATCAATTCACAAGTGAGAGATGCGCTCAACCTCCCTTCTACAAAATCTCGACAATCGCATCCTCACCAATCATCTCCACTACCGCATTGCTGATGGCGTCATAGTCCACGCCGTTCGGCGCGCCGATTTGGATGGGCGCGTCACTGCGTTCGAACAGCAATGCTACCTCGTCATCGCCCGGATGTGCGTTGAACAATTCAAAAAGCGGGCGAACATATTCAGCCGCTTCTTCAGGCGGCAATTCCCGAAAATGGACATAGATGCGACGCGCGACTACATCTGTTCCATCAACAGGTTTTTCTTGAATCTCCAAAGCATCATTCGGTGTTTCCAATTCGTTTTCGTGTTGTTCCTCGACGCGTGCTGGAATCGGTGAGTGACGTGTCACAATTTCAGAGCCGCGAGTACCAAACACGGTCGCCGCGCGGCGGAGTGGCGGCACGCTCAGAACGGATCGCGTGACAGCAATTGTTTTTTCCGCGCGTGCTTCGGCAATGTGGTGGAGTGGTGAATCTGTCGTGGTATTTGAAACCACATACTCGCTGGTTGAATCTGTTTCGCTGTCGAAAAGTGGTTGTATCCGTTCCACGATAAACGAATTTTTGTCGTCGCGTGTTTGAATGCGTCCCTCTACCAAGACGGCATTCTCTTTGTGCAACAATGATGCCGCGTTCGCATATGCGCGTGGAAACACTACGAGTTCAACATCACCCTCCTCGTCTTGAATTTGCACGAACGCCATCGGCTCGCCTTTTTTCGTTTTGGTCTTGCGAATACTTTTGATGATGCCCGCCGTCGTGAGCAATCCGTTTCTTTCACTCACATCGGCAAGAGCGGCGGACGACAATACTTGCACATTTCGTTCGCGCAACACAGCGCGCAAGCGTTCCATCAAATCTTCCGCAAACGAAATGCCCAAAAATTCGCGTTCCAATTTTGCTTTCTCGGCTTGCGGCATCGGCGTAGTCGTTGCAAGTTCCACGCTTGCAAATCCCGTTGCTGCGTTCTCGAAAAGCGACAACTGTCCTTTTTCTTGCAGCATGGTCGCGGCTGCGCTAGACGCGATCAATCGTTCCACACTCTTGAGCATTGCCGCGCGTTCGCCCAATCCGTCGAGCGCGCCCGCGCTGATCAGCGCTTCGAGCGCGCGGCGATTGACTTGTTTTAACTGCACACGTTGGCAGAAATCCGCAAGCGATGTGTACGGTTCGCCCTCGCAACGCGCATTGACAATTGTGTGCGCCGCGCCTTCGCCCACATTTTTGATTGCGCCGATGCCGTAGCGAATCGCGCGGCGTTCGGCTTCAATCGAAAATTGTACGTCGCCGTAACGCACATCGGGCGGCAATATCTCGATTCCCGCGCGGCGCGCCTCTGATGCGAGTTGCGCCAATTTTTCCAAATCGCTCGCTTCGTTATTCAGCAGCGCCCACATGTATTCGAGCGGATACTGCGCTTTCAGGTACGCAGTCTGACAGGTCAGCGCCGCGTAATTTACCGCGTGCGCGCGATTGAACGCGTAGCGCGCAAAGTACTCAATGTCGTCAAAGAGTTTGTTCGCAATTTCTTGCGACATGCCCGCGTGTGCGATTGCACCGTGTACAAATTTTTCGCGCTGTGCGAGCAACTCGTCTTTCTTTTTCTTGCCCACCGCTTTACGCAGCGTGTCCGCTTCACCGCCTGCAAAGCCGCAGCAGTCGCGCGCGATTTGCATGATGGATTCTTGAAAGACAATGATGCCGTAGGTCTCGCCAAGAATCGGTTCGAGCGAAGGATGCACGAATGTCACCGGCTCATGAGCGTGCATTCGCTTGATGTATGTGGGAATGTATTGCAGTGGACCGGGGCGATAGAGCGCAATCGCCGCGACGATATGCTCAAAGCGATTCGGCTTCATCTGTGTTAGCACATCGCGTAATCCCTGTGATTCCACTTGAAAGATTCCCAACACATCGCCGCGCGCCATGAGCGCAAACGCTTCTGCATCGTCAAGTGGAATGTTGGAAAGGTCGAGCGCGATTCCGTATCGTTCTTGCACAACCGCGCACACATTTCGCATCACACGCAACGTTTTGAGTCCGAGCAAATCAATCTTGAGCAATCCGATATGCTCGAGGTCATTCATCGCATACTGTGTAATCGGCACGCTATCATCGTTCCCGCTCGTCGCACGATGCAGCGGCGCGTATTCGACAATCGGTTTGTCGGCAATGATTACACCTGCGGGGTGCGTGGACACATTGCGCGTTACACCTTCAAGTGGGCGCGCCATGTCAATCAATTTTTGTGCGCGTGAGTCGGTGTCGAACAATGTTTTCAATTCGGACGATTGTTCAAGCGCGTCCGAGAGTGTTTGACCGGGTGTGTTGGGAATGAGCTTGGAAACACGATTTACTTCGGGAATGGAATATCCCATCACGCGTCCCACATCGCGCACGGCGGCTTTGGCAAGCATTCGCCCAAACGTAACAATCTGCGCGACATTTTCTTTGCCATACCGCGCGACGGCATAGTTCAACATGCGCGCGCGTTCATCGTCGGGAAAATCGAGGTCAATGTCAGGCATTGACACGCGGTCAGGATTGAGAAAGCGTTCAAAGATGAGTTGATGCGACAGCGGTTCAATCGAGGTGATGCCGAGCGCGTAAGCGACAATCGAACTCGATGCAGAGCCGCGCACATTGAACCAAACATGATTTTCACGCGCATGGCGAATGAGGTCCCACACGATGAGAAAGTACGTGTCAAAGCCCATTTGGTGAATGACCGCAAGTTCATAATCCACGCGCTGCTGCACGGCATCCGTGATTGCGTCATTACGCCGCGCAATTCCATCGAAGCACAAGGCGCGTAAATACGTTTCGGGTGTATGTTGAGACGCAAAATCTCGCGTCTCTTCTGGCGCATCAAAGCGCGGCAGGTGATAGCCCGTGAATTCCAAATTCACGTTGCAGCGTTCAGCGATTTCTAATGTGTTTGTAATTGCGCGCGGAACTTCTTGCCACAACGCGAGCATTTCTTGTGTCGAGCGCAGGTAATAATCGCGGCTGGTCATCCGTAACCGCTTCGGGTCATCAAACGACTTGCCCGTTTGCACGCATAGCAGAATGTCGTGCGCGTCGGCGCCCTGCGCGCGGGTGTAATGTGCATCGCACGTCGCGACGAGCGGCACATCCAACTGCTTGCTCCATTCAACCAGTTGGCGATTGATGGGTTCGAGTTCTTGCAATCCTTCGTGCTGTTGCAGTTCGAGATAAAAGCGGTCCACAAAAATCTCACGATACCAATCGAGCGCGGCGCGCGCTTCTTTCACGCGTTCTGCGCGCAAGAAGTCTGGAATTTCTGACGCGAGACAACCACTCGTGCAAATCAATCCCGCGCTGTGCTGCGCCAACAGTTCTTTGTCAATGCGCGGGTGACGATAGAATCCTTCCAACTGTGCAACCGTGGCAAGCTGCATCAAGTTGTGATAGCCCACATTGTTTTCGGCGAGGAGTAACAGATGATACGGGTTGCTGTCGAGTTGCGCGTTACGTTCAGTGCGACTGCGACGCGCGAGATATGCCTCCATCCCAATAATTGGTTTGATATTCGCGCGACGGCACGCTTGATAAAATTCGATTGCGCCGAACATGACGCCATGGTCGGTGAGCGCAATCGCGGGCTGCGCCAATTCTGCCACGTGCTCGATGATGCTTTTTACCGAAGACAATCCATCGAGCAGCGAGTATTCCGAATGAACGTGCAAGTGAACGAAATTGCTCATGGTTTCGTTACTCTGCGCGACTCGTGCGCGCGGCGCTTCTGCCCCCGATTTGAACGTGGGGCGCTAAACGGCGCATAGATGTTTTCGACTCTTTTATCCGCTCCATCACGTTTTGGAACGCGTCTGCGCTTGCATCGTCGTTTTGTGCGAATCCGTGTTCGTCCAACATGACAATGAGTTCACGATGAAACTGCTCGATATGCTCTTGAACAATTTCCGCGTGTTCGCTGAATAAAAATTTGGCGAGGGGTGTGAGCATTTGCCGACGCTCCCAATTGAACGCTGCATCGCTCTCGGTTTTGATTTGTCCTTGCTCGAGAATGAAATCGCCATCCACAATCGTGACGCCGCGCGAAAAGTGCCACGGCAGCGCGGGTTCAATCGAAACGAAACGCGGCAGCATCCCACCCACCGCGCCGATGGATTCGATATAGAAACCGCCTTCCACGGGATAGCCGCAACCGCGCGGACCGACTTGGCGTTCGATAATCTCGCTCATGCTTGCTCCTCTAGTTGCTGCATCACTTGACCGTTATCCATCACCAACTTTTCTTTGATGCGTTTTGCGCGCACGCCGACATAGCCGCGCTGGCTCACTTGCGCGGGCGATTCCTTTTCATTCGCTTTGAGATAGTACGTCGCGGCGGAAGCATAGACATAGCCAAAGATGCCGTACTCGAAAGTGATTTGAAATTTGCGGAACACGCGCTCGCGCAATGGCGACGGCAATTCGAGAAAGCGCGAGGGTGGATGTGTGTACGTCTGTTCAAGTACGCGCGTCACAAGCGGGTCATTAGCAGCTTGCAAATAGGCAAGCAATTCTTCCAGCGTTCCTTTGCCAATACGCATGACTGCTCTTTGATGACCGACAAAAACGCGCGAGGCGCCCTTTCGCACGCGACGCCCGTCAAAGTTCGAAGGCAAGCGGTGCGAAAAACCCATGACGTTGATTTCGCGAATCAAATCTTCGGGCGTGTTCCAAAATTTTTCACCGCATGCGATGAGCAAATCAACCGGCTCGTTCATTTCGAATTCGTGCAAGCACAACATTTCGCGTGGGGAAAGCAACGCGGTTTTGTATTGACTCCCATCGCCGCGTTGACGCGCGGCAAAGACAAGCGCGTAACCGTTCGGCATCGGTTTGAGATTCACAATCCTGCCTTCGTCTTGCGGCAGCATTGGACCAAAGCGACGTACAACTTGGTAGCGTCGCCCCATCAATTTTTCCGCTTGTCGGAGAGAAAAGAATTTGGTCGAGTTCTTGCTCATCATTGCCTCCGTCCGTTTCCATTGCTCGCGATGGTTTTGAATTGTGCCTGACACAACAGTGGTTCGATTTGGGCAATGGTGGAATACAGTTTGCGCGCGAGTTTGCGCGTGTGCGATTCGCCGCTACGTTCGTCGCTCTCGTCCGAGAGTGTCATCAATTCTTGCGCAATCTCTTCAAGCATTGCCACAGGGTCAATTGCATCGGCATGATTCTTGTCCTCTGCTTGCTGTGTAGCGAGTGAGTTAGCTCGCAAATAATTCTGATACATGCGGCTCCAATCGTCGCCAACTGTGTTCGCGTTTTCCCGATGGAATCCATTTCTATTTCCATCGTGCTTGTTGTGTGCTGCATCCAACGCCTTGAACGCGCGCACAACATTTCGTACTTCGTTCAGCGGCACATCTTTGATTTCGCCATTGCGTGCTTGCGCGCGGGATACGAGTTCGTTCCACGCTTCGGTCTGGGCGTCCGCGCCGAGACGCAAGAGTTCACGCGCTTGGGAAAAAAGAACCCGCCCCCATTGAATTGCTTGTTGGATGGGCGGGTTCAATTTGAGCATGTCGAGATGTTGATAAATGAACGCGATGCTCTTTTTCGTGAGTGCGGCAATCTCCTCAACGGTTGCGCCTTCGTCAATCAATTGCTGATAACGCTTGCCGCGCGTCACGGCATCCACATCGGTTTGCACTTCATTCGAGACGAGCGCAAATTCCAAATGTTGACGCCGATTGGTGGGGTCGAGTTTGACGATTTCGACATCAATTTCTTTTTGCCGCGCTTGTTTCGCTGCCCACCAACGATGGCGTCCGTGAATCAGTAAATGGCGCGGCAGATTTTTCTTTTGCTTGCCGCGCGGCGCATCGGGCAAGCGCACCACTTGAATCGGCTGCTGCACACCGCGTTCTTGAATGGACGCGGTGAACTCGGGCGCGCCCAACCATTCGTCGGGCAAGTCGTCTTGGCGGACGACGATCTGACTCAACAAAACTTTCATGGAGGAATCCTCCTTTTTCGCGTGGCGAGGAAATTACGTGTGGTGACGTGCTTGGAGAATTTATGTAGGAATTGCTTCCGTTGTTTCGTCGAAATGGTGCGACTGCGGAGGAAAAAGATGCACCTGTGGTTCTCCGTTCGGCTTGGGCGCAAGATAGATGCCGTTCATGCCATAACAATTTTGCACAAACACTTCATCCACCTCACGAATCCCCGTAACTGTCCAATACATTTTGCCTTTCGACTTGCGACCGACTTGGAGTTCGAGTTGATAAATGTCCACCCACTCGTTATAACGCGACCCGCGCATCATCCCGCGCCCAATTTTTTCGGCGTGTTCTTGCGCTTCTCTGGGATTCGGTGCGACGACCAAACCGGGAATGACGATTGACAATTCATCAGAGCCGCGTTTGCGGTGAAGGGGAATGACGACTTCGATCTTGAAAGAGTAGATGGGCATGGGCAAAGGCACCTCGTCAAAATTGTTTCGACGTAATTATTTACCCATTCTTTGACTTGTCTTGGACATCATTCAATCCCCGCGCGAACCTGATTAACCTGCGCGTACAAAACTATCCCCTCTCTTGCGAGGAGAGGGGTTGGGGGAGAGGTCTTTTCTTGAATCAGTTGGATTAGCCGATGACAATGCTCGGACGATTTTCCCACACACGTTCTTGAGGCGCGACAGCGATGGGTCCCCATTTCGTTTCGATGTCCGCCTCGACGCGCGCCGAGAGACGTGCGCCCTTGCATTCGTTCGGAACCTCGACAATGAGCCACGTGTTGCGCATCCCAACCAATTCTTTCTGTTTGGGCGTGAGTTCCCAACGCGGCTCGCGTTCAAAGCGTCCTTTGTAGGCGACGATGGCGGGGGACACTGTGCCAACTTGAATGTCGGTGCTCACATTGCCGAGCGAGACACCAACTTCGTTCGCTGAAATTTCGGGACCGAATTCGATCTTGACCGTGCGCGGTTCGCCTTCATACAAATCTTTCGGAAAGAGGTCATACACGCGCGGTGCGGCGTCCACGCGTTCGACGCCACGCAGGAGCGCGGTGAAACGAACAAAGGAATAGCGCGCGCCCGCTTTGCGCGATTCCGGGTCGAGTTCAAATTCAAAACCGAGACGCACGGTAAAGTATTGCGCGTTCGGCTCGGCAATGATTTTGGAGAGGTCGGTCAGGCGCTGCACGTCGGGTTTGTGCGTCCGCACCGCGCCGCGCGCCGATTTGTTCACTTCGGCGGCGGACACACTTTTAGTAGAGCCGCCATAAACTTTGGTCGCTTCTTCAATGGCTTCCACTGTCGGTGTTAAGGGTTCCCATTCATTCCAGTCCATAGGTTCCTCCTTACATCCAATCCCCAACCAGCATGAACGGCGCCCAAATGTACGGGTCGTCATGTTGCGTGCGCAGCGCGAGCGTGGCATCGCGGAACGCATGCGCTTTGGCTTGCGCCGTCCCGTTCGGTTTCAAACGTTTGTAAAAATCGAGCATCCATTCCCGCGTCGTGTCCGCGCGCACCGACCACAGCGCGAGCAAAACGGACGACGCGCCCGCATAAAGCAACGCGCGCGTCATGCCGACCAGATCATCGCCGGGGTTCACATCGTTAAACGCGAGCTGACATGCGGACAGGGTTACGAGGTCGGCGCGCAGATTGAGGCGCATCCACTCGCGCGCGGTGAACGCGCCATCCGCGAGCATCACTGCCGAGTTGAGCGAATCGCCGCCGTCGAACGCGCCGTGACATGAGAGATGAATGAGCGATGCATTGGGCACGCGTTCTGCGAGCGCGGCGCGCGTGGCATGTTCATCCGCGACGACGTGTGTGCCAAACAGTTTGGCGACTTCAATTGCCTCGCCGACAAAAATATCGCGCTGCCACGCCGCGTGCGTGTATCCCATCACAAGCGCATCGCCGCCGTCCCTCGTGTTTTGTTCCAAAACGCGTTCCAGCACCGCCGCCGACGGGGCATACATGACTGCGCGGCGCGCGATGAATGGTTCGGCGTTGACGGTGAGCGCGTGGAGTGGAAGCAAGTGCAAAAATTGATGCGGGATGAAATAGACGAGCGACGCGCCACCGAGCAATGGTTCCAGTGGCGCGAGCAGTTCTTCACCAAGACCAAGCCAATCGTGATACAGTTCGCGTTCCGATGCCTGCGCCTGCGAACGACGATACGTGCTGAGCACTTCGCGTTCATAAGGCAGCAAATAGCGATACAACAAACGTTCGCGCGTGAGTGTGAGGGAAAGCATTTTCGGCGCGTCCCAACCCGCGCGCCAGACGAATGCGAGGGTTTGGTCAGCGAGCGAATGAAATTCGACAAGCGCTGTGTCCTTGCCCAAACGCGCGGCAAGTGTTTGTAAGTCGTCCCATGCGGGCGTGTCGCCGCGACGCAGAGAAATGTAAACGGCAGCATCGGGCGAGGCGGTCAGCATTTCATTCCACACACGCTCCCGTTCGTCCGCTAATTTCACGCGCCGTTCGGTGAGCGTGCGTTCCAATTCCGACATGCGGTCGCTGCGCGTGTCCGCGCCCGCGAGATTGTTTTCAATATCGCGCAGCTGCGTGAGGATATTTTTTTCCTGCGTCACGAGCGCGGCAGGAATGGTTGCGGGCGGTGCAAAATCGCCCAACCCGAGTTGGCGTAAGAAAGCGCGGGAACGCGCGGCTTCGCTTTCCGTCAACGCTTCGCGCGCAATATTGGAGTCCATTGAGGAAAGTTCGGCGCACATGGCAAGGTCGCGGTCATATATCTCTGCCAGTTGACGCATTTCAGCTTGTTGTCCAGCAAAGGTGACAGTGGAACGTAGCAATGTCTCTGCTGCTGCACGGGCAACCCCGAACACACGGTGCGCAGCAGACCAATTTTCTTGTTCTCCATAGAGGATGCCAAGATTTCGCGCTGTCCCGAATGCACGTTGGGGGTTTCGATCTACAGTATCTTCAAGTAATGACAATTCATAGTGGTGAATTGCTGCCCGCAAATTGTCGGAATGCTTACCTTGACTACGAATTGCGAAGGCAGATGCCAAATTGTTGTGAGTAACTGCCCAAACTTCGGGAAATTGATCTCGAGTAAGAACTTGCAAGGCACGCTCAAAATGGCTGATGGCATTTTCCAAATTATCCTCTATATCGCCTTGACTCTTGCTCATGTAGACAATTCCCAAATTATTATTTGTCGCAGCCCATTCCCTGGGATAAGTGTCCTCTGTCCTAATTTGTAGTGCCGCTTCATAGTGCCTGATTGCAGAATCATGGTTTGCATTACGGTCGCCACGAATTCGGTTTCTATAAGCAACGGCCAGACTGTTCTGTGTCAACGCCCATCGTTCGGGGTAGGCGTCATGGGTTTGATCCAATAAAGCCAGCTCATAGTGCCGAATAGACTCTTCCAAATTTTCCGCTCGATCACCGCGAATTCGACTCTGGTATGCCTCACCCAAGTTGTGCTGAGTGACCGCCCAATCCTCCGGGGACGCTTCGCGCGTTCTCACAAGCAACGCGCGCTCGCAACAGCGAATTGCCTCTTCTAAATTGTCTGCCCGCTCACCGCGAATACGCTTCATATAGATCGCGCCCAAATGGTTCTGTGTCTTCGCCCAATCAATCGGGAATGCTTCGCGGGTATACACCTGCAGTGCAAGCTCACAACAATGAAGTGCCTGCTCTTGATTCTCCGCAGGTTCACCATAAATGCGTTCTCTATAAGTGTCAGCCAGATTGTACTGTGTCAGTGCCCAATCCGTAGGAAATGCTTCGCGCGTATACACCTGCAGTGCAAGCTCATAACAACGAAGTGCCTGCTCTTGATTCTCCGCAGGTTCACCACGAATCCGCTGCGCGTAGGCAATTGCCAAGTTCATCTGCGTTGTCGCCCACTCAGCAGGAGTGACCTCGCGCGTTAAAACCTCAAGAGCGAGTGTGTAGCATCGAAGCGACTCTTCAAGATTTTCTACGCGTTCACCGAGTATACGCTCACTGTAAGCTAGCCCAAGGTTAGTTTGCGTTTCAGCCCATTCTTTGGGAAAGCGGTCACGCGTTCTCACTTTCAGTGCCCGCTCGCAACAGCGAATTGACTCTTCGATATTATTAGACCGGTCGCCAATTATGCGGTTTTGATAAACTAAACCCAAATTGTTCTGAATGCTCGCCCAAAATGGGGGATAGTTCTCAAAGGTATAAACTTCTAAGCCTGTATTCAAGGGTTGACTGAATCTTAACAATTTTACGATAACATCAGCGTCATTTGTGGTGTTGGAAAACGCAGCCGTTCTAACACATCGGTTTGCATGCTGGTCAGTGCGGGATAGGTCCATAAACAACTGCCATCCGCGAATTGCAACAAGACGACCATATAACTCCCAAAGAGTTCGAGTAGCGCGCGCCCTGTGAGATGACGCTGCGCCTGCCGCACCAGATGTTCCAGCAGACAATAGACCAACAACGCGAGCATGACAATCAAGACCAAACTGACCAAGCGCTCGTCTTTATGCAACCACAGGGGATGAATCTGGAGCGGCCCTTTGACAATCGCAAAGCGTTTCTCCGCCAAATCTTGCTGTTTGAAGTGCTGTAAAACTTCCAGCGCACTCAAGTCCCAGCGATTGGTGACGAGTGGATAACGCCCATCCCGTGCTTGTTGCTGTGCGAGTCGTGTGGCATTCACTTGAAACGTCAGAATGAGCGCCCCCTCTTCACCCTGCAAGGCGACATCCACCAGCGTTTTGGCCGCATTGCCGCGCTGCGCCAAATGAATTTGTGCTTCGACATACGCCCGCCGTTTGTATTTGCGCTGATTCAAATGACCTTGAATGGCGGTCAGCCGATGGCACAATTTGTCGAGTTGGGCTTGGCGTTTTTCGGCATCCAATTTGGCTTTGGTCTGGCTATACACGACCAAGACGCGCACGCGCAAGGTTTGGTCGGGCTGTGTCAGAGTATGTTCGCGCCAGACACCGGCATACCGCGGGGCGGTCTGCGCCGGGGCACGTTGCGGCAAATAGTCCAGGGGCGCTGCGCGCAACTCTGCCGCAGGCACGGCGTCCAGCACGGCTTGTAACGCGGCATCGGCAGTGATGGGGCTGATAAAAAATTGGTGTTGCTGCTCATACCAGAGCAAGGTTTCGATGGTCGCCATGCCCCGATCATGCACGACGGTTGTGTCGGTTTCTTGCCCTTTGGGTAGCAAGGTGCGCACTGCGGTCAGATTTTCGCGCGGCGTGGTTACATCTGCCGTATTGCCGACCAACACGCGAAAGGCGAGGGGCAGCCCGTCGCCGGTCACGTTCACGCCGAGATTGAGTTGCTTGCTGTCGGAACGTTGATCGCGGCTATAGCCAAACTTGACCATTTCGCTCTCGGTGTACAGTCCTTCAAAATACGTCGAAGTGATGTCGTAGTGCAACCACGCGAGCGGCAAATGATACTGTTGAAGGGCTTGCTGAATGACGGTTTGCCACACGGCTTGATGCTTGGGAAAGAGTGCATCGAGGGTTTCGCCCAAGCGCGTATCGTGGGCTTGCGCCGGTGCCACCTGTAACGCAGCGGACAATGCGGTGTGTTCTAACCAAGCGCCCACTTTATAGAGCGGGCGCGGGGCCTGCAGCCGATTGCAGACCAACAGTTGGGCGATGTGTCCATGCGAGACGGTATGGTCACTGGGACACTGTTCATTCACCGCCGTCACCACGCCCAGTTCGCGCAAGAGGGGCAGGGTGAGCAAGGCTGCCCCGGGATTGCGTGCCACTTGGGATTGAAACGAACGCGCAAACAGTTCCGCTTGGGTTGAATTCATCGCACACCTCGCTGGGCAAAGATGCGCTCAACACTACGCAAATGCTATGGGATTGTCAAGGTGCAATTAAGATTTTACCAACCCTTGAATACAGGCAAAGACCAAATCATCACCGCCATTCTCGACCGCCTCTTTGCGCCCGAATTGGCGGGCTTGCAAGCGCTCGTCACCGCCGACGGTTCGGCGCGCGAACGACTGCTGCAATTCGCCGCCATGACCGCGCGCGAAATGAAACACATGCTGCGCGTCGCCCCGCTAACCTATGAATTTTACGCCCTCGCCTTTCGCGACAAAAACGTCCGCAAAGCGCTGCGCCGCTATCTGCGCGCGTATCACGCCCATTTGACGCCGCTGGTGGAGCAAGGCATCGCACACGGCGAATTTCGCGCGGACGACGCGGCGCAGGTGGCAATGACGCTCGTCGCCGTCGGCGAAGGCACGCTCTTGGTGTGGATTTTTGACCCGAAAAGCTTTGACCTTGAGCGCCAAATCGTGGCGGGCATGACGCACGTCCTCGACGGCGTGAGCGTTGCTGCCAAAAAGCAAAAACGATAGGAAATTGCCATGAGCGAAAATGTTTTGATTCAATTGGAGCATGTCACCAAAGAATACGCGCTCGGCGAAACCACCGTCCACGCGCTGCGCGGTTTGGACCTCGAACTCGAACGCGGCGAATTTACCATCCTGCTCGGACCTTCGGGCTGCGGCAAAACGACCACGCTAAATTTAATCGGTGGGCTGGATGTGCCGAGCAGCGGCGCAATCTGCGTCGGCGGGCATGACATTGCGCGGTATAACGAAAGCCAACTCACCGAGTATCGTCGCCGCGAAATTGGTTTTGTCTTTCAATTTTTCAATCTCATCCCCACCCTCTCCGCCGCCGAAAATATAGAATTCGCGCTCGCGTTGAACGACAGCACGCGCGATTTGCGCCCGCGCGCGTTAGAGCTGCTCGAACGCGTTGGCTTGCGTGACCGCGCAAATCATTTTCCCGCGCAGCTTTCGGGAGGGCAACAGCAGCGCGTCGCCATCGCGCGCGCGCTCGCCAACAATCCCGCCGTCTTGTTGTGCGACGAACCGACCGGCAACCTCGACGCGGAAACGGGACAACACGTTCTGCGCGTCATTCACGAACTCAATCGCGCGCAAGGCGCAACCGTCATTCTCGTCACGCACAATGCCGCCATCGCGCCGATGGCGGACCGCGTGGTGCGTTTGCATGACGGCGCTCTCGCGCAAATGCAAATCAACCGCGCGCCGCAAGACGTGATGCAGTTGGCATGGTAAAGGCGCAATGATTCATTTGCTCTTGCTCAAAAATCTGCGCGACCTGCGCGCGACGTGGGCGCAAACGCTCGCGCTCGTCGTCATTGTCGCGCTCGGCGTGGCGAGTTACGTCGCGCTCATCGGCGCGTACCGCGATTTGGCGACTTCGTACAATCACACGTACGCGCAGCTCCGTTTTGCGGATGTTACATTTGACCTTGAAACCGCGCCGCCGCACGTCGTCAATCAAATCGCAAAAATTCCGGGCGTCGCCGCCGTCACGGGTCGCTTGATTGTGGATACGGGGCTCGACTTGCCGCCCGAACTCGGCGGGACGCCGAAAGAAAAAATTCGCGCGCGCTTGATTGGAATTCCGCAAGACGCGCATCCCGCCGTGAACGATGTGTTGGTCGAGCAGGGGCGTTATTTGGAACCGCGCGATGCAAAGGTCGCGCTGCTCGAATCGCATTTTGCCAACATGTATCATCTCGCGCCCGGCGCGACCTTGACGCCGATTGTCAATGGACGCAAGCAGCCGTTCCAAATCGTCGGCACGGTGGCGAGCCCCGAATATCTCATCGTCAGCGCGAGTCGCCAAGATGTGATTCCCTCGGCGCGCACGTTTGCGGTACTCTTTGTGCCGTTAGCCGAATTGCAAAAACTTGGCGGGAACGCGGGCATCAACAATCTCGCCGTGCGTTTTGCGTCGGATGCAAACGCGAGTGAAACCATTCAAGCGATTCGCCGCGAATTGAACGCGTATGAAATCAATGCCACCACACTGCAAGCAGACCAAGCATCCAACGCCGCGCTGCATCTTGATCTCGAAGGGTATCGTGA
>WBZO01002431.1_pt1 | contig 24174 bp, 15 predicted proteins | sample 5204261 | NCBI WGS metagenome assembly WBZO01 (sample SAMN12412400, study PRJNA552823) | activated sludge metagenome | isolation source: activated sludge from anammox sidestream of wastewater treatment plant... | place: USA: North Carolina | collected 2017-09
GTCTTTTGGGCGCTGGCTGTGTTAGTGAAATAGTTACGTAGCTAAGGCTATGCGCCTATTTCACTGCCTTGCCAGCCCCCAAAATACACTCGCCGAAATACCCAACTTATCTCCGGCACGTTCCTAAAAATAACACTGTCAAAATATAAACACCATCACCATAAGAAAATAGCCTGCCTTCCCTGAATGAATCTCTCCGTTATCATTGTCAACTACAACGTGCAGCACTTCCTCGAACAGTGCCTGTTGTCTGTCCGAAAAGCCTCCGCTGCGCTGGAAGTTGAAGTTTATGTGGTGGACAACAATTCTGTGGACGGTTCCGTAGCAATGGTGCACGAGAAATTCCCCGAAGTAAAGCTCATTGTCAACCGGGAAAATACGGGCTTCGCAGTCGCCAACAACCAGGCGATTGTGCAATCGGTGGGGAAATACGTACTCCTGCTCAACCCTGACACCGTCGTGCGGGAAGACACCTTTAGAAAATGCCTCAGTTTCATGGAGGCTCAGCCTGAGGCGGGAGGCCTCGGTGTTAAAATGATTGACGGTAGCGGCAAATTCCTGCCCGAGAGCAAGCGGGGCTTCCCCTCTCCCTTCGTGGCTTTTTGTAAAACCTTTGGGCTGTCCACGCTTTTCCCCAAATCAAAAACCTTCAACCGCTACCACCTGGGCTACCTGTCGCCGGACGAAACGCACGAGGTGGACGTGCTCGCCGGCGCATTTATGCTGCTGCGTCGAAGCGCCTTGGACAAAGCCGGACTGCTTGACGAAGACTTTTTTATGTACGGCGAAGACATTGACCTGAGCTACCGCATCGTGCAGGCAGGATTTAAAAACTACTACTTCGCTGACACTGCCATCATTCACTACAAAGGTGAAAGCACCAAAAAAGGCAGCCTCAACTACGTGCGCACCTTTTACAACGCCATGATCATTTTTGCCCGCAAACATTTCTCAGGGCGGCAGGCACGGCTCTATATCGCCATGATTTATGGAGCTATTTACCTCAGAGCAGGCCTGACGCTGCTCAGCAATTTTTTAAAAAAAAGCGCCCTGCCCCTGCTCGATGCCGCTATGCTCATCGCCGGGCTGCTCGGTCTGAAATACTTCTGGGCGAGGTACTACTACCACGACCCTGGCTATTACGACCCCAAATTCGTCTGGTTCAATATTCCGCTCTACGTCGTTGTTTGGTTAGGCTCGGTGTTTTTCACAGGAGGCTACGACAACCGCTACGACCTGCGTCGGCTGGTGCGGGGCCTGATCATCGGCACGGTGGTGCTCTCAGCAATCTACGGCTACCTGCCGCTTGAGCTGCGGCCCAGCCGGGCCATCATCTTGTTGGGAGCCGTCTGGGCGGTGACAGCACTGGCAGGCCTGCGAACGCTGATCCATTTTTTTCGCACAGGAAACTTGTCCGTCGGCCGCACCCGCCCAGAAAACCTCATCATCGTTGGCTCAGAAGCCGAGAGCGAGCGGGTGCGCAAGCTGCTGGAACGGACCCAGGTGCAGAAAAACTTCATCGGCACGGTGCGAGCCCTCCCCGATCATCCTGCTGGTGGCCATCTGGAGTTCCAAAATCCTCCTTCTGCTATTGGTACACTTGACCGCCTGAACGAGGTGGTGCAGATCTTTAAAATTGATGAGATCATCTTTTGCTCCCAGGATATCAGCTCAGAGGAGATCATGCAGTGGATGAGCCGTATCGGGCCGGGCGTTGATTACAAAATCGTGCCCCGGGAAAGCCTCAGCATCATTGGCAGCAGCTCAAAAGATGCAGCGGGAGAGTTGTACACCATCAAAATCCGGTTTAACATTACCACTCCTACGGCACGGCGAAACAAGCGGGTTTTCGACCTGTTGGCTGCAGTGGTGGGAGGCCTCTTCAGCGTGCCCCTTTTATTTTTGGTGAAAAACAAAAGCGGATTTTTTAAAAATACCTTCCAGGTTCTTTGGGGTCAAAAATCCTGGGTCGGTTATTATAAGCTCCCTTCCGAAACCCAAAACCCGAAAGTTTCAGGCTCAAACCCGTCCATTCGCCCCGGCGTTCTCACTCCGCTCGATGCCTTGCCTGGCCGGCAGCTCGACGCAACAACCATCGAGCTGCTGAATTTCCTGTACGCCAGAGACTACACCACCGCTCGGGATGTGGAAATTGTGTGGAAAGGTCTGAGGGAGCTAGGGCGTCGCAGCCGTGTTAGCTGAGGAAGAGCCTGCCGCTCACGTCGTGGCAAACAAGCTCTTAGTGATTAAAAAAAACGGGGATTCCGCACGGCCGCACCCGGCTTCAGCAGACTGTATTCCAGCATCAGTTCAAAAGTGCCCTGGGTGTCGCGCCGTAAATTGCTGAGGGCAATGTCATAAGCGAAGCCTGCTTTCCAGCGCAGGCCGGACTGGTATTGCAGAATGGCGACGAGCGCATCGCCGGTGGTACCTGTCCCGTTACGGCTCCAGCGGAAAGTACCTCCGGCCCAGAGGCGGCTGTTTTTCAGAAAACCAAAGCTGAGGTGGGCATCCAGCGAAGGAGGTGCATTTTCCAAAATCCTTGCAGCTAAGGCAGGGCGCATTTTGAGGGTGGGTGAAATTTCAACCAGCAAGCCTAGATTGAGAAATAGGGTAGGGCTTGCACCCGGTGGATTTGCTGCCGTGCTGCCATCGCCTTCCAGCAGCCCCCCTTCGAGCAGGTAGGGCATGGAGAAGCCTGCGTAAAAGCGGTCTGTCTCAAAGTGCGCACCAATCCCCACGTTGAAGAGAGGTTTAAAACCTTCCGTTCCGGCAGCGGGATCGGCCTGGCCGGTGATTGTCTTTGCCTTGTTCCAGTCAGTCAGGTGGTGGAGGTAGCTGGCCTGCATGCCAAGGCCGAGCCTGCCTTGGCCGAACTGCATCCGGTAGGCATAGGCCAGATTGACAAAAGTAGAGTGGAAAAAGCCGATCCGGTCGTTCACCAGTGTCAGCCCCAGACCTACCCGGTCGGCAAAGGCTGGCGTGCTGAAACTCAGCGACTGGCTGAGGGGAGCACCTTCCAACCCTACCCACTGCTGCCGGTGGAAAGCCGTAAGAGAAGGATGTCCATTGCTGCCCGCAGCACCCGGATTCAGCAGGAGTTTGTTGTAAAAAAACTGGGAAAAGACGAGCTCCTGTTGTGCAGAAGCTACCAGGGCAAGCAGAAGTAAAGCGAAGCAGTGCAGGTATCTCATTTGTTATTTTAGTTTTTAAAAACGGCCCGGCAGATGTGTGTTGTCTCAAAAGTTGTCGTTGGCGCTGTGCGGCTGCCCGCTGCATTGCACGCCTCGAAACACCTTCTACTCAAGCAGTCATGCCTTTCAGAAAACACCGGGAGCGCTCACCATGCCCACCCCTACCGGATGATGACCACGTAGCCCGACAAATGCGTTTTTACAGCGTCCTTCAGGGTCAGTTGATAAAAGTAAGTGCCGGCAGGAAGTGGCTCCCCCATGTACTTGCCGTCCCAGTCGTTTTGATAATTCTGCGTTTCAAAAATTTTACCCCCCCAACGGTTGAAGATGGCCAGCGAGCTGCCGGGAAAACTCACTGCACAGGGAATGATAAAGGTGTCGCTTGCCCCGTCACCGTTAGGCGAAATCAAATTCGGCACAAAGCATTTGGACGGATCCGTCGTCCCTTCCAGCTCAAGCCGGACCAGTGCCGTGTCGCAGAGCTCAGGGCAGCTCATTGAGCAGAGCATATAGCTAAATTCATCTGCACCAAAAGCATGAGGGTAGGGCGTGTACGAAATGCTGGTACCTGTGCCGTCGTCCTCCAGCCAGCCTTTTAGTGGTTTTTTTAAAATGAAAAACTCCCAGTCAGAGGCGTTTTCGAGCAGGTCATTGTCTAAGAGATTGACGTGCTGCAAGCTGCCGCCGGCAGGAACCGCCAGCACCTCAGGGCGGGCTTCAATGCCTTCGAGCAATAGCGTGACGGTGTCGGCCCCTGCATCTGGGCAGGTGCCGTTTGTCAGCGTCCAGACGAAGCGGTTGCTGCCGGGATGAAGTCCCGTTGCGAAGGTTGTGGGCTGGCCGGGCTGCAGGACGATGGCCCCGTCCAGCGAAGTCCAATACCCCCCGCCGGTCAGGGGTTGAGCAGCCTGCAGCAGAGGCCTGTCGTCGCCGGGGCAAATCACCTGGTCGGTACCAGCGAAGGCGAGTCCCTCCTGAGGTGGTACTACGACCAACTCGAAATCATCGGAAATAGCGGATTGACAATCACTTAAAGCGGCGATGGTGCGATAAGTGCCCGCCTGAGCCGATGTCACCGCCGGCAGTGTCAAAGAAGTTTCAGGCCCTGCACTGAGCAGTTGATTGTTTTGTCCAAAATAAAATCTGTAGGTAGCCCCAGGCATTGCATTGGCGACGGAGATAGTGGCTTCGCTCCCTTCGCAGGCGGTCGGGTTGCCGGTGAGTACCGGCTTTGGTGGCACTTCCTGTACAAACACGGTGGCAGAGCCGGTGACTGGTATTGAACAGCCTGGTAGCTCCACTACGACCAGGTAGCCGCCCTGCTGGTTCGTCTTGATGTTTTCCAGCAGGGGGTTGTGGATGTTTGCATGAAAACCCGCCGGGCCGTACCAGGTGTATGTGGCACCGGGAATCAGTGTCGAGCTGAGTTGTACCTCGCTGCCCTCGCAGGCAGGAGAACTTGCCGTCGCCGGATTGTCCACCTCAATGCTGGTTGCCAGCCCGAATACCGTCACAGATTTGAGGTTGGAAGGTTGCGGCTCGCAGCCGTCCACCTTGACCGTGACGAAATATTTGCCCGAATTGGAGGGCATTACAGAGGGCAGAAAATAGGTGGGAAAAGTAGTTACTGAAAGCAGGTAGTCGGTCTGGCCATCATGGAAGTACCAATGGTATTCAACTTCATTGCCCGAATAGAGGCTGGCATTTAACTCCAGCGTTTCACCCTGGCAAAGTACGTCATCAGGTGCTTCGAGCACGGGAGTCGGTGGCATTTGGCCTACCTGGACAACGGTAGACTGGGGAGGAGACAGACAGCCTGCGGGAGATTCTAACCTGAGGGTATAAGCTCCCTGCTGGCTGGGCTGAACGGGGTCGAGCAATAGTGGAAATGGCCCGGTTGCCACAGCAGATGAGGTGAAGGCAAAGCCAGCCGGCCCTGTCCAGGTGTATTGAACAGGCCCGCTGAAAAATACCTCGTTCCCGGCGCTGAGGGTGACTGGGCTGCCTTCGCAGTAGCTCCCCCCACCTGTCAGGCCGGTGATTTCGGGAGAGGGGTTGGCCGGAACGACGGTGAGCGTGCTGGCTTGCGCCGTGCAGCCATTCGTCCTGACGGTCAACTCAAAAGAAGTAGTATCGTGTATAACGTAAGTGGGGTTCTGCTCAATGGAAATGATCACTCCCGTTCCGGCGATGCGCCATTCGTACACGCCCTCAGGGACAGTAGAGGCAAATAGATTGACGGTTTCACCGGCGCATATCGGGCCGTTGCTCCAGGCGATTGCTACGGGTTCGGGCTTTACCTCAATGGAAATAGGGTCGGAAAAAGCCGATGGGCAAGTGTTGACGACGCTCCTCACCAAAAATGGCGGCACGGCATCTATGCTGCCGGGTGCTAGCGTGAGCAAGGGGTCGCCATCGCCGACGTTGTCGCCGTTGCCGTTGATCCATTCGTAGTAAACAGCCCCGGCAAGTACGGGGTTTTGCACCTGCAATTTGATCTCTCCTTCGGGGCAAACGGGGCTGTTGGTCGCTACCAGTGGCACGTCGGGTTGTGCCAGGATACCATCCACCACGATGGTGGCCGTGGACTGGCAGCCGTTGGTGGCGGTCACGGTGAGGGTGTAGGCGCCCAGGTCGCCGAATTTCGTATTATAGATTAGAGGATTGGGGGAGTTCGAGCTAAAGCCGTTAGGCCCTGTCCAGTGCCAGGCAGCAATGCCGTTCAGGTTGGAAAAAAATTGCAAAGTACCCCCTTCGCAAGGCTGGCTCAGGTTGAAATCGGGTGTTACCGCTGGGGTGGATAGCAGGCTCACCGGCATTTCCGCCGATTGCAGCGTGCAGCCGTCTGTTTGCACCTTCATCCCGTAGTTGCCCGCATCAGAAGATTGCACTGCATTGAGGTTCAGGATGTTGGATACTTGCCCCGGCAAGGGGTTGCCATTCAGAAACCATTGGTAGCTCACCTGTGAGCCGCTGTAAGTCTGCACTGATAGCTGGATGTCTTCTCCGGGGCAGGCAGGGCCGGTACTTTGAATGAGGGGCATGGCAACGGGATTGACGACGCCTGTGACGAGGATGGCTTCGGAGGTCGTGCAGCCAAAAATATTGGTGACCTCCAGCAGGTAGCTGCCGTTGGCCGAAGCAGAGACGTTTGGGATAAGAGGATTGGCCAGTTGCGAAGCAAAACCGTTGACGCCACTCCACTGGTAGCTCAGGCCCAACCCTGTGGCGTTGCTCGAAAAGCTGAGGTCACGGGGAGAGCAGTCGGGTGCTTTTTCGTAATCGAAAACCGGATCCACAGTTGGCAGCGGATTGAGAGCCAGGGTCGTCTGCGATAGATTTTCTGAGAGGCAGCCATCCACTTCCACTTCCAGCCTAAATGTCTGGGCAGCAGAGACGCTTTGCACGATGGGGTTAGGCTGCATGGAATAAATAGCTTGCTGCCCTGCTTTTCGCCAGCGGTAAATTGCCCCCGGCAGAGGGTTGGAGAGCAATTGCCCGTTTCCGCCGGGGCAGACAGCTCCTGTATTTTCTGCAAAGGCCTGAGGCCTGAGCTTGATGTTCAGACTAAGGGGAGCGCTCTCCGACCAGCACCCGGTGCTATCGGTGACTCGCACCTTCCAGTCGCCGGGCAGATAGGCCGGATGGTCAGGAGCGAGTGCAGTAAAGTTTTCTGTCGTAGTAAGGCCGGACATAGCTAGGGTTGCCGGACTTTGGCCCAAAGGTCCAATCCATTCAAATTTTTCACCGGCGACGTCGGTTTTTAGCTGGAGCTTCTCGCCCCAACAGATTGCAGGCGCAGCCAAAAGCGTAGGGGTGCCGGGCGGGTTGTTGACGATGAGGTTGGTAGTAGCACTTGCGGGATTGCAGCCCGGAGCTTCTACCGTCAGGACATAAGACCCCGACTGGTAGGTTTTCACGTCAGGCAAAACGGGATTTGGCGAGGCAGAGGAAAAGCCTGCCGGGCCTGTCCATTGGTACGAACCACCTAACGGAAGAGGATTGGGGGAGGTGATTTTCAGCAGCACGTCATCCCCTTTGCAGGCGGTGGGAGGCGCTTCAAGGTGCAGCGTCCACGCAGTCCCCGGCAGCAATTCCACCGGAGGGGCGGACTTTACTAAGGAGCAGCCCAGGCGCTCACCTTTGACTACAGGTTGGTACGACCCCACCGACAGGCCGCCGAAATGCTTGTCAGAAGACCAGGTCTGCCCGCCGTCAATGCTGAATTGCAAGGAGGTAGCTCCCTTTGCAAAGATTTCCAGCGTTCCGTTGTTGCCGCCCAGGCAGACCACAGGATCTGCTTTTTGAAGACTGTCAATTTTCAGGAATCCCTCTGAGAACAAGCAGCCCAGGCAGGGGGCAGAAGTCTGGTCGTCCGTGCAAACCATGACCGGCCCACCCAAGCCAACGAGTCTTACTTGTTGTGAAATATTGGCTCCCTGCGAATTGGGCGGCAGGAAGGGGTCGTCATTTTTCACTAAGAAAATAGAATCGCCTTGGCAACTGCCGCCATTGGCAAAAGACAGCAGCGGTATTTCCACCCCCGGCTGGAGGAACAACCCCGGGCCGGTGGCGTTCAGGGTAAATTGGATGTAGTCGTATCCCGGCTCCTCTACTGGAGCGTCAAAGCGGGAGGAATTGCCTAAGAGCATTTCACTGGGTACCAGGCTCTTCAGGTCGTAAACGTCAAAAAAAGAAGTGGGTACTTTCACCACGATTTGCGCCATTTCGAGAGGGCTGACGGGCGGGGAGGAGGCATCCGTCCACAAGGCGACCTCGTAGCGCCCCTGGGGGGTAGCTTTCAGGCGGTAACTTACTATGCAGCCCGCCTGTGCAAAGCAACTTGCAGAGCCAGGGTCGTAATTGCCCGTGTAGGCATCTCCTGCGGCACCTTCGATGTACAGCTCATTTCCTGCCGGGATGTTGAGCGAGTTGGGGGGTGAGAATGGGTCGGCAGCGGGGTTCATCAGTTCGAGAATCCCCGTGCATCCATTTTTATTTTCAAATGAAAAAAGCGGGACGGGCTGGCCTGCTTCGTACACCAGCGCTTGTGTTGCGCTGAGGAGTTTGAAAATGGCATAAGCAGCGCCTGGGTTTTCAACCGGGCTTTCAATGAGGTTTGTCAGTTGCCAGGTGCCTGCATTGCTCACCAGATTTTCCACTTCAAACGCACCGGCAGGCACCACGAGGGTCACCTGCCCGCCGTAGGTGATGTTTGCCACCGGCTGGGGCCAGGTGACTTGAGGGCGGGCTAGGACGGTGTACGTGATGCCGTCGGGTTGGAGCAGCAGTTTGAGTTCGACCTGCGCTTGCAAGGGGCGGGCAGCACCAGCCACCAGGATGAGCATTAGTAAAAAAATTTGTTTTTCCTTCATTGTTGGGGGGCTTGTGCGATTTGGGATTGGAAATTTTGGGGTTTGGGTTTTTGAGGAAAATCCCCTGGTTTGAGCCGGAATGCACTCACCACTGCTAAAACCGTATCTCCACATTGCTTTTAGGAGTATTACGCAGAAATCTAATCTTTTAGAACTTGTTTGCTATTTGGTCACTTGGTCAAAAACGGCCCTTTTCCCTCCTATTTTTACCTTTTTCCAGTTCCGTAGCGCTGCTACGCCATTTCAAAAAGCTAAAAACCTGACGAAAAATTGCTCGTTTTCAGATGCTGTTGGGGTTGGGCTGCCGCAGATAAAAAGAATGGATTTTTTGTCCAGAGCCAAGGAAACTTTGAAGGAATAGCCTTAGCTATTGCTGAAAAATTGGCTTGGCTCTGGGCGGAAAAGACACCTTTTTAGCCCGGTAAGCTTCAATCCCAACGGCATCTCTGCGCAAGCACCAAAACGCAAACTAGCTCTAAAACAATGATTACAAATGCAGATGGCGGAGTTTGAGGCATCGGCCCATGGGATGGTTGTGGGCGAAAAATATCACAACAAACATGCCGAAGGGGGCTGGGTTAAATTGTTTTATTAAAAAAAATTTAATTTAAAATCAACGAAAATAAGCACCTGAAGGCGTATAGGATGCAGGGTAGATAAACCAGTTTGAACCAGCAGGTCAGGCAACTAACCAGTCATTTTGACGTTATATCCCCGTTGTCTTTAACAGGTAAAACAGTGCGAAAAGAGTTGGCTATTACACCTGAATTGCCTCTTGGTTTCGTACCTTTGCAGAATGGATACATTAGATATAAAAGAAGAAATCAAACCGTCAAATGGCAATTACGATGCCGGCAACATCAAGGCATTAGAGGGACTGGAAGCAGTGCGCAAACGCCCGGCAATGTACATAGGAACTACGGACACAAAAGGCCTTCACCACCTTGTGTGGGAGGTGGTGGACAACTCCATTGACGAACACCTCGGAGGATACTGCGACCGCATAGACACCATTATTCATCCTGACAACTCCATCACGGTTACGGACAACGGTCGGGGTATTCCGGTTGACATGCACCCGAAGTTGAAAAAGTCTGCTCTTGAGGTGGTAATGACCGTGTTACACGCAGGAGGGAAGTTTGACAAGGACACCTATAAGGTCTCGGGCGGGCTGCACGGCGTAGGTGTCTCTTGCGTCAATGCCTTATCTATCCATCTCAAAGCCGAAGTACACCGCAATGGCAAAGCCTATGTGCAGGAATATTCGCAGGGGAAGCCTCTCTACAGCGTACGCGAGGTAGGCCCCTCTGAAGGGAATGGAACTATCGTTACCTTCAAGCCCGACCCTGAGATATTTGAAACCTTAGAATACAAATACGAAACCCTCGCCAACCGCTTCAAAGAACTGGCGTTCCTCAACAAAGGACTGACGTTAACCATTACTGACGAGCGGCAAAAAGATGCAAAAGGCAATTTCAAAACAGAAACTTTCCACTCCGAAGGTGGCCTGCGGGAATTTGTCGAATACCTGGACGAGACCAGGGTCAAGTTGATTGACAAGCCCATCTACGTGATGGGCAAAGAGGAAAACGTGGAAGTTGAAGTGGCCATGCTCTACAACACCTCTTACTCAGAGCACGTCTTCTCCTACGTCAACAACATCAACACCAGCGAAGGGGGTACGCACGTCAGCGGGTTTCGCCGGGCGCTGAGCCGGGTACTGAACAAATACGGAGAGCAGTCCGGCATGATCGCCAAAGCCAAAGTTTCTCTCTCGGCCGAAGACTTCAGAGAGGGGCTTACTGCCATCGTTTCGGTAAAAGTGCCGGAGCCTCAGTTCAAAGGGCAGACCAAAAGCGAACTGGGCAACTCCGAGGTGACGGGCATTGTGTCTCGTGCGGTGGACGATGCGCTCTCCACTTACGTAGAGGAAAACCCGGCTGCTGCCAAGAAGATCATCGAAAAGGTTATCCTGGCTGCTACTGCCCGGCAGGCTGCCCGCAAAGCGCGGGAACTGGTGCAGCGCAAAAACGTGCTGACGGGCAGCGGCCTGCCAGGTAAACTCGCCGACTGCTCCAGCAAAGACCCGGGCTTGAGCGAGATCTTCCTCGTAGAGGGTGACTCAGCCGGCGGCACCGCCAAACAAGGCCGCGACCGGAACTTCCAGGCCATCCTGCCCCTCCGGGGAAAGATCCTCAACGTGGAAAAGGCACTGGAGCACAAAATCTACGAAAACGAAGAGATTAAAAATATCTTCACCGCGCTCGGTGTCAGCATCACTGAGAACGACGAAGGCGAGCGCATCCTCAACATCGAAAAACTGCGCTACCACAAAATCGTCATCATGTGTGACGCGGACATTGACGGCAGCCACATCACGACGCTGATTCTGACTTTCTTTTTCCGCTACATGCGCTCCCTCATTGAAAACGGGTACGTTTACATCGCAGCACCGCCGCTGTACATGGTTAAAAAGGGCAAACAGTTTCGCTATTGCTGGAATGATGAGGAGCGCAGAGATGCCGTTGCCAACTATTCCAACGGCCCGAACGACACCTCCGTCAAGGTGCAACGATACAAAGGTTTGGGTGAGATGAACTCCGAACAACTTTGGGAAACGACGATGGATCCGAATTCCCGCATCCTGCGCCAGGTGACCATCGAAGATGCTGCCGAGGCCGATCGCATTTTCTCCATGCTCATGGGCGAGGACGTTCCGCCCCGTCGGGCCTTCATCGAGGAAAATGCGAAATATGCCAAAGTAGATGCCTGAGCAGACCTGTAGCATTGCTGCCTTTTTCATTTATTGTGTTTGGTAACTATTTAACGGCAGATAATTTGAGGGGGAAGGGTTGAAGGTTTTTCCCAAAAACACCCCAAATTGCAGGAGGAGGAAGAAAAAATGAAATTTTTTCTTCCTCCTCCTTTTAGAAGCTGTTTGGATTGGGCTGCCCGAGAGGAAAAGACGAACTTCAAGCCCGGTGGGCTAAATTCAAACAGCTTCTTAAACGCTTGTTTGCATTTTGGTGATTGAGGTAAAGCCTGGCGAAAAAGGGTCGCTTTTGACCAAGTGACCCAATCACAAACAAGCTCTTAAGAAACAGAACATTCATAAATTGTACTCATAATTTTCAAAAAGCCCGTAGTAGAAATGGTTTTTTTAAAATAAAAATGTACACCTTATTTCTTCTTCGATCCTGAGTAGCTACAGATGGGGTTTTATATCCCTCTTCTCCTCGGGTAAAGTGTTTTTGGTCGGAGGTGCCTTACTTTACGTTCATGCCAAGAATCATGGGAATTGACTACGGTACTAAGCGTACCGGCCTCGCAGTAACTGATCCTTTGCAAATCATTGCTACGAGCCTTGCAACCATACCGACGGCTGAGGTGTTTGAGTTCCTGGCCAGCTATTTACAGGAAGAGGAAGTCGAGAAAATTGTGGTAGGAGAGCCGCTTTACCCAGATGGTCAGCCAGCGCAGATAGCCCATCTCGTAAAGGGATTTGTCAATAAACTAAGGAAGCAATTCCCTGATATTGAAGTTGTTATGCACGATGAGCGGTTTAGTTCTGAGGCGGCTAAAGGCATTCTGCTCCAAAGCGGCATCGGCAGGAAAAAACGCCGGGATAAAAGCCTGGTTGACCGCATCAGTGCGGCGTTAATCCTGGAAGATCACTTGAAAAGCATTGGCAAGTTTTAACTGCCAGGCAGAAGGACTTTTGAAAAAAATCTTCGTTTTTTCTCCCTTCTTCCAGCTCTCCACAGCAGGTAGGGTAAATTTCGGACAACCCATCACTGCGGACAACCGGGCCGGCCCGCCCGGGCACGAGGGCAGGCGGCTCAACAACGAATATCAAAAATGATTTTACCTGTTTATGCATTCGGCCAGCCAGTACTGAAAAAGGTAGCCGAAGATATCACACCAGATTACCCGAATCTTCAGCAAGTTATCGAAGACATGTGGGAAACCATGTACAATGCAGAAGGTGTCGGTCTTGCTGCCCCACAAGTTGGCCTGGCCATCCGGCTTTTTGTCGTGGATACCCACCCCAAAAAGGACGAAGACACTGAAGAGAAGGAGGAAAAGGAAGACGCTACCCAGCCGCCTATCAAGCAGGTTTTCATCAATGCCCAGAAGGTGGCTGAAAATGGGGATGAATGGAGCTTTGAAGAAGGCTGCCTCAGCATCCCTGACATCCGGGGCGACGTTGACCGACCAGCGCGGATTCACCTGCGCTTCTTAGATGAAAACTTCCAGGAACAGGACATGGTCTTCGACGGATTAAATGCAAGGGTTATTCAACACGAGTACGATCACATCGAAGGCATCCTCTTCACCGAAAGGCTGAAACCCATCAAAAAGCAGCTCGTCAAACGCAAACTGGAAAAAATCCGCAGAGGAGAAATCAAGGTGGACTACAAGATGAAATTCGCCAGAAAGTGAGCAGATATGGCTGACTTTCGCACCATATTTCCCCCCTTCGACAGCGCGCTGAAAATTTCTCACCGTGACAGGGCCTTCTGCATCGGCTCCTGCTTTGCTGAACACATGGGCAGTCGCCTGCAAAACCTCAAGTTTCCCATTTTCCTGAATCCTGCCGGCATCGCTTACAATCCCGTTTCCATCAGCCGGACGCTCAATCTGCTTTTGTCAGATGAAGAATACCGCCCCGAAGACCTTTTTGAGGACCAGGGCCTTTGGCACAGCTTTGACCACCACGGCAGCTTTTCTCACCCTGACCAGCAGGCTGCGCTTGACCACATCAACACAACGCTGCAAAAAGCCCGGACTTTTTTGGAGCAGGCCAACCGACTCATCGTGACCCTCGGCACCGCCCACGTTTTTATTTTTAAAAAGACAGGAAAGACAGTGGCTAATTGTCATAAGTTGCCGGCCAGAGAGTTCGTTCAGCAGCGGCTTAGCCTCAGCGAGGTGGTGAATGTGTTGGGGAATGCCTTTGAAAAATTGCAGAAGCCATCCGGCGGCTCCCTTCAAATCATCCTTACAGTCAGCCCCGTTCGCCACCTGCGGGACGGATTTGTCAAAAACCAACTCAGCAAAGCCACCTTGTTATTAGCAGCGGAAGAGCTGTGTAGAGATTTTTCTTTCATCCAATATTTCCCCTCCTACGAGATACTGCTCGACGACCTGCGCGATTACCGTTTTTATGCGGAAGACATGGCCCATCCCAACCAACTCGCTATTGACTACATTTGGCAGTACTTCGAGTCTGCATTTTTTGATGAAGCCACCCGGCAGTTGTGTCGCCAGTTTGAAAAACTCAGCGCTGCCGCCAGGCATCGTCCTTTTCACCCGGGCACCCCGGCGTATCGTGCTTTTTTGAAAAAACAAGAAGAAGCCGTGCTGGAATTGGAAAAGCGCTACCCCTACCTTGACTTCAGCCTGGAAAAGAAAGCTTTTGCTGTGCAATAGCCGACAGCACTCATCGGTACCCTGTCTTCCTGGGGGCTGTGAGTTTTTGCAAGCAGAACCTGGAGCAGTCGGGCTGCCTACACCTCATTTGCACCGCCTTTGGGTAGCTTGCAGGCAAGCGAGTGCAAAATCTTTGAAAGATTCAGACCTCCCTCAATCCAGCAATGAGCCTCGCTGTTTCGGGATGCTTTTCGAGGAAATCCCGGAGCATGCGTTCATCGAGCAGGAAGGTGATTTTTTTGCCAAAATGCCCCGGGGTTCTCAAGTGAATTTGAACGAGGTGAAACAACCCCATGTCCCGTTCGGTGATTTTTTTGACGTTGTGGTAAGGGTAGCGGTAGGTTTTAAAATAATTGGACGCATAGACGTACAGGTCGTCGAGTTCCACCCTTTTTAATTTCATCAAAGTGAGGTAGAGCAGGGCCGTTCCGGCTAGAAAGAAAGCGATAAAGCCCAATTTGACCCAAAAGGCAGGTGCTGAGCCAAAGTGAGTGGCGTCCAGCCTGGAGATGGCCAAAGCAAATACGCCGAAGAAGACGATCCAGAAAGTTGGAAAGAATATCTTGAGAAACAGGGTTGCATTAGAAGAAATTCGCTGCATAGCATTTGTTTAGAAACGGGGCATTAATAAATTGTACCCATCCTTTTCAAAAAGCCCGTCATGGAAATGGTTTTTAAAAAAAATAAAATATACATTTTATTTTTTTGGTACTTGTCAGGCATCTGCTTGTTCTGCCAGTGCCTGGTGTTTTTCCACTCTTTTAGCCACTAAAATGCTGATTTCGTACAATCCGATGAGCGGTACGACCACCAATATCTGGCTGAATGCATCGGGAGGGGTGATGATGCCTGCCAAGATAACGATGACCAGGATGGCATGCCGGCGGTATTCTTTTAAAAATCTTGAGGAAATGACTCCGATTTTGGTCAGCACGTGTGCGGCTACGGGCAGTTCAAAGACAAGCCCTATGGGCAGGGTGAACATGACCATGTAGCTGATGTAAGAACCCAGTGCAGGGGTGGACTCTACGCCCGGGAGCTGGTAGCCCGTGAGGAAGCTGACGGCGAAAGGAGAGATGACGAAATAGCCGAACATAACCCCCAGGGTGAACAGCATGGAGCAGATGGCTACGGCATAGCGGGTTGCTCGTTGTTCTTTTTCATAAAGTCCTGGCTTGACAAAGCGCCAGACTTCCCAGAAAATGTAGGGGAAAGCCACTACAAACCCCAACATCGCCGAGACTTTTATGTGTGTGAGGAATAGCTCCCCCATGTCTGGGGTGATAAGCTCAAAATTTTTGGGATAAAAACAAAGGTTGTCGCCCAGCCCGATCATGTTGGACAAAGCGCAAACAACCCGATAGGTGATGAAGTTGGGGTTCCGCGGCCCAAAAATGACGGTGTTGAAAATGAAATCCTTCATAAAAAACAACGCAACGGCAAGTACGAGAATGGCCAGCAGAGAGCGGATGATGTGCCAGCGCAATTCTTCGAGGTGATCGAAAAAGGACATTTCTTTATCGCCTCTTTTTCTTTTATCAAGGGCTTCTATTTCGAGTTGATCGAGTGGCATGTGTTAAGCCTCAAATTACTTTTTCTGATAGGGCCTTTGCAGATTAGCTGTGTAGCTGCTAAAAAATCCCGGTTGCAAAAGTAATAATTGCGGACATTGATGGAAGGCCGGAGTGGCTTCAATTAGATTTTTGGCAAATAATGGATAAAAACAGGGAAGACGGCCTTTCTAATGCCTGCCTGTACCGGCAGCGTGCGGCGCGGTTGGTAGCAGGCCGCTGCACGGGAGGAGGAGGGATAGCTCCGGAAAGAGGGTATAAGAGCTAGGGCAAACGCATTAAAATACGCTCAGCGTGATGACCTCGGAGAGGTCGCACCTTTACAAGGTTTGTTAAAAAAACACAAACATGCGCCCCCCGTCCGAACGGCTGGCCGGGCAGGTCTCCGAGGTCGGTTGCATTTTAATGCGTTTGCCCTGGGGGGTGAGGGCCGCTGGCGTTTTTTTGTGGAACGACCGGAAAAGCGTTGGAAACATTCACTTTCCCGGGAACTGTCCTGCTTCGCTTTGCTCAGCATGACAAAATGCTTCACTCCAACCCCGCCAGCGCCTTTTTCGCCCACTCATAATTTCTTCTGAACGAAGCATAATTGGGAAAATCCCGCACCAACTCGGCATACAGGTCATATCCTTTTCGGATGTACGCTTTTGCCTTTTTGGAGTCCTTTTTTTCGTCGCGGAAAAACTGGCCTAAAAGCAAATAGGATGTTGCTAAGCCGTTTTTGAAGCCCACATTTTGAGGATAGGCGGCGTAGAGTTCTTTTCCCAATCGGCTGCGTTCTTCAAAAAAAGTCAAAGCCTTGTCCAAATTGCCCAGCGATGTGTGCGTAGAGCCGAGTTTTTCGTAAGAACTGGCCAGGTTGTTTTTGTAAAAAGTTTTGGAGGGATTTTGCTGGTGCAGTTTTTCGTATGCCTCGAAGGCTTTCGTGTAGGCATCGAGCGCATCGGGCAGGCTGCCGGTGGCGGTGTGCAGTTCGCCTATAAAACTGAACGCATTGGCAATTTGCCATTCCTCTGCCCGCGGGTGGGCTATCACGAGGCGGTAGGCGCGTTTGGCTTTGTCGTAGCGGTGGTTTTCGAGGTAGAAGTCGGCGGCGTCTCGCAGGATTTCCAGGTCGGTGCTGTCGAGGCGCAGCAGTTGGTCGTACTGGCTTTCGGCTTTGGCGGGGTCGAACTGCACGCCGTACATATCGGCCAGCAGGCGGAGGTTGGCGATTTGCTGGCGTTTTTCGCGCGCCAGCGCCACTTTTTGCGAATCCAACTCGGCCTGTGCGTCGGCGATGCGTTTTTCTTCTTTGATGATTTCCTCCGTGCGCCTGGCGGGGTCAATGCTTTCGAGCCTCGCGATGGCTTCGCTGACTTTCCCGGCCTTGAAGAGTTCGAGCGCCTCCTGGTACACGGGGGTCACGTCGTCGAAATTGACGCGGGCGAACTTTTCGGCCAGCGCGTCGAGGTTTTGTTTTTGCACATCGTACTGCTCCTGCAAGACCGCGAGGCGCTCGAGGTAGTCCTGCTGTTCGAGTTCCTTTTTTTGGAGTTTGTCGCGCAGGGCTTTCTTTTCCCGCTCGAAACCGGCCAGCAATGCCTTGTCGGAAATGCCGTAGTATTCCTTTTTGGCAGCGTCCACCGTGCCTGCTCTGGCGAGGATGATGTCTTCGACAAGGCGCTCGGTGCTGCTGATTTTCAGCACTTCGAGGTCTTTTCCGTTGACGAGTTCGTAGCCGCTTTTTTTGATTTCAGAGAAAAAAATCAGGTCGCCCGCTTTTTTGCCTTGAAAAGCGAGGCGGAAATTGCCTGCGTCGTCGGAAGTGGTCGGCACGGCGTCGGAGAAGGTGACCTGCACGCCGCCGACGGGCCGGCGTTTGGAGTTTTGTTCGCGCACGAGGCCAGTCTGGATTTGGGCGAACAAGGGGGCGCAAAAAGCGCAGAAAGCGAGGAGGAAAAGATTGTTTTTCATGGTATGGGTATTTTTAATGTGGGGATTTGGCGACTTTTGAAATGTTGTCAAATCTTTTCCAGCACCTGTCGCAGCGTTTCGCCGGGCATGACGGGCGTGGTGACGGACTTCGGCTTAAAACCTTCTCTGAAAATATCGAGGCGCTGGCTCGTACGCTGATGTTCAAAAGGAATCACGAGCGTGAACGCGCCCGAAGCGTCGCTCAGAGCGGAACAGCAAGCGATGGAAATTTTCACGCCTTCGAGCGGCTTGCCCGCCTCGTCGGAGATGACGCCGGTGATTTTTGCCAGCTCGTCATTGCGTCTGACCGGCAGCACAATTGCTTCATTTTCAAACAAAAAAGAAGTGTCCACTGGCACGAAACCTTCTGCCAAAAATTGCAGGCGCAGGTTTTCACTTTTAAAATTCGCAGGGATGCCTTCGAACAATGCTTCGCCCGCGACGCCTTCCTTGGGCTCGGTTTTGGAGCCGTAGGTGAGGGTGAGTTTGCCGGAAGGTTCGGGCAATTCGGGGTTGGGTGTGCGGTTTTCCACGCGGACTTTCAGGCTGAGCGGTCGCTTCATTTCCTGAAAACGATACCACAAAAACGCCGCTCCAATTGCCAAAACCGGCACCAAAAAGTAGAGAAAAACCCGCAGGCGGCGGCTCGTCGCGCTTTCGGTGTTGATGGTTTGGTCGCCGATGTGCACGTTGCCACCCGCCGAAATGGTGGAGCCGACGACGACATTTTTGCTTCCGACGATGGAGATTGCGCGTTCGATTTCAGATCGAAGCGCCGAAGTGTCGGGGTGACTGCCAGTCACCCTGACACTGTCTTCGATTTCCCGAAGCAAATCGAGCAGCCCTGCGCGGATTTGATTTTGGGTCAGGCTGGCTTCGGCATTGCTGACCATTCCCAAGCGTATTTGCCGCCGAATGTCTTTAAAACGAGCGGATTGCAGGATGGCCTCGTCCAACTTCGGGCTATTTTCGAGCAAGCCGTGAAGTTGTTCGAGCGCGGCGGGCAGGTCGTCGTTGGCAATGAGGTTTCGGATGTCGGAGAGGAAAGATTTGACATTCATACAGGGCTCGGATGTTTAATGTCTGCAGCGAATATAACAACGTTGTTGTATATACCGCTGAAAAAATGGTCATTCAGGCCTGCCCTGGGCATAAGAGCTTGTTTGTAGTTGGGTCATTTGGTCACAAATGGCCCTTTTCCGTTCTGTTTTCCGTTTTTTCAATTTTGTAGTGCTGCTGCACCACTTCAAAAAGCTAAAAGCCTGACAAAAAATTGCCCGGCCTTCTCCTGAATGTGGAGGGGCCGGGCAATGGCGGTAGGTTGCTCTGGGGGCACAATTTTGGGTCAACGGGCAAATTGTACCGCCCGTTTTTCCCGGATGACTGTTACTTTGATCTGGCCTGGATACTGCATTTCACCCTGAATTTTCTGGGAGATCATAAAGGCCAGGTCGTCGGCGTACTGGTCGTTGACTTTTTCGGCCTCGACGATGACTCGCAGTTCACGGCCTGCCTGCATAGCAAAAGCTTTTTGAACGCCGTCGTAAGCCATGGCGAGCTCTTCCAGTTCGCCGATGCGCTTGAGGTAGCTTTCCAGAATCTCGCGGCGGGCACCGGGGCGGGCACCCGAGATGGCATCGCATGCTTGCACAAGTGGCGAGATGATGTTGTTCATTTCTATTTCGTCGTGGTGTGCGCCCACGGCATTGCAGATGATAGGGTTCTCGCCGTGCTTTTCGCAAAGTTGCATGCCGAGGATAGCGTGCGAAAGCTCCGTTTCCTCTTCGGAGACTTTTCCGATATCGTGGAGTAGGCCGGCCCGTTTGGCGAGTTTTGCCTGTTTGGAATTGAGGCCCAGTTCTGCGGCCATGATGCCACAAAGATTGGCAGTTTCGATGGAGTGTTTGAGCAAGTTTTGCCCGTAGGAGGAGCGGAACCTCATGCGCCCTACCATTTTTATCAGGTAGGGGTTGAGGCCGTGGATGTCCAGTTCGATGACGGTGCGCTCGCCGATTTCGACGATTTGTTCGTCCAGTTGTTTGCGGGTTTTGGTGACGACCTCCTCGATGCGGGCGGGGTGAATGCGGCCGTCGGTCACCAGTTTTTTCAGCGATAGGCGGGCGATTTCCCGGCGGATGGGGTCGAAGCTGGAAATGACGATAGCTTCGGGGGTGTCGTCCACGACGATTTCGGCGCCTGTTGCAGCTTCGAGTGCGCGGATGTTGCGGCCTTCCCGCCCGATGATTTGCCCTTTCATGTCGTCGGAATCCAGTTGGAACACGGAGACGGTGTTCTCAATGGTGTATTCCGAGGCCATGCGCTGGATGGTTTGGATGATAATTTTTTTGGCTTCCTTGCTTGCGTCCACTTTAGCTTGTGCGATGGTGTCTTTCACCAGGGCCATTGCGTCGGTTTCAGCTTTTTGCTTGATAGCTTCGAGGAGCTGTTCTTTGGCTTCGGCTTCGCTGAGTTTGGAAATGTTTTCGAGTGTTTTGATCCGCTCTTCGTTGGCGGCTTCCAGCTCTTCTTTTCGCTTGGCTACGATTTTGAGCTGCATTTCGAGGTTTTCCCGGACAGTGTTGATCTCGGTTTCTTTTTGATCGAGGTCAGAGCTGCGGGATTCGAGTTGCTTGACCTTGTCCTTGAATTTATCTTCTTTGGACTGGAGTTCTCGTTCGAGGCCTTTCACTTCCATTTCCCGTTCTTTAACAGCTACGAGTTTTTCGGCCTTTTCTTTTTCGAAGTCGGCGCGCAGCGAGTTGAAGCGGTCTTTGGCTTCGGCAATTTTGAGTTGTTTAGTTCTTTCGTTTTTGGATTCAGCTTCTTCGAGTATTCTCTTGGCCGTGTCCTGTGCCTTTTTAATTTCCTGGTCGGCTTTGGCGTTCATGCTGTCAATCATTGCCTGTCTTTTGCTTTTCATGCCAGCCTGAATGACAAAATACCCGGCTACAAGGCCTATGACTAATCCTAAAACTGCAATTCCTATTTCCATGATGTCAAAAATTAAGGTAACTATTCAGGAAGGTGCAGGAAGAGGGAGAAAAAGTGGAATTTTTTCTCCCTCTTCCTGCAATTGGGGGTGTTTTCAGGAAAATTGAAATTTTTTTCCACCCTCTCCTGCTTAAGTAGTTACGAATTAAGATGGTTTAGTGGTTCAATGGATTTGTGGTCTCCCGGCGACATGGCCGTGTGTTTGGAAACCACACCAGCCACCCAACGCCAGACCATTGGCCATTTAACCGAGATAAAATACGCAGCGAAAGAGCGCTCAGGAGGCTACCTCATCGAGAAGAGACTGGATGCGGGAAAGTTTTTCATAAATTTCAGGAGAAGCAGCAGGCTGGCTGGAAGCTTTGTGCAGGTCAACCGCGTAGGCCAGGAGTGCCATGGCAAGGCAATCCTGTTTTTCACGATTGGGGTAGGTCAATTGAAATTTATTGACTTTGTCATTGACTTCCTTGACAATTCTGCGGATGATGGGCTCATCACTCGCCTTTATTTTCAAAGGATACGGTCTTCCTGCAATGGTAACAGTCAATTGTTTACTCTCAAGTTCTTCCATATCCTAAGCATTTTGCAACCATTCAATACATTTATTGATTTCAATGATGTACTGATCAATTTGCTTCCTCAATTTTTGGGAACTTTCCGAAGTGTCTCCCCGCTGCTGAGCCAATGCCCGCTGCGAGTTCGTTAATCTTTCAGCCAACTCGGCAATGCGCTCTTGCTGCGCTTCCTGTTCGGCTTTGAGTTTGGTATTTTCCTGACTCAAAGAGTCGTTTTCACGCTGGAGCAATTTTATTTGTTCCAGCAGTTGCCTGACTTTGAGTTCGATATGATCGAGTTGCTCGTCCATTTTTAACGCCTGATGCTCGCCCCAAGTTTTGTTTCAAAAGCTGAAATCAGTTCGTTCATTACAGTGTCCACGTCTTTGTCTTGTAGTGTTTTGCTGCGGTCTTCGAAGTGAAAACTGACTGCGTAAGATTTTTTGCCCTCGCCCAGTTTTATTTCATCCTCAAACACATCGAACAAATTCACCTCTTTTAGCAGTTGCTTTCCAACTTTTCTGGCAAGCGCCGCAATGTCGGAAAATTTGACGGATTTTCCAATCACGATGGCGAGGTCTCTGTGTACGGCGGGAAACTTGTTCAGCTCAACAAAGCTGATACTCTGTTTCTTAGCGGCTTCCAGCAGATTGTCCCAGTTAAAATCAGCGTAATACACATCGTTGCGAATCCCCATTTTTTTGCAGATGCCGGGGCTGATCTTGCCGTAAGTAACCAGCTCCTGTAGGCCCCGGTGGCAGGTAATAGGGTGTACAAAGACCTCCTGGTACTGGCAGCCCGGCCTCTTTCCGTCGCTGCCTGATGTTTCCTGGTAGGTGGTGATGCCTACACGAGCCAGCACATTTGCTACAAAAGATTTCAGGGTGAAGAAGTCTGCTTTTGGGGCGTTTTTTTGGCTAATCTTCCAGTTGGCAGGCCAGCGCTGGCCCGTGAGAAACAGAGACAGATGCTGTGGCTCTTCGTAGTTTTTTACGCCTGCGCCTTCTTCGTTTCCTATTCGGCGATAGGTTTTTCCAAATTCAAAGAGCTTCAGGTCGGTCTGCTGCCGGTTTTGGTTGTAGGCCACAGCCTCCAGTCCGCTGAACAACATGTCCGGGCGCATGATGTCCAGTTGGGTATTGGAAGTTTTGTTCACAAATACCATTTTTTCTGTTTCCCTGGGCAGTATGTCTTTGTAAAATGCTGATTGGGACAGAGAAAGGGTCATGATTTCGTTGAAACCGTTGGCGGCTAAGAGGCTGCCGATAGCACTGCGCACCTGGCCAGGCTCGGGGTACTCGCTGCGGGTCATGCTACTGCGCATCTGCAGAGGGACCGGAACATTGTCCAGGCCGTAAATTCGCAGGATTTCTTCGACAATATCAGCGGGGCGGGTCACGTCTGCCTTATTGGTCGGCACGTCAACGCTAAAGGAGTCGTCTGCATTTTCCACGACATCCATGCCGAGAGCCAGCAGGATGTTCCGGATTTGCTCGTGTGGGATGTCCGTGCCGATGAGTCGGTTTACGTAGGCGTAAGCTACGCGGACTTTCTTTTTTGCAATGGGCTGGGGGTAAATGTCCACCACTTCGGAGGCTACTTCACCACCGCCCAGCTCTGCGATGAGCATGGCAGCTCGTTTGAGGGCATAGACGCAGATGTTTGGATCGCTGCCTTTTTCAAATATCTGAACTGCATCGGTGCGCAGGCCGTGGTGGGTGCTGCTGCGGCGAACCCAGTGGGCATTGAAATGGGCACTTTCCAGGAAAATGTTTGTCGTCTCGTCTTTTACGCCCGAGTTGAAGCCGCCAAAAACGCCGCCGATGCACATGCCGTTTGAGTCGCCGTCGCAGATCATCAGATCCTGGCTGGTGAGCAAGCGCTCTTTTTCGTCGAGCGATTGGAATTTTGTACCTTCGGGTAGTGCTTTTACGATGACTTTGTGCCCCTGTATCCGGTCCAGGTCAAAGGCGTGGAGGGGTTGCCCAAGTTCGTGCAGGATGAAATTCGTCACGTCCACGATGTTGTTGATTGAACGGACACCGATGGCAGACAGCCGTTTTTTTAGCCAGGCAGGTGACTCTCTGACGGTAATTCCCTTGAGAGAAACACCTGAATAACGGGGGCAAGCCTCTGTATTTTCTACGATAATCTCGACTGGCAGGCTGTGGTTATCTACTTTGAAGTTTTCGACAGAAGGCATTTTTACCTGGCTGTTGTACTTGTACCGAATCCTCAGTGCGGCTGCCAAATCATGTGCCACGCCGAGGTGGCAGGTGGCGTCAGAGCGATTGGGTGTCAGGCCGATTTCGTAGATGACGTCTTTCTCTATGTTGAAATATTGCCGCCCCGAGAGGCCGATGGGCGTCTCGGCAGGCAGTACCATGATTCCGCTGTGGTCTTCACCGATGCCAAGTTCGTCTTGAGCACAGATCATGCCTTGGGATTCTTCACCTCTGATCTTGCCTTTTTTCAGGGTAAACGAGTCGCCGTTCAGTGGGTAGAGCGTGGTGCCAATTGTAGCGACCAAAACTTTCTGTCCGACAGCGACGTTGGGGGCTCCGCAAACGATTTGCAGGAGTTCTCCCCTTGCGATATCTACTTTGGTGAGGCTGAGTTTGTCAGCGTTGGGATGCTTCCAGCATTCTTTGACTTCGCCGACGACAACTCCTTCAAGCCCTCCCCGGATGCTTTCTACCTCCTTCATGCTTTCAACTTCAAGCCCGAGGCTGGTGAGCAAATTTGAAATTTCTTCGGGAGAAAGTTTTATCTCTAAATATTCTTTTAGCCAGTTGAGCGATATGGTCATTGCATGCTGATTTTAGAGCTTGTTTGCGTTTTGGTGCTTGAGCAGAGATGCTGTTGGGATTGGGCTAAGGAACGTGTCGGAAATAACTTACGCATTTGGGCGGCGTCTTTTGGGCGCTGGCTGTGTTAGTGAAATAGTTACGTAGCTAAGGCTATGCGCCTATTTCACTGCCTTGCCAGCCCCCAAAATACACTCGCCGAAATACCCAACTTATCTCCGGCACGTTCCTAGGAACGTGTCGGAAATAACTTACGCATTTGGGTGGCGTCTTTTGGGCGCTGGCTGTGTTAG
>WBZO01002433.1_pt1 | contig 24153 bp, 20 predicted proteins | sample 5204261 | NCBI WGS metagenome assembly WBZO01 (sample SAMN12412400, study PRJNA552823) | activated sludge metagenome | isolation source: activated sludge from anammox sidestream of wastewater treatment plant... | place: USA: North Carolina | collected 2017-09
TCGTCGTCGCCCAGGGCGAGGAGGTCGAAGGCCACGAAGGCGGCCGGCGTCTCCACGGCCAGGCGGCGGACCCGGCTCTCGGCCGGGTGGATGCGCTGCGACAGGAGGTCGAAGTCGAGGCCCCGGCGGGTCATCACCACTATCTCCCCGTCGACCACGGCCCGGGCCGGGAGCGAGGCGCGCAGAGGGTCGATCAGCTCGGGGAAGTAGCGGGTGAGCGGGCGCTCGTTCCGGCTGCCCAGCTCGACCCGCTCGCCGTCGCGGAACACCACGGCCCGGAAGCCGTCCCACTTGGGCTCGTACTGCCAGCCGCCGTCGCCCGGGATCTCAGGGGCCGCGCGGGCGAGCATCGGCGCGACCGGCGGCTCGACCGGGAGGCTCACCGCACCGCCCCGGTCGGCCCGGTCACCCCTGGGCCGCCGATCCCAGCGCGGCCGCCACGGTCGCCACCACCTCGCCGAGGGGCAGCTCGTCGCGCTCGCCCGTCGCCCGGACCTTGCGCTCCACCACGCCCCGGGCCAGCCCCTTGGCGCCGACCACGAGCTGCACCGGCACCCCGATCAGGTCGGCGTCGGCGAACTTCACGCCGGCGCGGGCGTCGCGGTCGTCGAGCAGGACCTCGACGCCCTCGGCCCGCAGCTCGTGGTAGAGGGCCTCGGCGGCGGCGGCGGGCTCCTCGCCGGGCATGGCCACCAGGTGGACGTCGAAGGGCGCCACCGCGGCCGGCCAGGCCATCCCGTGCTCGTCGTGGTGCTCCTCCACCACCGCCGCGACCACCCGGCTGACCCCGATCCCGTAGCAGCCCATGACCATCGGGTGCTTCTCCCCCGCCTCGTCGGTGTAGTGGGCGCCCAGGGCCTCGGAGTACTTCGTGCCGAGCTGGAACACCTGCCCCACCTCGATCCCGCGGTCGACCGAGAGCTCCGCCCCGCACGACGGGCACGGGTCGCCGGTGACGATGGTCACCAGCTCGGCGAACCGGTCGGCCCGGAAGTCGCGACCGGGGACCACGTGGCGCACGTGGTGATCGGCGCGGTTCGCTCCCGCGACCCACTCGCCGCGTCCGGCGACGGACGGATCGGCCACGACGAGCTCGACGTCGGGGTGGTGCGGGCCGATGAAGCCGCGGGGCAACGACGGGCGAGCGGCGAAGTCGGCGTCGTCGAGGAGCCGGACCGGGGTGGGCGCGAGCGCCCGGGACAGGGCGAACTCGTTGAGCTCCCGGTCGCCGGGGATCAGCGCCAGGCCCAGCCGGCCGCCGGCCTCGAAGGCCAGCGACTTGAGCGTCGCGGACGGCTCGACGCCGAGGAAGCCGGTCACCTCCGCGATGGAGGTGAGGCCCGGCGTGAAGACCTCCTCCATGGCTGAGGCCCCCGCGGGATCTTCCGCCGATGGGTCGGAAACCGACGCCATGCGACGAGAACTGTCCCAACGCTCGGAATCGGGGGCGCCGGCCGAGGTTCCGGAGGCGGCTCCGACCGGGGCGTCGACGCGGCGGCGGGCCACCTCGACGTTGGCCGCGTAGTCGCACGACCGGCACCAGACGAAGTCGTCCTCGCCCACCGCGGCGACGGCCATGAACTCGTGGTTCACGTCGCCCCCGATCTCGCCCGCCTCGCCCTCGACGGGCCGGAACGTGAGCCCGCACCGCTCGAAGATGCGGTGGTAGGCGTCGTACATGGCCCGGTAGCTGGCCTGGAGGCCGTCGGCGTCGAGGTCGAACGAGTAGGCGTCCTTCATCAGGAACTCCCGGGCCCGGAGGAGGCCGAACCGAGGCCGCAGCTCGTCGCGGTACTTCCAGTTGACCTGGTAGAGGTTCACCGGGAGGTCGCGGTAGCTCGAGTACTCGGCGGCCACCGTCGAGGTGATCACCTCCTCGGCGGTCGGCGACAGGCAGAACCACGACTCCTTGCGGTCCTGGAGGCGGAACATGAGCGGCCCGTACGCCGTGTCGCGGCCCGAGCGCTCCCACAGGTCGAGCGGCTGGGCGATCGGCAGGACCAGCTCCTGGGCGCCGGCGGCGTCCATCTCCTCGCGCACGATCCGCTCGACCCGGCGCAGGACCCGGCTCCCCAGAGGCAGCCAGGAGTAGATGCCCGACGCCACCTTGCGGATGAACCCGCCTCGGACGAGGAGGCGGTGGCTGTCGACCTCGGCGTCGGACGGGTCGTCGCGCAGCGTGCGAAGGAAGAGCCGGGACATCCGCATGAGGGCAGGGTAGCGACAGCCCCCCGGGTGGAATCGACCCCCGCGCCGCGGGCGGCGCCCGATGCGCCCCGGCGGCGGATCGCGGTCCACACTCGGGACATGAGCCTGGTCTGGGAACGCCGCTGGATCGCGCCCGTCCTCGACGGGGTCTGCCTGATCGCCTTCGTCGTGGTGGGCAAGGAGAACCACAACGTCACGACCGGGTTCCGCTGGTTCTGGGAGGTCCTCTGGCCGCTGGCGGTCGGGTGGTTCGCGGTCGGGATCGCGGTCGGGCTGTACCGGCAGCGCCGGCTCACCTGGCTGCGCTGGGCGGCCACGCTCGCGTTCGGCACGCTCCTCACGATGTGGCTGCGGACCTTCACCGGCCGCAGTGCCTTCACGGCCTACACCGTCGTCGTGTACATCTTCGTGGGTCTCACCACCCTGGGGTGGCGCGGCGTGGCCGGCCTCGTGGCGTCGAGGCTCCACCCCCGGTCGCCGGCGGTCTGACCCGGCGTCGCCGGGACACGGCCGGGCGCCGGCCGGGCCGGAGCGGACGACCGGTGGCGGTCAGCCGGCGCCGAAGCGGCGGCGGAGGGCCACCTTGTCGATCTTGCCCGTCGGGTTGCGGGGCAGCTCCTCGACCAGCTCGACCCGGCGCGGGACCTTGAAGCCCGCCAGGTGTCGCCGGGCCAGAGCCTCGAGCTCCGACGCCGCCGGCCTCGGTCCGGCCTCGGGCACCACGACGGCGCAGACGCGCTCACCCCATCGGGGGTCGGGCAACCCGATCACGGCCACGTCGCGCACCGACGGATGCCGTCGCAGCACGTCCTCGACCTCCCGCGAGGCCACGTTCTCGCCGCCGGTGACCACCACGTCCTTGGCCCGGTCGACCACGTGCAGCAGCCCGTCGGCGTCGATCCGGCCCACGTCGCCGGTGCGGAGCCACCCGCCCGCGAAGGTGTCCCGGGTGGATTCCGGGTCGCGCCAGTACCCCGCCGCCACCTGTTCGGCCCGCACGAGGATCTCCCCCACCGCCGCCGGATCGCCATCCGCGCCCGCGATCCGCAGCTCGACACCGGGGGCGGGCCGGCCGGCCGCGGCCGCGAGGCGGTCGTCGCCGGCGGCGGCGCGCCGGTGCTCCTCCGGCCCCAGGAACACGGCGTTGCCGGAGAGCTCGGTCATCCCGTAGCCCTGCACGAAGTCGCACCCGAGCACGGCCAGGCCCCTCCGCAGCAGCTCACGGTGGATGGGCGACGCGCCGTACCCGATCGAGCGCAACGTCGCCGGGACGGCCGGGTGACGGCCGCCGCGGGCCGGCGGTTCCGTGCCGGGGTGGGCACCGAGGTGGTCCAGGAGCATCGCGATCATCGTCGGCGCCAGCGACAGGTTGGTCACACGGTGCTCGCGAACCAACGCCAGGAGCTCGGCCGGGTCGAAGCGCCGCATGACGACCACGGGACGGGCCCGCAGGTGGTGGACGAGCACGTTGTACCCGGCGACGTGGCACAGCGGGAAGGGGGTGAGCAGGGTGTCGCCAGGGCGCACGTCGCGGGCGACGGCGGTGGCCCGGGCCGCGGCGAGCAGACTCCGGTGGGTCAGCACCGCGTGACGGGCCGGGCCCGTGGTGCCGCTGGTGCCGATCAACCAGGCGGGATCGGACGGGTCCGCTTCGGGTTCCGGGCCCGACCCCGACCGGTCGCCTCCGTCCCGGTCCGCCGGCGCCGCGCCCTCGGCCGCGCCCTCGGCCGCGCCCTCCGCCGCGCCCTCGGGCGGGAGCTCACGGATCTCGACGCCGGCCAGGGCCGCCACCGAGCCGGGGTGGTCCCGCAGCCTCTCCAGCAGGGGGCCCTCCCCGACGAGGACGGCCGGATCGATGCGGGCGAGCGCGACGAGCCACTCCTCCGGGTGGAGACGGTGGTTCAGGGGGGCCAGCACCATCCGGGCCGCCGGAACGCCGTAGTACGCCTCGACCACCTCGGCCCGGTTCCCGCTCAGGAGGGCGACCCGGTCGCCCGGGCCGGCGAGCGGGGCGAGGCCCCGGGCCAGTGCCGCGGACCGGCGATGGAGCTCGGCGAAGGTGAGCCGGGTGGGTCCGGCCACCAGCGCCACGCCGTCGGGATCGCTCCCGGCCGCCGCCGCGAGGACGCCCGGCAGCGTCGACGGCTCGGCCGGTCCGGCTCCCTCACCCACCCGCCCATGGTCCCCGGCGCCACGCCCCCACGCCAACCGCCGGCCGGCGCGTGGCACCGCGCCGGGCACGGCTCCGGGCCGGACCTCCCGGTTCCGCCGCGGCCGGAGCCGGCGCGCCGGGGGTCAGGAGCGGGTGTCGCGCTCCAGCGCGACGCCGGAGCCCTCGGCGGAGCGACCCTCCTCCAGGAGGGCCAGTTCGAACGCCTCCCGCTCCGTGATGGGGTCGGGGTTCTCGAGGCGGGCCTCCTCCTCGAGCTCCTCCAGCGTCTCGCGCCCACCGTCCTCGTGCCCTTCGTGCCCGATCATCGTCGCCACGCTCCTCTCCGCATCCGCGAGCACGGCCCGTCCGGCGCCAGGTCCGTCCCGGTCGGGTCGTACGGTCGGCACCTCCGGTGCCTCCCCCGACGACGACGGGGGTGCTACCGGGTGCAACAACCGAAGAGGCCGTGGGAGTCCCCGGAAGGGTCCTCACCTCGGGGGTCCTCGCCGCGCCGTGCGCGCGGGGTGGTCCGCGGCGACTTCAGTCGGCGGTGATGCGGCGGATGCGCTCGACCCGCTCCCTGGAGCGGTTCACGTCGGCGCCCTGCAGCTCGATGAGGGTCCGGCGGGTGTCGGCGGCCTGCTCGGCGGCGCCCTCGTCGGCGTCGGCGAGCACGGCCTCGAGGCCGAGCTCCATGATCCGCTCGGCCTCGGCGACCAGGGCGTCGACCATCTCGTCCTCGGGCACGACGCGCACCACCTTGCCCTTCACGAACAGGTGGCCCCGCCCCCGGCCGGCGGCGATCCCCAGGTCGGCCTCACGTGCCTCGCCCGGCCCGTTCACCACGCAGCCCATCACCGCGACCTGGAGGGGGATGTTGCGCTCCTCGAGCGCGGCCTGGGCGGCGCTCGCCACCCGGATCACGTCGACCTCGGCCCGCCCGCAGCTCGGGCACGCGATCAGGTCGAGGCCCTTTCGCTCCCGCAGGCCGAGCGCCTCGAGCAGGGTGCGACCGGCCCGGGCCTCCTCGACCGGGTCGGCGGTGAGCGAGAAGCGGATCGTGTCGCCGATCCCCTCGGCCAGGAGCGTCCCGATGCCGGCCACCGACTTGATCAGCCCGGCGGGGGGCGGCCCGGCCTCGGTCACGCCGAGGTGAAGCGGATGGTCGACGGTCTCGGAGAGGAGGCGGTACGAGTCGATCATGAGCGGCACCGACGACGCCTTGACCGAGATCTTCACCGCGTCGAAGCCGACCTCGCCGAAGAGCTCCAGCTCGTGACGCGCCGACGCCACCAGCGCCTCGGGGGTGATGCCGCCGTGGCGGCGCGCCATCTCGGGATCGAGGCTGCCGGCGTTCACGCCGATGCGGATCGGCAGGCCCCGGTCACGGGCCTCGGCGGCGACGGCCTTGATGTGGGCCGGCTTGCGGATGTTGCCGGGGTTGAGCCGCAGACCCTGGACCCCCGCCTCCATGGCGGCGAGGGCGAGGGTGTGCTGGAAGTGGATGTCGGCGATGACCGGGACGGGCGAGCGGGGGACGATGTGGGCCAGGCCCTCCGCCGCCTCCTCGTCGTTGCAGGTGCAGCGCACGATGTCGCAGCCGGCCCCGGCCAGCGCGTAGATCTGGGCCAGGGTGCCCTCGACGTCGGCGGTCTTCGTGGTGGTCATCGACTGGACCGAGACCGGGGCTCCACCGCCGACCGCCACCGGCCCCACGTGCAGGCCACGGGTCGGGCGTCGTTCGTCCATCAGGGTCCAGACTACGGCCGCTCCCGTCCGCCGAACGCCCCGGACGCCCTAGGAACCTGTGAAGATCGTGCGGATATCGAGGTACATGGTGGAGAGCCCGAGCATCAGCAAGGCCGCGAACACCACCGCCGTCACGGGCATCAGCTTGCGGTAGTCGACGGTGACCCTCCGGCCCCGCACCTTCGACGCCACCGCCTCGTAGGCCGCGACCGCCGCGTGACCGCCGTCGAACGGCAACAGCGGGATCAGGTTGAAGAGGGCCAGGAAGAGGTTTATCGCCCCCATCAACGCGAAGAACATCCACGGGTTGCCGGAGACCAACTGGTTGCCGATGTCGACGATGCCGATGACCGACACCGGACGCTCGTCGGGCGCGAGCGCCGTCGAGCTGCCGGGATCGGCGACGGTGCCGCCGATCTCGCGGATGCCCGACGGCGACACGAAGTGCCCGAGCACCCGGACGGTCTCCACGGTGCCCTGCCACATCGCCTGCGCCGAGCGGGGCACGGCCTCGAGGACCCCGACGGGCCGGTAGTCGCCGGTGACCGAGATGCCGATCCGCCCGGTGGCGTCGGACTTGCTCACCCGCTCGGGGACGACGGGGACCCTCAGCACCTCCCCGTCGCGCCGCAGCGTCAGGACGATCCGCTCGCCGGCGTGGGGCTTGATGAGGGGCGCGACGTCGCCGAAGGTACCGACCTCCTGGCCGTTGACGGCGAGGATCCGGTCGCCGTCGCGGAGACCGGCCTGCCGGGCCGGCGTGCCGGCGCCGACATCGGCGACCCGGGCGATCGAGTCGGTGGGCATCCCCTGGCCGAGGAGCGTGACGGCGATACAGAGGTACGCGAGGACGAGGTTCACCGAGATGCCGGCGAGCACGACCACCAGGCGCTTGCCGTAGGGGGCCTGGCGGTAGGTGCGGGGCTCGTCGGCGGGATCGACCTCCTCGACCCCGGTCATGCCGATGATCTTCACGTAGCCGCCGGCCGGAATCGCCTTGACGCCGTACTCGGTCTCGCCCCGGCGGAACGACCAGAGCCGGGGCCCGAACCCGACGAAGTACTCGGTCACCTTCATGCCCGCCCACTTGGCGGTGAGGAAGTGCCCGAACTCGTGGGCCATGACCACCACCACGAGGCCCACGACGATCGCCACCGCCGCGAAGACGCTGGGCTTGAGCACCACCAGCATCACCACGGCGACGAGCGCCGCGACCAGCCCCGCGGTGCCGGCCCGGGACGTGGCGGGCCGCGCGGCCCCGTCCGGAGCGCCGCCGGCGGCGTCAGGCCCCCGGCGACCGGCGGACGGATCGGGGTCGCCACCCGGCGGGGTCTCCGCCGGTTCGGGTCGACTCATACGGCTCTCCTCCGGAGACGGGACACGGCGACCTCCGCCGCGGCGCGCGCGACCCGGTCGACCTCGAGAACGTCGGAGACGTCATCGACGTTCCCGGCCTCCGACTGGAGCACGCCGGCCACGATATCGGGGATCGCGGCCCATCCGATCCGGCCGTCGAGGAAGGCGGCCACCGCCACCTCGTTGGCGCCGTTGAGCGCCGCGGGCGCACCCCCGCCGGCCCGCCCCGCCGCATACGCCAGGCCCAGCGCCGGGAACGCCTCCAGGTCGGGAGCCTCGAAGGTGAGTGACGACAGGCGGGTCCAGTCGATCGCACCGTAGGGGGTGTCGATCCGGTCGGGGGCGGCCAGGGCCAGGCCGATCGGGAGGCGCATGTCGGGCCGGGAGAGCTGGGCGATGGTCGCCCCGTCGGTGAACTCCACCATCCCGTGGACGATCGACTGCGGGTGCACGACGACGTCGATCCGGTCGTAGTCGACACCGAACAGCTCGTGGGCCTCGATCACCTCCAGGCCCTTGTTCATGAGGGTCGACGAGTCGATCGTGATCTTGGCCCCCATCGTCCAGGTGGGGTGGGCGAGGGCGTCCTCGACGGTCACGTGGGCGAGGTCGGCGCGGCTCCGGCCGCGGAACGGCCCGCCGCTGGCCGTCAGCACGATGCGCCCCACCTCGCGGGCCGCGCCCGAGCGCAGCGCCTGGTACACGGCGGAGTGCTCGGAGTCGACGGGCACGATCTCCCCTCCACCCCGGAGCCGGGCCCGGGCGACCACCGGCCCGCCGGCGATCAGGCTCTCCTTGTTGGCGAGGGCGAGGCGCGTGCCCGACTCCAGGGCCGCCAGCGTCGCGGGCAGCCCGGCGAAGCCGACCACGCCGTTGAGGACGACGTCGGCGTCGGGGTGGGCGGCCATCGCCGCCAACGCCCCGGGATCGGAGCCGCACGCCCGCGCCCACCGGTCGGGGACGCCGAACTCCGCGGCCTGCGCGGCCAGGAGCGCCTCGTTGCGCCCCGCCGCGAGCCCGACGACGCGGTACCGGCCCGGCTGGGCCCGGATCACGTCGAGCGCCTGCGTCCCGATCGAACCCGTCGAGCCGAGGACGACGACCCGGCGCGGCCGCTCGGACCCGTCGCCCATCCGGCTACCCGAAGAGGTGCCGAGCCAGGTAGTAGGCGGCGGGCAGGCAGAACAGGATGGCGTCGAAGCGGTCGAGGACCCCTCCGTGCCCGGGCAGGATGGCGCCGAGGTCCTTGACCCGCAGATCCCGCTTGATCATCGATTCGCACAGGTCGCCGAGCGGCGCCATCACCGCCACCACCGCGCCGAGGGCGAGCCCACGACCGATGCTGGGCGACCACGGGTGCAGGCCGATCACCGAGCTCGTGACCACACCCAGCACGACGGCCGCGCACATCCCGCCGATCAGGCCCTCCACCGTCTTGTTGGGCGAGACGGTGGGGGCGAGCCGGGTGCGGCCGAACTGCGAGCCGATCAGGAACCCGAACACGTCGTAGCCGACGGCGCTGATCGCGAGCCCGAGGATGATCCCCACGCCGTCGGGAAGCGCCAGGATCAGCCCGGCGAAGCCGCCGAGCACACCCACGTAGCCGAAACCGATCAGCGTGGCCCCGACGTTGACGGTCGGCCGGGCCCGGACCACCTCGATCAGGTACCAGAGGAGCGTGAACACCACGACCAGGCTCGTGATCAGGGGGAACGCCGCGTCGCCACGCTCGTAGGCGGCGAAGACGAGGCCGACGGAGCCGAGCATCCCGAGGATGGCGGCGGGCCGGAAGGTGGCCCGCCGCAGCCCCTCGTAGATCTCGAACGAGGCCACGCCCACAATCACGGCCGCCAGGACGGTGGTGGCGCCGGCACCCAGCTTCAAGCAGATGAGGGCGACCACGGCCACCGCGATCCCGGTCACGACGCGGGTGGCGAGGTCGGCGCCGTCAGGCGCCGGTTCGGGCGCGAGATCGGTCGGTTGCGGCCGCCGGGCGCCGACGCGGGGCCCGCCCGACCGCCGCGGCGGCTCAGGGGGCTCCGGTGGGGTCGACGACCCGCCGCGCCGCGCACCGGCGGCGCCCTGGGGCACCGGCTCCTCGGCGGCGTGGTCGGGGACCTCGACGTGGACGTCGTCGCTAGCGGGAGCCTCGGTCGGGGGCCGCTCCGCCCGGGCGCCCGGCGGCACCGACCCGGCGGGCGCCGTCATCTCGGCCCGGGCCGCCGAACGGCTGCGGATCCGGCGGCGGCGCGCCACCTGCTCGGCGAAGGCGGAGTCGTCGTCGGGGGGCCCGGGCTCGCTGAGGGCACCGAGGTCCTCGGCGTCGTCGTCGGATCCGGGGCCCAGGGCGTCGACGAGGGCGGCCTCGTCGTCGTCCCAGTCGCCGGCCCGGCTGCGAAAGCGCGGCTCGCCACCGGCCAGCGCGGCCCACGCGGCGAAGTCCTCTTCGTCGGTCATGTCGACCGGCTCCGCCTCGGGGAGGATCCGGGGGACCTCTCCGGTGGGCGGCTCGGTCCAGTGCGGGAGGGGCATCGGCGCCGATTGCTCTGCGCTCACGTCGTCGGCCGCCGCCGCGTCGCGCCCGGCGGGGGCGGGATCGGCTCCCGAGGCGCCGGGCCCGCCGGGCTCTCCGTCGCCGTGGAGCACTATCTCGAGCGAGTCGTCGGAGATCAGGTCGTCGGGGGACTCGATCTCGAGCGCCGCTTCGTCGGGCGCGCCGCCGGGATCAGCCCCGACCTCCGTCTCGGGCGGGTCGAAGAGGGCACCGGTAGGCGACTCCGAGCCGGGGCCGCGCTCGGCGCCGGCGGCCGACGGCGGACCCGGCGGGCGGTCCGCCCCAGGGGAGGGAGGCGGTACCGCCGAGGGCGAGGCCACCCTCGGCACCACCGGGCGGGCCGCGGTGTCGTCGCCGGCGCGGGCCGGCACCGCGGGCGACGGGAACCGGGCGGCCGGGCGGACCGAGGGGTCGGGACGCGGAGGAACGTCGCCGAAGCGCATCTCGCTCTCGGCCTTGCGGGGGCTGGCGTGGCCGGTGTCGATCGCCGCCTGCGCCTCCTCGGCCCCGATGATCCTGACGCCCTCGGGCATCGACGGCGGCGACGAAGCCGCTCGCGGGGGACCCTCGAGCTCGTCGATCCCCGGATCGTGCTCCGGGTCGTGATCCGGGTCGTCGCGCCAGCGGTCGGCCGGGACGTCGGTGTCGTGTCCGTCGGTCACTTGGTCCTCCCCGGTGGCGTCATACCTCGAGCAGCTCGTGCTCTTTGTTGGCGAGGAGCTGGTCGATCTCGGCCACCGCCTCATGGGTCGCCTTCTCGAGGTCCTTCTCGCTGCGGTCCAGCTCCTCCTGGGAGATCTCCTTGGCCCGCTCGAGGTCCTCCAGGTCGCGACGGGCCTGGCGGCGGATGTTGCGGACCGCGACGCGGCCCTCCTCGGCGAGGTGCTTCACCACCTTCACGAGCTCCTTGCGACGATCCTCGGTAAGCACCGGGAACGCGAGGCGGATCACCTGCCCGTCGTTGGACGGGTTGATCCCGAGGTCGCTGCCCTGGATCGCCTTCTCGATGGCCCCGATCGCGCCCTTGTCGTACGGGGCGACCACCAGCACGCGGGGCTCGGGCACGCTGAAGCCCGCGAGCTGCTGGAGTGGCACCTCGGTCCCGTAGTAGTCGACGCGGAGCTTCTCGACCAGCCCCGGCGCGGCTCGCCCGGTCCGGACCCCGCCGAAGCCCTCCTGGAGGTGGACCACCGCCTTCGCCATCTTCTCGCGGCACCCGGCCAGGACTTCGTCGATCATGAGGCCTCCTCCGATCGGACGAGCGTACCGATCCGATCCCCGACCAGGGCGCGGTGGATGTTCCCCGGCGCGGTCACGTCGAAGACGATGATGGGCAGGTCGTTGTCCATGCAGAAGGTAATGGCCGTGGAGTCCATCACCTTGAGACCGCGGTTCAGGACCTCGAAGTGGCTGACCTCGGCGAGCTTCACCGCCTCGGGATCGAGGCGCGGGTCGGCGCTGTAGACGCCGTCGACGCCGGAGTGGGTGCCCTTCAGGATCGCCTCGGCCCCGATCTCGGCCGCCCGCAGCGCGGCAGTGGTGTCGGTGGTGAAGTACGGGTTGCCCGTCCCGGCCGCGAAGACCACCACGCGCCCCTTGTCGAGGTGGCGCAGCGCCCGCAACGGGATGTACGGCTCCGCCACCTGCGACATGTGGATCGCGGTCTGGACCCGCGTCGGCTGGCCCAGGGCCTCGAGGGCGTCCTGGAGGGCGAGGGCGTTGATCACGGTGGCGAGCATGCCCATGTAGTCGGCGCGGGCGCGGTCCATTCCCCGGGTGGCGCCGCTCATGCCGCGGAAGATGTTCCCGCCGCCCACCACGACGGCGATCTCGACCCCGAGCCCGGCGCGGGCGTCGGCGACCTCCTGGGCGATGCGGCCCACGACCGCGCTGTCGATCCCGAAGTTCAGCGTGGCGTCGGCGAACGCCTCTCCCGAGAGCTTCAGCACCACACGGCGGTACCGGCTCTCGCCCATCGGCGCCCCTTCCGTGGTCAGGCCTCGCCGACCTTCACCCGGGCGAAGCGCCGGATCTCGGCGCCCTTGCCGAGGCTCTCGACCAGCGACGCGACGGTCGTCTTCGGGTCGCGCACGAACCCCTGCTCGAGCAGGACGTTGTCCTTGTAGAAGCCCTTCAGCCGGCCCTCGACGATCTTGGGGACCTGGGCTTCGGGCTTGCCCTCGTTGCGGGTGAGCTCCTCGAGCAGGGCCCGTTCCTTGTCGAGGGCGTCGGCCGGGACGTCGTCGCGGGCGAGGAAGCGCGGGGCCGCGCTGGCGATGTGCAGGGCGATGTCGTGGACGACCTCCACGGCGCGGGGATCGGCGGGGTCGATCCCACCGATCTCGACCAGCACACCGATCGTGCCCCGGCCGTTCTGGACGTGCCGGTAGCCGTCGACGAGGCCGTCGGTGGTCTCGAAGCACTCGACGCGCCCCAGCTCGATCCGTTCGCCGAGCTTGGCGGCGAGCGCCTCGACGGCCTCGCCGACGGTGGTGCCCTCGAAGGCCTGGGCGGCGACGTCGGCGGCTCCCTGGCGCGACACCTGGGCCGCCAGGGCGTCGAGGAAGCCGGCGAAGTCGGGGCCCTTGGCCACGAAGTCGGTCTCGCAGGTCATCTCGACCAGCACGCCGACCCCGCCGTCGACGACCACCGCGACGGCGCCGTCGGCCGCGGTGCGGGTGGCCCGCTTCGCCGCGCCGGCGAGGCCCTTCTTGCGCAGCCAGTCCTTGGCGGCCTCCATGTCGCCGGCGGTCTCCTGGAGCGCCTTCTTGCAGTCCATCATGCCCGCGCCCGTCGCCTTGCGCAGCGCCGCGACGTCCTGGGCTCCGAAATCGGCCATCGTCGGTTCAGTCCTCGGTCGGGGCAGTCGCGTCGGCGGGGACCGCCGTGGCGTCGGCGGGTTCGGGCTCGGCACCGGCCTCGGCCTCGGCCTCGGCCTCGGGTGCCGCTGCGGGCTCGGCGGCCTTGGTGCGCTTCGACTCGGCGAGGCGCTCCTCCCGGGCCCGCTGGGCCATCGCGGCCTCGGCCCGGGCCCGGGCCTGCTGCTCGGCGTGGCGCCGCGCCGTCTCGGGGTCGGGGGGCGGCTTCGGGGCGACCTCGGCCTCCTGGGTGCCCGCGCGGGCGTTCTTCTTGCGGGCGAGGAAGCGGCCCTCCTCGCAGGCGTCGGCCACGACCCGGCACATCAACGCCGCCGACCGGATGGCGTCGTCGTTCCCGGGGATCACGTAGTCGATGAGGTCGGGGTCGCAGTTCGTGTCGACGACCGCGACGACCGGGATCCCGAGCCGGTTGGCCTCGGTCACCGCGATGTGCTCCTTCTTCGTGTCGACGACGAACACGGCCGACGGCACCTTCTCGAGGTTGCGGATGCCACCCAGGTTCCGCTCGAGCTTGGCGAGGTCGCGCTGGACCCGCAGCCCCTCCTTCTTGGGCATCTGCTCGACCTCGCCGCTCTTGACGATGCGCTCGAGCTCCCGCAGCTTGGCGACGCGCGCGTGCACGGTCTGGAAGTTCGTGAGCATCCCCCCGAGCCAGCGGAAGTTCACGTAGGGCTGGCCGGACCGCTGGGCGTTCGACTCCACGGCCTCCTGGGCCTGGCGCTTCGTACCGACGAAGAGGACCGAGCCGCCGTCCTCCACCGTCCGGCGCAGGAACCGGTACGCGGTGTCGATCCGCTGGAGCGTCTGCTCGAGATCGATGATGTAGATCCCGTTGCGCTCCCCGAAGATGAACCTCCGCATCTTCGGGTCCCAGCGGCGGGTCTGGTGCCCGAAGTGGACCCCGGCCTCCAGGAGCTGCTTCATGGTGACGACAGCCACTTGTTGATCTCCCTCGGTTGAGTACTTCCGCCCGTGCGCGCGCCTCTCGGAGGCGACCTCGGGTGACGGGCGTGCAGGATGACGACACGTGTCGGCACCGGCTGGGCCGGCCCGGCGAGTGTACCGCCCGACCCGGCCGGCCCGCCCAACGCCTGACGCCCCGGAACGGGCCCCGCACCCGGCCGCGGCAACCGGTCGGATCACCGCAGCGGCCGGGAATCCACCCGAGCCGGATCGACCCAGCGCCAGCCCGCCACGAAGCTCCGACCGGACCGGGCCGGCCCCACCGCCACGCCCCGGGGGAGCACCTCGACGACCCGCCCGCCCGTCGCGCTCACGACCACGAGCGTCGACGCCGCCAGCGGCACCACGATCTCCGTGGCCCCGACCACCGGAGACCCGAGGACCGCGACGTCGGCGGAGGCGAGGCGGCTCTCCCACCGGCGCCGGCCGGTGGAGGGGTCGACGAGCGCCACCGTGCCCGTCTCCCCCGCCACGACCACGCCGGCCGGACCGACACCGGGCGCGGCCGACTCCTGGACCGGCGAGGCGACCGGGACCCCCCACGCGACCTCGCCGTCGCCGGCGTGGTACGCCCGCAGCGCCGCACGCCCCGCCGCCCACTCGACCACGAACACGAGGTCGCCGGCGGTCGCGGGCCGGCTGCGCCGGGGCCCGGGGCGCTCCCAGAGCACCGAGCCGTCGGAGGGGTCGACGGCACGAAGCACCGAACCGGAGGGATCGGACGGGACCCGGCTCCAGACGCCGACGGCGACCCGGCCGCCGTCGGCGGCCACGAGCGGCCCGACGGGACGCCCGGCAAAGGACGCGGCCCAGCGGGCCTCGCCGGTCGAGGCTTCGAGGCCCACGAGCCGGCCGGATCCCGTGGAGACCGAGAACGCGGTGACCAGGGCGGCACCGCGGCCCGCCGGTCGGCCCGGGGCCGGCGGCGCCAGGGGCGCCGGTAGAACGGCCGGATGGACGATCTCACCTCCCGGGCGGGACTCCCAGAGCACCTGCCCGTCGGAGCGGTCGAGAGCCACCAGGCGCCGACCGCCGGCGACGATCACGAGCGTGTCCGGCCCGAGCGCCACGGCCTCGGGGTCGTGCATCGGGTCGCGGTGCACCCAGCGCTCCGAGCCCGACGACGGGTCGAGGTGGGTCACGCCGTCGAAGAGGGCCACGGCCACCCCTCGAGCGTCGGCGACGACCCCGAGCGGCCAGTCGCGGACGGTCGCCGACCACCGGACCGGCCGCGGGCGGCGGCGCGGCGCCGACCCGGCGTGGGCACCGCGGCTTCGGGAGCCCCGCGACTCCCGGCGGGGAGCCGCGCAGCCGACGGACACCGCGGCGGCGGTCGCGACCGCGACGACGGCGAGCACCCACCGTCGTGCGGGGACCCGGCACGGGCAAGGACTCGGGCGGTGCGGACCGGGGGCGGCGGAGCGCATGCGGGTCCTCCTCTCGGGAACGACGACCGGGGCGGTGACGGGTACGGCGACGGGTACGGCGACGGGGAGAGAGCGGTGGAGGGGGGAGTCGGAGCCGGGCACGAGCGTCACCGGGGCACGAGCCTCCGGGCTCCGGCGGCCGTCGCGTCGGCCACGGCGCCGGCCGCCTGGCCGACCCGGCCGAGGGTGTGCTCCACGCGGGTGATGACCACCGGCTCGACGGCCTGGCGGATCCCCGCGACCAGCCCCACGCACGGCGGCGGTCGCCCCTCGAGAGCGAGCCGGGCGGCGGCGAGCGACCGGTGGTCGCGGGTGATGTTGGAGTGGTCGTTGAAGCCCGCCGGGTCGACGGTGACGTTCGTGCCGCCCGGGAACGCCGTCGCGGTGGCCGGCACGACGACGTCGTCGGGGGCGGCGATCGACGTGACGTCGAGGTGCTCGGGGAGCTCCGCCGCCGCGAGCGCCCGCATGGCCGGCGATCGCTCCGAGAGGTCGGCGACCGCCGCGCTCGACGGGTCGGGGAGGCCGCCGGCCCGGCGGCTCAGGACCTCCAGCGCGGCGCGGCCGCTCGCCGTGGACCGGATCCGGTCGATCGCGGTGGCGAGGGGGGCGCCCCGGTGCGGCGAGGCGAGGGTCACGACGGTCCCGATCGGCGGGTAGGTCGGATCGGCGGCGGAGTAGACCCGGGCGAGGAAGAGGTCGACGACGACCCCGCCCTGGCTGTGGGCGATCAGGTCCACCTCCCGACCGGGCTCGGCCGCCTGGCGGGCCCGGAGCTGCTCACCGAGGGCGATCGCGGCGCGCACCAGGTCCCGCCCGGTGTCGTCGGGGGTGTAGCTGCCGCCGTCGGCGGCGTAGGAGTACCAGTGGACCTCGTCGGACCGATATCCGAGGAGCTCCGGGTCGAGGTCGACGGTCCGCCCGCCGGGCCCGGTCCGGCTCCCGATGCCGGCCACCACCATCGCCGTGTGCCCCGATCCGCCGGTGCCGTCGAGAGGGGGCGGGCGCAGCGTGCAGTTCCCCCGGCTCCGGGCCCAGGCCACGAGCCGCTGCCCGACCGTGCGGAGGTCGGCGGTGACGGCGGCCAGGGCGGACGCGTCCCACGCCCGGCGGCCGAGCGCGGCGGCGCGCGCCACGAAGGCCCCGGCGTCGGCGGCGAGGCGGCGGCCGAGGCCGGCCAGGTCGCCCGACACCGCCCCCGCCAGCGCGATCGCCCCGTCGCGCAGGGCCGAGAGGGTGCCGGTGGCGGCGCCGAGAGCCGTTCCGGCCGCGCGGGTGGCGGCCCCGGCACCCCCGGCGAGGGCGCGGCCGGCGCCGGCGATGAGGCCCAGACCCCGCGCGAGGGCATGGCGCTCGGCCCCCGCCGACGGCGGCCGCGCGGTACCGGCACCCCGCACGGGCGCGAGGTGGACGAGGGCGGCCAGGTCGGGGGGACCGAAGAGGGCAGCCGGATCGACGTAGCGCTCCCCCACCCGCAGGCCGAGGTGCAGCACCCCGGGGATGTGGCCGGGCCCCGCCGCTCCGCCGGCCCGGCCGACCACCGCGCCCATGCCCACTGGATCGCCGCGCCGGACCGACACCGCCGAGAGGAAGGAGTACGAGGTCCGTAGCCCGCCGGGGTGGGCGACGACCACGTGGAGCGTGCCCGCCACCGACCCCGCGAAGGTGACCCGGCCGGCACCCGCGGCGACGACCGCCTCCCCGGGCCGGGCCGCGAGGTCGGCACCCCGGTGCCCGGCCCCGAACGGGCCGTTCGGAGCCCGGAAGGGTTCGGTGACCGGGCCGGGCACGGGCCTGACCCAGCGCCCTCGGGGGCCGTCGGGCGCGTGGTCACGCCCGGCGGGCGACGCGAGCGCGTGGAGAGGCGCCGGCGCCACGAGAGCCGGGCCGCCGGCCGCGGCGACCGCCGCCGCGAGGAGGGCTGACGCCACGCGTGGGAAGCGGGCCAAGGGGCGCGCGCGGTGGCGACGCGTGGAGCGGTGGACGGAACGACCCATGGGCTCCCCCTGTGGTCGGAGACGGCACGACGGAGGGGGAAGACGGGGAAGGGCCCGGACAGTAGCGCGCGGTCACGACGTCGGCCACCGGCCGGGGCTCAACGGGCCGACGGGCCGGGCGGACGGGCCGGGCGGACGGGCTAGGCGGACGGGCCGGTGCCGGCCGCCCGGTCTACGAGGGAGGTTCGGCCAGGCGGCTTCGGAGCTGGAGGATCGCCTTGGTGTGGATCTGGCAGATGCGGCTCTCGGTCACCCCGAGGACGTCGCCGATCTCGGCCAGGGTCAGACCCTCGTAGTAGTAGAGCGTGAGGACCAGGCGCTCGCGGTCCGACATCCGGTTGATGGCGTCGGCGAGGAGGCGCTTCATCTCGTCGACCTCGAACGCCGCCGCCGGGTCGAACGCGCCGTCGCTGATCGTGTCGCCGACGGTGGTGCCGGAACCGTCGTCGCCGCCGGCCACGACGTCGTCGAGCGCGACGAGGCCGACGAAGGAGATCTGGCCGAGGGTGGACGACAGCTCGTCTTCGGTCATGCCGAGCTCGGCCGCCACCTCGGCGTCGTCGGGGCTGCGCCGCAGCTCGTGCTCCAGCTTCCCGTAGGCGCGCTCGATCGCCCGGGCCTTGGCCCGTACCGAGCGGGGAACCCAGTCGATGGAGCGCAGCTCGTCGATGATCGCTCCCTTGATGCGGGAGATCGCGTAGGTCTCGAACTTGAAGCCCCGCTCGGGGTCGTACTTCTCGATGGCGTCGATGAGGCCGAAGATCCCGTAGCTGACGAGGTCGGACTGCTCGATGCTCTGCGGGAGGCCGGCGGCCACCCGTCCGGCGACGAACTTGACGAGCGGCGAGTAGTGCAGGATCAGGCGCTCACGGGCCTCCCCCGCGGCCGACGCCTTGTAGTCGCGCCAGAGGTCGGCGACGGCGTCGCGTTCCGGGTCGAGTCCGGCGGCGGCCGCCGAGGGCTCAGGCACGGGGGTGGGTGGAGTCGTAGACGGCACGGAGACGCTCACTGGTCACGTGGGTGTAGATCTGCGTGGTGGCCAGGTCGGTGTGGCCGAGGAGCTCCTGCACGGCTCGGAGGTCGGCTCCGCCCTCGAGGAGGTGCGTGGCGTACGCGTGGCGGAACGCGTGGGGGTGCAGGACCTGCCCGTCGGCCAGCGGGTGGCGCGACACGATCCGGCGCGCGTCGCGCGGGGTCAGCGCCCGGCCGCGGGCGTTCACGAACACGACCCCGGAGGCGTCGGGGCCGGCGAGCTCGGGCCGGGCCTCGTCGAGGTACAGGCGCAGCGCGTCGAGCGCCGAACCCCCCACCGGGACCCTACGCACCTTGGCGCCCTTGCCCGTGACGGTCAGCGAGCCTCGGGCCAGGTCGCAGTCGGCGACACGCAGCGCGCAGCACTCGGCCACCCGCAGGCCGGCGCCGTAGAGCACCTCGAGCACGGCGGCGTCGCGCCGGGCCGTGGCCAGCCGGCGGCGTTCACGGGCATCCTGGACCCGGCCCGGCGTCGCCTCCCTCGACGGGCTTCCGTCCTCTGGGTCGGCGTCGGCCGCGAGCGCGGCCGAGTCGAGGAGCCGGGCCACCTCGTGGCTCCGGGGCACGCGGGGTAGACGGGCCGGGCCCTTGGGGGCCCGCAACGTGCGGCCCGGGTCGGCGTCGAGGTGCCCGTGGCGGTGCAGGAAGCGGGAGAAGGCACGCACGGCGGCGGCCTTCCGGGCGATCGAGCGCCGCGCGAACCCCCGCGTGGTGAGGTACCCGAGGTAGCGGCGGAGCACCAGGCGGTCGAGCGCCCCGGTCGAGGGGCATCCGCCGCGGTCGGCCCACCTCGCGAACTGCGCGACGTCGCGGCGGTACGCGTCGCGGGTGTGGGGGCTGCATCCCGTCAGCGAGGCGGTGAACTCGCCGACCAGCGACCCGAACACCCCCGCGGGCGCCTCGCCGGACGCCTCGCCGGGCACCCCCTCGGTTCCGGCCACGGGGCGTCCGCCGCCCCGCCCGTCGTGGTCAGCCATCCGGTCGGATACCACCTCGCCAGCCTCTGGTCGTCGGCACCGGGCCGGGGTCGCCCCGCCGGGACGGCCCGACCGCGGCACCGCAAGCACCCCTCGCAAGCCCGGGTCGGCGGCGACTCCGCACGCCCGCTCGCACATCAGCTCGTAGGTCCGCTCTCACGTCCGCTCGTACACCTGCTCGCAGTTCCGCTCGGCGGGCCGCCGGGAACGACGGGCCCGGACGCCGCCCGAAACGTGGTGCACGACCCGAACCGACCCGTTGCGGGTCCGACGACCCTACCGCGCTCGGTGGCCGAAGTGGTGCAAGCCACCCGGCCGGGGCGGCTCGTTCCTACGGCGCCGGCGCCGCGGGCGGTAGGTGTCGCAGGGACGGGTTATGGTGCGCCCACCGTCGAGGCGCCGCGGTCACGGCCCTCCTGCCCATCCCAACGGTCAGGAGGTCACCCGGTGCTCGCGTCGGTCCCCAGCGCCACCCTCCTCGGAATCGACGGCCAGCTCGTCGAGGTCGAGGTCCACATCTCCAACGGGCTCCCCTCGTACACCGTCGTCGGCCTCCCCGATGCCGCGGTCCGCGAGTCACGGGAACGCGTGCGCGCCGCGCTGATCTCGTCGGAGATCGAGTTCCCGAAGCGGCGGATCACGGTGAACCTGGCCCCGGCCGGGGTGCGCAAGTCGGGCGCCGGCCTGGAGCTGGCGGTGGCCGCCGGCCTGATGATCGTCGGGGGCGACCTCCCGTCGGGCTGCCTCGACGGCGTCGGCCTGATCGGGGAGCTCGGCCTCGACGGCACGGTCCGCCGCGTCCCGGGTGTCCTGGCCCTCGTCGACACGCTGGCCCGGGCCGGGGTCGGAACCGTCGTCGTCCCGGCCGGCAACGCCCACGAGGCCGCACTCGTCGACGGGGTCGAGGTGCGCCCGACCCGCAGCCTCGGTGAGCTCCGGTGCTGCCTGAAGGGCGAGATGCCGTGGCCGCCTCCCCCCGACCCTCCCCCCGGGCGACCCGACCCAGGGGGCGCCGACGCGATGGGCGACCTCTCCGACGTCCGGGGCCTGGCCGTCGCCCGCACCGCCCTGGCGGCCGCGGCGGCGGGCGGCCACCACCTGCTCCTCGCCGGCCCACCCGGCGTCGGCAAGACGATGCTGGCGCAGCGGCTGCCGTCGATCATGGAGCCGCTCGGTCGGGCCGAGGCCCTCGAGGTCACCCGGGTCCACTCGGCGACCGGCCAGGTCCACGACGGCCGCCTGATCGAGCGACCGCCGTTCCGGGCCCCGCACCACACCGCGTCCCCTCCGGCCCTGGTGGGGGGTGGCAGCGGGCGCCCCCACCCCGGCGAGGTCACCCTCGCGCACCGTGGGGTGTTGTTCCTCGACGAGCTCGGCGAGTTCCCGCCCCGGGCGCTCGACGCGCTCCGCCAACCGCTCGAGGAGAGGGTGGTCCGGATCTCCCGGGTGCCCACCAGCCTCGAGCTCCCCGCCGACTTCCTCCTCGTCGCGTGCACCAACCCGTGCCCGTGCGGCCGGGGCGCCCCGAGTTGCACCTGCACCGACGCGCAACAGGACCGGTACCGGCGGCGCCTGTCGGCACCCCTCCTCGACCGCTTCGACCTCCGGGTCTCGGTGTCGGCGCCGGGCCCCGACGACGGACCCGGCGAGGCCTCGGCGGCGGTGGCGTCCCGGGTGTCGGCCGCGATCGCCCGCCAGGAGGCCCGCCTCGCCGACTGGCCGTGGCGGCGCAACGCCCACGTACCGGCCGGGGCGCTCGAACGACTCGTGCCGCTCGGGCCCGACTCCGACGCCGCGTGGCGCGACGCGATCCGGCTCAACGGCCTGAGCGGGCGGGGCGCGGCCCGCATCCGCCGGGTGGCGCGGACCCTCGCCGACCTGGCCGACCGAACCGACGTCGACCCCCCCACCGTGATGCTGGCCGCCTCCCTGCGCGAGGACGTCCCGTGACCGACGCCGCGCGGGTCACCCCCGGCCTGGACCTCCCCGCGACTCGCCCGACGGTCGCCGCGGCCACGCTCGTGCAGCTACCACGGATGAGGCCCGACCGCCTCCGCGCCCTCGCCGACCGCTGGCCCGACCCCGTCACGGCCCTGCGGGCCGTGTGCCGCGGGCAGGCGGCCGCGGCGCTGGTCCACGCCGCCGGGCCGCGCTCCGATGCGGGGCGCCGGCGCCTGGCCGCCGAGTGGGCGGCCGCCGCCGACCCGGACGCGACCGCCCGGGCCCTGGCCCGCCGATCGACACGCGTCCTCCTCGAGGGCCGGCCCGGATACCCGATCAAGGACCCCCTCCCCGACCGCCCGCCGTACCTGCTGTCCGAGGGCGACGGCCTCGAGGCCCTCCAGCGGCCCCGCGTCGCGGTCGTCGGGACCCGCGCCGCCACCCCGCACGGCCTCGCCGACGCCCGCCGCCTGGGCGAGGCCCTCGCCGAGGCCGGCGCCACCGTCATCAGCGGCCTGGCCATCGGGATCGACGCCGCCGCCCACGAGGGGGCCCTCGCGGCGGGCGGGCTCGTGGTGGGCGTGGTGGCCACCGGCCCCGACGTCGTGTACCCCCGGCGCCACGTCCGCCTGTTCGACCAGGTCCGCTCGTCGGGCCTCCTGCTCAGCGAGGCGGGCTTCGGCACGCCGCCCGAACCGTTCCGCTTCCCGATCCGCAACCGGATCATCGCCGCCCTCGCCGACGTCGTCGTGGTGGTGGAGGCCAAGGTCACCGGCGGGACCCGTAGCACGGCCGGGCACGCCCTCGACTACGGGCGTGACATCTGGGCGCAGCCCGGATCCGTCCGCAACCCTGCGGCCGAGGGGTGCAACCGCCTCGTGGCGGAAGGCGCGCTGCCCCTCCTGGACCACGCCGAGCTGATCGAGTCGCTCGACCTGACGCCCCGCGGGCGGCGCGACCCGGCCCGGCCGCCGGTACCGGCCGGGGCGCCCCGGGCCGTCCTGGCCGCCTGCGGCGGTGAGGCCACCACCACCGACCAGCTCGTCAGCCGGACGGGCCTGTCTCCCACCGAGGTGGCGACGGCGGCCGCCATCCTCCAGAAAGGTGGTCACCTCATCCGCTCGCGAGGAACGTGGTGGCCGACCTGAGACCTCCCGAACGCGTTTCAGGACCGGGGCCGGGCTGCCGATACCGCGGGGGTGAACCTGGAACGGTGTCCTTACGACGGGTCGGCGGTCGAGGTCGACAGCTACTCCGGCGGGTCCTTCATGCTGACCTGCCGCACCTGCGGCGCCGCGTGGGAGGTCCACAACGTCCTCAGCCGGCGGGTGACCGAGCCTGACTGGGACGCGGCCCGCCGCCACCGGGCCCGCGCCGCGGTCGACGCCGAGCGCGATCCGGTCCCCCCCGACCTCTCGATGCCGTAGCCGCCGCGCCCGCGACCCCGCGCCCCGCCCGGTGCACCGTACCGGCGGACCGCGGGCCCTCACGGCTCCACGGCACCGACGCGGCGCCGGGTGGGAGCGGGCTACGACCTAGCGGTCGACGCCGGTGGCGTCAGCGCCCGGTGAAGCGCGGCTCTCGTTTCTGCACGAACGCCATCATCGCCTCGGCGGTGTCGGCCGACGAGAAGTTCACCGTCTGGGCGACACCCTCGAGCTCCACGGCCTGGGGCAGCGTCAGGCCCATCGACTGGTTGAGAGCCATCTTCATCATCGACAGCGGGATCGGCGGCAGCGCCGCGAGCCGGCCCGCGAGCTCGGCCACGGCCGTCCCGAGGTCATCGGGGGGAACAACCCGGTTGACGATCCCGATCTCGGCCGCCTTCTCCGCGGAGATGATCTCGCCGAGGAACGCGAGCTCCTTCGCCTTGTGGAGGCCGACCAGCCGGGGAAGGATCCAGCTACCGCCGAAGTCGAGGGTCAACGACCGCTGGACGAAGATCTGGCTGAAGCGCGCCGACTCCGACGCCACGATGAGGTCGCATCCGAGCGCCAGGTTGCAGCCGGCCCCGGCCGCGACCCCGTTGACGGCGGCGATGGTCGGCTTCGGGAGCTCGTGGAGCCGGATCGCCGCCTGCCCGACCACCCGCATCCGGGCCAGCGCCCCCCCGACGCCCCTCGTCAGGTTCTCGGAGTTGTCCTCGTCGGTGAGGTCGGCGCCGGAGCAGAAGCCGTCGCCGGCCCCGGTGACGACGAGGACCCGGTCGTCGGGGTCGTGAGCCACCTCGTCGAACACCTGGCTCAGCTCCGACCACATCGCCCCGTTGATCGCGTTCTTCTTCGCCGGCCGGTTGAGGGTGACCGTCACCACCCCGTCGGCGCGTTCGACGACCAACGTCTCCATGCGGTGCTCCCTCCTGCGCGCCGCCGGACCGGGCGCGACCGGCGCACCGTAGCGGCCTCCGACCCCGGCCCGCCGGTCCCGGGCCCACCGGTCCCGCCGGTTGCCCCCAGCCCCGCGCACCGCCGAGCGGCGGCGGGACCGTGGATAGCGTGGAACGCATGGCCTACCACCACCGGCCCGGCGACGAAGGCGAGGTGCAGGTCCGCCACGTGCAGCCGTACCAGGCGGTGAAGACCTACCGCTGCCCGGGTTGCGACCACGAGATCCGCCCCGGAGAAGGTCACGAGGTGGTGGTCCCCGTCGCCGCTCCCGACCTGCGACGCCACTGGCACTCGGGCTGTTGGAGCCGGGCGGTCAGGCGCCGGGGAGACCGCCGCTCCTGAGACCGCCCCGGGCCGCGGCCGGGTTCCCCGCTCCCACCGGCTCCGCCCCACCGGCTCCGCCCCCCCGACGGCTTGCGCAGGCGCGCGGGCTCAGAACGCGCCCTGGAGCACCTCGATCTCGAGGTCCTGACCCGGCCGGGCCATCACCGACGCGATGTCGAAGCGGACCTCGCGCACCACGGCCCCCGA
>WBZO01002435.1_pt1 | contig 24147 bp, 24 predicted proteins | sample 5204261 | NCBI WGS metagenome assembly WBZO01 (sample SAMN12412400, study PRJNA552823) | activated sludge metagenome | isolation source: activated sludge from anammox sidestream of wastewater treatment plant... | place: USA: North Carolina | collected 2017-09
CGTCGACGTGCATGACCAGGCGTGGCACGTCGTAGAAGAACCGGTCCGGCGAGGGGTCGGCGCGGCGGAAGAAGTTGGGCGGGAAGGCCGGCTGCCCGGCGCCCGGGCCGGTCACTGGCCGTCCTCCGGCGTGACGACGAGGTTGCCGTGCAGCCCCTCGTGCCCCGGGATCGTGCACATGAAGGAGAGAGCGCCGTCCTCCGGCACCTGGAGCCGCACGACCGTGTCGCCGGCGGCGTTGGTCATGGTGTCCATCTGCGCGGAGTCCGCGCCGGTGATGACGAACGAGTGAGGCGCCCCGGCGGAGCCGGCCAGCGTGAACTCCACCACCTCGCCCGGCAGGACGGCGATCTTGGCGAGGTCGAGGACGCCGGTGGAGGCGTCGATCGTGAAACGACGGTCAGGCTCGACGCCGGAGAGGTCCACGGTGGCGCCGGGCGCGCTGTGACTGTGCGCCCCCCAGGCGAACGCCCAGCCGACCGCGAGCATCAGCATGGCGGCCAGTGCGACACGCCGGGAGGGCAGCCGGGGACGTCGAGGGGTGTCGAGGCGGGTGACGGTTGTCATGCGATCCAGCGTACCGGACGCAGGATGAGGGTGCCCGCGATCAGGGTGCCCGGTACTCGCGGAGCGCCTTCATCGTCATCAGCACGACGACGCCGGAGGCGAGGACGATCAGCCCGTAGGTCGCCTGCGCCAGTTGCGCGCCCTGCGCCGCCGCGAGCAGGCCGCCGATTGAGGCGCCGGCGGACACCATCGCCCGGTCGAGGGAGAGCAGCGAGATCACGCGCCCGCGCAGGTGCTCCGGCGCGGCGGTCAGCATCGTCGCGTTCGAGAGCGAGAAGTAGGCCGTCTGCATGATGCCGACGAAGGGCAGGATGGCGAACGGCACGATGATGCCGAGCGGCCTCGGCAGGTAGGTGCTGAACGCGAAGAGCGAGAGGGCCGCACCCATCCCGATCACCGCGAGCGGGAGGATCAGCCCGAGCCGCTTCGGGTAGCGCGAGGCGATAATCAGCGTCCCCGCCAGCGCGCCGATGGCGCTCGACGCCACGATGAGGCTGAAGCCCACCGCGCCGATGTCCATCACCTGACGCGCAAAGATCGGCGCGTACACCTGCGACCAGGACATGGCGAAGGTGTAGAAGGTGAGCGACATCACCAGCACGCCAAGGATGACCGGCTCCTTCAGCGCGTACTTGAAGCCCTCCATCATCCCGCCGGTCATCTTGCCCAGGCCGCGCTGTCCTTTGTTCGTGGCGTTCCTCGGCACGTCCAGGAGCACGGTGGCGATGGCGGCGAAGACGGAGATGGCGGCGATCGCCACGAACGCGCCGTTGATGCCGAGTGCGGCGATCGCAGTGCCGGCGGACATCACGCCGAGCATGCGCATGATGTTCTGCGTCGACGACATCAGCGCGACGGCGTTCGTCAGCAACTTCGAGGGGACGATCGTGGCGATGAGCGTCTGCCGTGCCGGCTGGTCGAACGCCATCGCCGAGCCGCGGAGGAAGGCGGTCAGGTAGATCAGCCCCAGCGTCATGTTCCCGCTGACCAGCAGGGCGGCGAACAGGATGTTGAGCGCGAGGACGGACAGTTTCGTCGCGACGAGGATCGTCTTGCGGTCGAACCAGTCCGCGATGACGCCGGCCCACAGCCCGAAGATGAGCTGCGGGATCGTGCGCACCGCCACCACGCCACCCACGTGCGCCGCGTTGTCGCCGGTGATCTCCAGGACGAGCCACGGGCGGGCGATCTGCTCCATCCACAGCCCGAAGGCGTGAGAGGCCTGGCCGGCCCAGAGCAGCCGGTACGCCGGGTAGGCGAGCGAGGCGAACATCCCCGGCCGGGGGCCGTCGTCCTCGGTGGGGGGCGGGGCGATCGGTGCGCCGTGGGCCATGCAGAAAACCTCCCCGGTTCCGACGGTCAGAATGGCGCATGTTATGCCTTCCCTCACGTAAGCGGGAGGGTTGTGCTCGGCAGCTCGTCGAGGCGTAGGATCACGCCTTCAAGGGGAGTAACCCATCGCCCATCCTCGGGCGGTGGACGGGCCGTCAATACGGGAGCCCTCGAGCCCCGGCCCGTCCCACGTACGGACGCCACGGCGTCCGTACGCGCGGTGAGACCTTGCCGGCACAGGTGCGCCGAGGCACACCGCGCGGCAAGGACTCCTGCTTCATGGGTATCGAATGGGATGCGATCGGGTCGTGGGGCCCGTGGGTGGCATTCGTCGTCATGGTCGGCGGCATGCTCGCCATCGACCTCGGCATCGCGAACCGGAACGCGCACGCACCGTCACGCCGCGAGGCGCTGGTGTGGACGCTGTGCTGGATCACGCTCGCGCTCATCTTCAACGCAGGTGTGTACCTGGTGATGGGCACGCGGGCCGGGCTGGAGTGGACGACTGGCTACCTGATCGAGAAGTCGCTCAGCGTGGACAACGTCTTCATCTTCCTGCTGATCTTCTCGTCGCTGGCGGTGCCGCCGGCCTACCAGCACCGGGTGCTGTTCTGGGGCATCCTGGGCGCGCTGGTGATGCGTGGCACGCTGATCTTCGTGGGTGCGGCGCTCCTCGAGCGGTTCGAGTGGATCGTGTTCGTGTTCGGCGCGTTGCTCATCGTCACCGGCCTGCGCTTCCTGCGGGACACGGAGCACACGCCCTCCGTGGAGCGCAGCCGCGTGCTGCAGTTCGCGCGCCGGCACGTCCGCGCCACCGAGGGGTACGAGGGCCCGCACTTCTTCGTGCGGCGAAACCGCCTGCTCTACGCGACACCGCTGTTCCTGGCGCTGATGCTCGTGGAGTCCACGGACCTGCTGTTCGCGGTCGACTCCATCCCCGCGATCTTCGCGGTGACGCGTGACCCCTTCATCGTGTTCACGTCCAACGTGTTCGCGATCCTCGGGCTGCGGGCGCTCTACTTTGTGCTCGGCGGGTACCTGTCTGACCTGAAGTACCTGAAGCCGGCGCTCGCGGCGATCCTCGTGTTCGTCGGAGTGAAGATGCTGGGCGCGCACTGGTTCCACGTGCACCCGCTGATCAGCCTGGCGGTGATCTCCCTCATCCTCACCGTGGCCGTGTTCGCCTCGGTGCGCGCCCTGCGGCACGAGGAGCGCGCGGCGGCCGCCGGCTAACGGACCGGCGCGCCGAGGCGGTCGGCGAGGTCGGCGAGGTCGCGGACGCGCTCGACGCGCGGGTGGTAGGGCAGGTCGCGGTTGCGCGGCCAGTCGCGCAGGAACACCCGCGCCGTCGAGCGCTCCGCAAGCAACTGCGCGGTGCGCGGGTCGTCGTCGACGTGTTCGGCCGAGCCGAGGGCGGCGATCGTCTCGAGTTTGAAGTGCGGGCTCTTGCGAGGGCCCGTGTTGACGATCACCTCGTCAAAGATGCCCTCGAAACCGTGGACGCGCAGCCACCAACCGGGGCGCGTCCGCCGCCCGGTGAGCACCACGAGCCGCCTGACCTCGGCGAGGCGTCGCAGCGCCTCGCGCGCGCCGGGGAGTGGACGTCGAGGGTTGAAGCGCAGGTGGTCCAGCGGCGTGCCGTACCAGCGGGCCGGTACGTCCGCGACCGGTGGCGGTGCGTCCGCGTCCAGAAACGTGCGGTGGATGCCCAGGTTCAGGCCGAAGAACGGCTCGCAGAACACGCCGTCCATGTCCACGGTCAGTGTCGGGCGCGGATCGCTCACGCGCGGCCCCGGCGCAGCATCGCGTAGGAGAGCGCCACGCCCAGCACCAGCGCGCCGAGGCCGGTCAGGAACGCCTCCCGCTCCATGAACGCGGAGAGCAGCAGCGCCCCGCCGAGGCCCACGGCCGCGGGTACCGGCACACGCGCGATGCTCGGGCCGGACCGGAATGGCCTCGGCGCGTCCGGGCGCTGGAAGCGCATGCGGATCAACGACCCGTTCACGGCGATGAACAGCACGAAGACGGCGAAGTTCGTCACCTGCGCGACGAACCCAATGTCGCCTGTCGCCGCGAACACCAGCGAGACGGAGGAGGCGACCAGCACCGCCACCCACGGCGTCCGACGCGACCGCGACACCGTCCCCAGGACGCGGGGCAGCATCTGGCGGTTGGCCATGCCGTACATCGCGCGTGCGCCCGTCGCGAGCACCAGCAGCACGGTGTTGAACGTTGCGAAGAGCGCGACGACCGACAGGGCGTCTGCGATGCGCTCGCTCGCCGCGACCTCCGCCACCATCGCCAGCGGCGAGGAGGCTACGCTGAGCGCCTCCCACGGCACGACCGAGACGGCGACGGCCGCGACCGTCACGTACAGGGCGGTCGTGGCGCCGATGGCGATCAGGAACGCCCGCGGGATGTTCTTCGTCGGCTCCACGACCTCCTCGGAGAGCGTCGCGATCTCCTCGAAGCCCTCGTAGGCGAAGAAGACGAGCGCGGCGGCGCCGAGCAGGCCGCTCCAGCCGTTGTGGACCTCGGTGAGGTCGACGTCACCGAGGTAGGGGAGGCCGACGACAACGATGAGGACCAGGCCGATCGCCTCGATGAACGCGAACAGCGCGGCGAGCCCCACGGTCTGCGTCACGCCGAGGATCACGACACCCGCGCAGACCACGATGACGCCGAACGAGACGAGCAGCGGGTCGACGCCGGTGAGGTCGCCGAAGTACCGCCCGAACCCGATCGCCACCGCGGGGGCCGCGATGAAGTTGACGCAGATGTCCATCCAGCCGGTGACGAACCCGGCCCGCTTGCCGAACGCCTCCTCGGAATAGGCCGCCGCCGCTCCGGCCTCCGGGAACATGGAGGTCAGTTCGGCGTAGGAGATGCCGGTCGCCGCCGCCAGGATGGCCCCCACGAGGAACGCGAGCCACACGCCGCTTCCCGCGACGCCCGAGGCCTCGCCGACGAGGACGTAGATGCCGGCGCCGAGCACGATCCCGATGCCGGACATGGACGCGGCGAAGAGGCCGATCCGGCGCTCGAGGTGGGGGGCGCCCTCAGCGGCCACTACACGATGACCGGCGGGTCAGGTGGCGGGCTGGGCGGGATGCCCGGCGGCATGGGGGCGGGCCCCATGGCAGGGATCGGGACGTGGTGGTCGGGCGCTCCCGCAGCGCCGCCGGAAATGACTGCCGCGAACTGCGCCAGGCGGTCCTCCACCATCCGGTAGATCGTGCCCTCCGGGTAGCGCCCGTCCTCGCCGCGTGCGGCGCCGGCCGGAACGCCCGTGAGGAGTTCGATGCCCTCCTCGATGGTGTCGATCGCCCAGACGTGGAACTTGCCGGCGGCGACTGCCTCGGCCACGTCCGGGCGGAGGATCACGCTGGAGACGTTGGTGCTCGGGATCATCACGCCCTGCGTGCCGTCCAGCCCGCGGAGCCGGCAGATGTCGAAGAAGCCCTCGATCTTCGCGGTCGCACCGCCGATCGGCTGGATGCGGCCGAACTGGTCGACCGAGCCGGTGACGGCGATGTGCTGCGCGATCGGCTGTCCGGAGAGCGCCGAGAGCAGCACGTACAGCTCCGTCGAGGAGGCGGAGTCGCCGTCGATGCCGCCGTACAGCTGCTCGAACGTGAGGCTGGCGTGCAGCGAGGCGGCGCGCTCCTGCCCGAAGCGGTGCGCGAGGAAGCCCCGCAGGATCAGGAATCCCTTGTTGTGGATGCGCCCGGCCATCTCGCTCTCGCGCTCCACCATCACGATCGAGCCGCGGCCGGCGGAGACCACGCACGTCACGCGCGAGGGACGTCCGAAGGACATGTCGCCGAGGTCGTACACCGAGAGCGCGTTGATCTCGCCGGTCAGTTCGCCCTCGGTGTGGACGCGGAGCGTGCCGTCCGCCATCGCGGCCAGGATGCGGTCGGCGACGAGACCGGCGCGGAAGGTGCGCTGCTCCAGCGCCTGGATCACGTGCTCGTCGTCCACCTGCTGCGCGCCGTGCATCGCCGCCCAGTAGTCGGCCTGCCGCACCAGGTCCAGGAACTCCGACATGTTCGCGGAGAGTCGCCGGCGGTCCTCCACCATCCGCGAGGAGTGCTCGATGAGCCGGGAGATCGCCGCGCGGGTGAACGGCCGGAGGTCACCGCGGCGGATCTCCGCGTTCACCACGCTGGCCAGCCCGCGAGTGTTCTCTTGCGTGCGGGGGTAGTCGACCTCGAAGTCCGCCTTCACCTTGAACAGTTCGCGGAAGTCCGGGTCGTGCTGGTAGAGCAGCGTGTAGAGGTAGGAGTCGCCGACCACCACCACCTTCACGGACAGCGGGATCGCCTCCGGGCGCAGCGCGGTCGTCGGGACGAGCGGGTACGACTCGGACAGGTTCTCGATGGCGACCTGGCGGGAGGAGAGCGCGCGCTTCAGCGCGTCCAGCGACACCGGGTTGGTGAGCAGGTCGCGGATGCGCAGCACGAGGTAGCCACCGTTGGCCCGCGCGAGCGACCCGGCGCGCACGAGCGTGTGGTTCGTCACCATCGCGCCGAACTGGCCCTGGTGCTCCACGCGGCCGATGAGGTTGTAGTAGGTGGGGTTCCGTTCGAAGAGGACCGGCGCGCCCTGCTGCGGGTCGTTGGAGACGACCACGTTCACCTCGTACCGGTGTTCCGGCACGCCCTGCTGGCCGCCCATCCCTGGGATCATCACTTGCGCCTGCTGGGGCTCGCCCCGGAACGAGTCGCGGTTCTCGCGGATGTCGTCCCGGATCGCCTCGATGTACTCGCGGATCTCCTGGTCGGCGCCGTAGCGCTGGATCAGTGCCTCGAAGAGGTGGCCGATGGCGAAGGAGGCGACCTGCTCGTCCAGCGCGACGGCCTGTTCCTGTGCCTGGCGTTCCAGGGCGCGCGCCTTCAGGAGCGCCTCCTGGATGATCTCCTCGAGGCGCTTGCGGTTCGCCTGGATGGTCGCCTTCTCCGGCTCGGAGAGCGCTGCGTACGCCTCCTCCGTGGCGGGGTGGCCGTCGATGAGCGGCGCCGAGGCGATCCCGGCCGGTCCCATCTGCAGCGCGAAGTTCAGCGACTGGGCCTGTTCCTGCAGCGCCGTGAAGATGGTGCTGCGCTGCGTCTCCAGTTCGTCGACGAGGCGCTGCCGCTGGCGCGCGTAGGCGTCCGACTGGAACGCCTCGCCGATCTCGCGCGTGCCGGTCTCCACGGCCTGACGCACCGCCGCGGCGAAGACGTGGCCCTGCCCCGGCGGCAGGGAGATGGCGACCGGTCGGTCGGGGTCGTCGAAGTTGTAGACGTACACCCAGTCCATGGGGGCGGGGCGTCCGGCCGCACGCCGGCGGAGGAACGCCTCCACGATGGTCGACTTGCCGTAGCCGTCCGGGCCGGCGGCATACAGGTTGTAGCCGTGCGCGTCCATCCCGAGCGCGAACTCAATGGCGCGTACGGCGCGCTCCTGGCCGAACACCGCATCCAGCGTGGCCAACTCCGCCGTGGATTGGAACCGGAGCCAATCGGCGTCGCAGGGGGCGGTCACCTGCTCCACGGTCAGCCGGTGGGTCTCGCGCAGTCCGGGCATCGGGGCCCCTTCCCGTTCAGGTGCGGCATGTCCGAGCGTAGCACTGGCCCGCGGGAAGCCTCACGCGCTCCCCGCGTCGAGGCGTTACCGGTGTTCCCGTAGCCATGCTGCCCACGTCTCGCGTCCACGGGCGTGCTCCGGCGCGATCAGGCCGCCGCCGGCGAACGCCGCCGCCGCCGTGCCGGGCGCGGGATCGCCGAGGTCCAGCGGAGCCGCGCCGGTGACCTCCGCGAAGGTCGTCGCCAGCGCCTCGGACGTCAGCACCTCGGGACCCGCGAACTGGACGATGCCGTCCGCCGGGCCGGCGCGGAGGAGCCGGACGACCTCGGTGGAAACGTCCGCGGTCGAGACGGGCTGGAAGGGCACGCCCCGCGCGAACACTGGCGCGCGTCGCTCCATCCACTCCGCGATCAGTTCGTGGAACTGCGTCGTCCGCAGCGAGGTCCACGGCAGGCCGGAGGCGGCGATCTGCTCCTCCACGCGCACCTTCACCGCGTAGTAGGGGAGCGGGGTGCGGTCGATGCCGACGATGGACAGGTAGAGCAGGTGCGGACGCCCGGCGGCGCGTGCCGCCTCGATCAGCCGCCCGGTGCCGCCGATGTCGATCGCCTCCGTGTCGCCGCCGGCGGAGCCGGACGCGAGGTGGACGATGTGTCCGACACCTGCCAGTGCCTCCGCCAGCCCCTCGCTGCTCGCGAGGTCACCTCGGACCGCGGCCACGCCGGGCGGCAGCACTGCCTCGGGGCGGCGCACCAGCGCGCGGACGGCGAAGCCCTCCGCGACGAGGCGCGGGAGCAGCACCCGGCCGAGGCGTCCCGTCCCGCCCGTGACCAGTACCGACGTGGCAGAGCCCAGCACCATGACGCGCCCCTTTCTCTCGTGGAGGGTACGCCCGGCCACGGGAGCCGCCACCGGGGACGGTGCTAGCATCCCCCTCGGTCGAATCTGCCCGTCCTCGGAAGGAGCGCCCATGCGCGCAGCCGTCATCACCCAGCCCGGTGGCCCGGAGGTCTTCGCGATCCAGGAGGTGCCGGACCCGACGTACGGCCCGGACGAGGTGTTGGTCGCCGTCCACGCCACCGCGCTGAACCGCGCCGACCTGCTGCAGCGCCGAGGCCGCTACAACGGCCCGCCCGGCACCCGGAACGACATCCCGGGCCTGGAGATGGCCGGGGTGGTGGAGGCGGTTGGGCTGCGTGTCACCGGCTGGAAGCCCGGCGACCGCGTCATGGCGCTCCTCGGCGGCGAGGGGTACGCCTCCAAGATCGCGGTGCACGAGCGGATGCTCATGCCGGTGCCGCCGAGCCTGACGCTGGAGCAGGCGGCGAGCATCCCGGAGGTGTTCCTGACGGCGTTCGACGCGCTGCACCTGCAGAGCGAACTGGTGATGGGCGAGAGCGTGCTCATCCACGCCGCCGGCTCGGGTGTGGGCACGGCAGCGATCCAGCTGTCGGCGGCGCAGGGCTGCCGCGTCTTTGGCACCGCCGGCTCGCAGGACAAGCTCGCGCGCGCGGCCGAACTCGGACTCCACGTGGGCATCAACTACCGGGAGCAGGACTTCGCGGAGGTGGTGAAGGAGCGCACGGGCGGACGCGGGGTGGAGGTCATCCTGGACGTCATCGGCGCGCCGTACTGGCACCAGAACCTCGCCTCGCTCGCCGTGCGCGGCCGCATGGTCATCGTCGGCAGCATGGGCGGCGGGCGCGTCGAGAACATGGAGATCGGCGCGCTCTCGCAGAAGCGCGCGACGGTGCGCGGCACGCTCCTGCGCGGGCGGCCGCTCGAGGAGAAGGCGACGCTCATCCAGGCGTTCAACCGCCGCGTCCTCCCCCTGTTCGCGAATGAGACGATCCAGCCGGTGGTCGACCGCGTCTTCCCGCTGGAAGAAGTCGCCGCCGCGCACGAACTGATGGAGGCGAACGCCAACTTCGGGAAGATCGTGCTGAGCATCGCGCAGTAGCCCTACCGGGGCGGCGAGGAGCGGACGATGGCAGAGGCAGCAGGCGCAATCACCTGGCGCGACGCCGGGACGGTCGAGGACGGCGTACTGGAGCGCGGCTTCACCATCCAGGGCGAACGTGACGTGATCACCGGGATCATGTGGTCGCCGCCCTCGATCCCCTCGGGGTCGCCACTCGTCCTCATCGGGCACGGCGGCGGCGCGCACAAGCGCGCCCCCACGGTGCTGCCGACCGGGCAGGGGTTCGTGCGGGAGCACGGCATCACCGCCGTCGCCATCGACGCACCGGGTCACGGCGAGCGAGGCGGCGTGCAGGGCCGCACCCCGGAGTACTACGCGCTCTGGCAGGACGCGCGTGTGATGACGCGCAACGCCACCGCCGACTGGACGCTCGTGCTGGACGCGCTGCTCGGGACCGGCTGGTTCGACCCAGCGCGCGTCGGCTGGTCCGGCATGTCGATGGGTTCGCTGGTGGGCATCCCCCACGTCGCCGCGGAGCCGCGCTTCAAGGTCGCCGCCCTCGGCCTCTGCGGCACCCGAGGCGACACGCCCGACCGGGGCAACGCCGGCGAGGTGCTGGCGGAGGCGGCCCGGCGGATCACCGTCCCGGTGATCTACATGGTGCAGTGGGACGACGAGCGCTTCCCGCGCGACGCCTGCTTCGAACTCTTCGGGCACATCGCCTCTGCCGACAAGCGGTTGCACGTCCACACGGGCATGCACGGCGAGATGCCCGAGGAAGGCCGTCGCGCCGCGCGCTGGTTCGTCGCCCAGCACCTGAAGGCGTAGCCGGGAGCCCTCCGTGCGCACGCTCACGCCCGAGGGCATCGCGGGGATCGAGGCGGTCGCGCGCGCGCACCTCGCGAACGGCTGGCACACGGGCGCACAGGTGGCCGTCTACCGCGACGGCTTGCGTGCGCTCGACCTCCGGCTCGGCGTGGCTGCCGGCGAGGGGGACGCCGAGCGCTGGATGCTCTGGTTCTCGGCAACGAAGCCGCTCACGGCCGTCGCCGTCCTCATCCTCGTGGAGCGCGGGCAGGTTGCGCTCGACACCCCGATCGCGGAGGTGTGGCCGGAGTTCGCGCAGGGCGGCAAGGAGCGAGTGACGCTCCGCCACGTCCTGACGCATCGAGGCGGCTTCCCGGCTCTCCAGCCGACCTTCGACTGGCGTCGCATGGACGACTGGGCGGCGGTGACGAACGCGACCGCCGCGCTCCCGGCGCTCTGGGATCCGGGCACCGTCGTCGGCTACCACCCCGTGACCTACGGCTTCGCGCTGGGCGAGGTGATCCGCCGCGTGGACGGGCGCATGCCGCGCGACTTCCTGCGCGACGAGGTCATTGGTCCGCTCGGGATGCACGCCTCGCTCGGCGCGGCGACCGAGGCGGATCTGGCGCGCGTCGTCCTCCCGCAGGCGATGTCGGAGATGACGTTCCTGGACCCGGAGGGGCTGGAGCGGCGCACCAGCGGCATCGTGGCGCGCTTCCGGATGCCGGAGGTGCTGCGCGGCGAGCTGCCTGCCGCCAACGGCATCGGCACCGCGGACGCCCTCGCGCGGTTCTACGCGATGCTCCAGCAGGGCGGCGCGCTCGAGGGCGCACGCATCCTCGCGCCGGAGACGGTGGCGGAGGCGACGCGTCTCCACGTCGCCTCCGAGGTCGACCGCACGTTCCAGTTGCCCTCCGCGTTCGGCCTCGGCTTCATGGCGGGCCACGAGGCGTGTCCCTCGCCGTTCGACGAGCCCGGCGTCTTCGGCCACAGCGGCCAGCAGTGCGCCGTCGCCTATGCCGACCCGGCACGTGGCCTCGCGGTCGCCTATCTCACGGACGGGCTGCACGATCCGTACGTCGTCGCGGTGCGGACGGAGGAGATGGTGCGCGCGGTGCAGGCGGCGTGCGCCTGACCGGACGCACCTCGAGGCGTCTCGCCTAGCGGCGACGCTCGCGGCGCTGCCGGTCGCGGCGGCGGCGGTTGTGCTCGATGCGCTCGGAGGTCGGCACGAGTTCGGCTGGGCCGCGCTCCGGCTTCGGAGGGGGCTTCGGCCCCCAGCGCCGCATCACCGCCTCCACCGCGCGCGAGGTGATGCGCATGGTGAGGAACGCCAGCGCGAACATGAAGAGCGTGGTGGAGACCGCCTCGATGACCGATGGGTCATCGCTACGGACCTGCGTGGCGTAGAAGAAGATCGCCACGGCGGCGGACATGAGTGCGGACGACTTCCAGGAGGTGCCCATGACGCCGATTCTACCGGGGAGCCCGGATACCCGTCCGGATTAGCCGAGCGACTCCGCCAGCCACGTGGAGAGCGCCTCGATGAACGCGTCCCGCCGCTCGGCCTGGTCGCCGGCGTGGTACGCGATCACCCGTTCCTTCAGCGCCTGCGCGTCCTCGTCCTCCGGGACGTGGAAGATCTCGATCGCGTCGCACGCGATCTGCTGGTCCTCGCCCGGCACGAACTCGAGGTTCGCCGGCATGCCGAGGGGTGCCGCGGCCGCCGGCCAGGTCGCGTCCACGGTCATCCAGTCGTCCGCGATGCGGTCGTGCTGGACGCGTAGGAAGGTGTGGACGTCCGGCACCGGCCGCTCCGCCGCCTGCGCCAGCAGGTGCGGCGGCAGCCACGGCGAGTTCTCCGCCGTGAACTCGTGCGTCACGAGGATCGTGATCGTCGCGTAGCCGAGCTCCTCGAGGAGCGCGCCGAGCAGGTAGTGCTTGCCGGAGCAGGTGCCCTGCCACTCGCGCAACACCGTCTCCGGCTGGCGGTTGGAGGCGCGCCGGTATGGCATGTCCCGCACGAGGCGGAACGCGACCTCCGCCGTGACGCGCTCGTCCTCGCCCAGGAGGCCGCGCCGGCGGGCTTCGTCTCGGAACAGGGGGATGAGGGCCATGCGAGTCAGTCTAGCGGACGCCTCCCGTGAGGGCCGAGGGCTAGAACATCTGCATCGCCCCGCGGCCCTCGTGCGCGACGGCGGACAGGATCGCCGCCGCCTGCCGCAGGTGGTCCAGGTCGTGGTAGGCGACGTGGTTCAGCATCTCCGCCACCGTCGTCGGACCGGCGACCGAGTGCTCCCCGGTACGCGCGAGGTCGGCCGCCGTCAGCCCGCGGTAGCGCTCCACGTCGGCGACGCGTAGCGCCTCGAACCGGTCGAGGAGCACCGCGACCGGCAGCAGCCGGAAGCCGGAGGCCTCCAGGCTCGCGGTCTCGTCCTCGTTCATCAGCGTGGGGTGCGACTCCGTGAGCATCGCCTCGACGCGCCGCCGCTGCATCGGCGCCCGGTCGAGCAGGTGTGCGAGGCAGTCGCGGACGCTCCACCCACCGGGGTCACGCGCCTCGTTCGTCACCGCCTCGGGCAGCCCGCCGAACAGCGCGCGCAGCGCCGCCGGCGTCGCCGCCAGCGTCGGGAGGGTGGTCGGGGTGAGTGTGGTGGTCATGCGCGATTCTAACGCGCGCCGCTACGCCGCGTAGCGTAGTACCTCGACCTCGACGCCGCGCTCGACGGCTGACTCGGCCAGCCGGAACACCGCTTCGCTCACCTCGGCGGAGACGTACGCCTCCTCGCAGGTGTCGCACACCTCCGCCGGCACGCCGCGGACGACGATCACCGACTCGCCCCGTTCGAGGACGACCGTGGTTTCGCCGGGGCGCGTCTCGCCGTGCTTGCAGAGGTGGCAGCGCATCAGATCTCGTCCCGACGCTCGCTGTTATGCCAGTCAAGTGCTCCGTCGATCATTGGATCGAGTTGGAACCATGCGTTCTGACACCGAGACACGATATCCATGACGGATTCCCACTCCACCTGTCGGGGTACCGCCTCCGGATCGACGAGAAGCTGGCGGATGCGTGTCACCTGCCTCCCCTCGTACCAGCCGTGTACTAGTTCGTTGCGCGTGTCGAAGGCCGTAGGCAGAAGCTCAAGAAGCCGGTCGATGTTGCCCTGCCAGTTCTCGCGGTACAGGTGTGGCAGCCGGTAGCCGCTTGTACCGCTGGGGTTCTCAAGAAACCTCAGATGTTCGGATACCGGCCACCGGACTGGTGCTCCTTGCCTTGAGTCGGTGGAGATTCGAGCGAACTTCGCGACGAGCCCAAGTCCGAACTCGACTTCGGCACAGGAGACGATAGCCCTTCCGATCGCGTCGAAGAGCCGCGAATCCTCGTCGTCCTCGAAGTTGTAGGGATCCACGCCCCTACCGCTCCTCGATCCCGACGTAGTCGCGGGGCGGGGGGCCGGAGTAGACGGTGAGGGGGCGGATCAGGATGTTGTGCTCGAACTGCTCGAGCACCTGTACGCACCAGCCGGGCGTGCGGCCTACGGCGAAGATGGGGACGAAGAGGTCCTCCGGGATGCCGTGCAGGTAGTAGACGACCCCCGCGTAAAAGTCGACGTTCACGTTCACGCCGAGGCGCGCGTACGGCCGCATCGCCTCCACGACTGACTCGAGGATCGCGTACCACTTCGGCTCTTCCATCTCGATGGAGAGCCGTCGGACGCCCTCGCGCATGTGACGCGCGCGTGGGTCCTCCGTGCGGTAGACGCGGTGCCCGAAGCCCATGACCGGCTCGCGACGGTCGCGCAGCCCCTTCACGTACGCCGCCGCGTTCGCCGGGTCGCCGATCTCCTGCGCCATGCGCATCACGTTCTCCGCCGCGCCGCCGTGCGCGGGGCCGGAGAGCGCGGCGATCGCCGCCGTCACGCAGGCATGGAGGTTCGCGTCCGTCCCGCCGACCACGCGCGCGGTGAAGGAGGAGGCGTTGGTGCCGTGCTCCGCGTGCAGGATCAGGTCCAGGTCCATCAGCCGCGTCGCGTCCTCCGAGGGCAGTTCCCCCTTCAGCAGGTAGAGGAAGTTCGCCGCATGCCCCAGGTCGGGCCTCGGCGTCACCGGCTGCAGGCCGGAGCGCAGGCGGTGGTGCGCCGCCACGATCATCGGCACCTGGCTGGTGAGGCGGACCGACTTGCGGATCGTCGCCTCCGGCGAGTTGTCGGCGACGTCCGGGTCGAACCCGGCGACGGCGGAGACGGCGGTGCGCAGCACGTCCATCGGGTGGGCGTGCTGCATCGTGCGGATCACGTCGAACACCGGGCCGGGGAGGTCGCGCGCCGCCTTCAGTTCCGCGTCCCACAGGTCCAGCTGGGCGCGCGTCGGCAGTTCGCCGTGGAAGAGGAGGTACGCCGTCTCCTCGAACGTGGAGCGCTCGGCGAGGTCGTGGATCGAGTAGCCGCGGTAGCGAAGTTCGCCGGCGCGCCCGTCGATGGAACAGACGGCGGAACGGTCGAAGTAGACCCCGTTCAGGCCTCGGTGCACCTGGATCTCGGCGGCGTCGTCAGCCACGCAGCAGTCCCCGTCCGTCTCGCGTCCCGGCCCCCGGGCGCCTCGATGCGCACGATATCAGGCGAGGCGGCCCGGTCAGCGCCCGAAGGCGGCGTACGCCTCCGCGAACCGCGGCCGCACGAGGTCGTACAGGCGCGCGTAATCCACGTCCACGGTGCCCTCGCCCATCTGCTGGACCATGAGTTGCACCACCGCGTTGCCTTCCACCCAGCCGAGCATCACCTGGGCGCTCGCGAACGGCGGGATGTTGACGCTGGGCACGCCTTCGATGGCGATCGTGTACTGGATGCCCCACGCGAGGATGCCGTCCGGTGCGCCCTCGAGTTCGACGCCCTCCACGCTGGTCACGGTCATACGCGCGTTCGGGTCGACGGCGGCGATCTCCGCCTGGCCCGCGGCAGCGGCCACGTCCGCGGCGCAGGCTGCGACCTCCTCGACGGCGACGCCCTGGTCGAGGGAGCGCTCCGCCTGCTCCGGGCTGGACCACTCGGTCACGGAGAGCAGGACGAGCGTGAGCGCGAGCGGGTCAGCGCCTGCTCCGAAGGAGCGTGCTGCGCTGAACGCGGTGTCGGCAACCGGCTCCACGGTCACCGCGAGCCCGCAGGCCTCGTACATCTGCGTGAGCGCGTCCGCGCCCCCCGCCGCCTCCGCGAGTTCGTCGCCAACGAGGATGGCGTCGAACCGCTCCCACTCCGCGCCGGTGAGGTCCGCCTCGGTCAGCGTGGCGTCAAGGAGTGCGGTGACCGAGGCGCGCAGGGCGTCCTCGGCGGTCGGTGTGCTCGTCGGTGCGGGCGTGGACGAGACGGTGGCGGTCGCGACCGGGGTCGCGGTGGAGATGCCGGGCTGGGGCGTGGGCGTCGCCTCCTCGCCGCCGGAGCAGGCGGCGAGGAGCAGCGCACCGGCGGCGAAGCCGGGTGCCGCGAGGCGCAGGGCGAGTCGCGGCACCCGGGCCCGCACTACTCGGCCGCCGCGATCGCGTCCGTGACCTGCTTCGCGGCCGCCTGCACCAGGGCGTCACGGCCGGTCTGGACCAGGTCGGAGTTCATCTCCAGGAAGAGCAGGGTGGCGCCCACCTGGCCCTCGCTCCAGAAGTGGACCTCCATGTGGACGTTCAACGGCAGGATGACGGCCAGCGCGGCGAGGTCCACCGCGACGGCGCCCGCATCCTTGTTCGCGGTCACGGTCGGGTTGGTGACCGTGAGGCTGTTGATGGTCACCTCCGCGCCGAAGGCGGCGGCGAACGCCTCTTCGAAGCAGGGCTGCAGCGCCTCTGCGGTGAACAGGCCCTTCATCTCCGCTACGCGGGCGGCGGTGTCGAAGTCCTCCGGCATCACCGCGACCTGGTTCTGCACCTCGCGCATCACGAGGGACTCCATGTCGCCGGAGGAGTAATTGCGGGTCGCTTCCGCGAGCGGCTCGACCGAGGTGCCCGCGGCCACGCCCTCGAAGGCGGCGTCAAACTGCTGGCAGGCGGGCGACTCCGCGAAGAGGCCGTCCGTGGCGGAGTCCTCGCCGGCGCTCGTGTCGGTGGTGTCCTCCCACTCGGAGGCCGGCAGGTCGGCGATCTCGACCAACCCCGCGGCGGCCACGGCCGGCGCCTGCTCCGCGGTGATCACCTTCTTGGAGTCACCGCCGCACGCCGCGAGCAGGAGCCCGGCGGCCGTGAGGCCGGCGAGCGCGGCGGCACGCCTCAGCGAGGCGGTCGAGAGGGACATCGGTCGTACCTTCCTGCCGGGGGCTTCCGCCGCCGGGCGTCTGCGGGCGGTCCCGCGCTAGTCCTCTTCGAGGGTCGAGGTGTCGCCCTCGGGCAGTCCGAGTTCGCGTGCCTTCAGGAGGCGGCGCATGATCTTGCCGGAGCGGGTCTTCGGCAGGATGTCGATCACCTGGATCTCGCGCGGCGCCACAGCGGGGCCGAGGCGGGCGCGGGCGTGACGGTTCAGGTCGCGCATCAGTTCGTCGGTGACGGCGTACCCCTCGTTCAGGGTCACGAACGCCTTCACAACCTCCATCGCCACCTCGTCCGGCTTGCCGATGACGCCGGCTTCCGCCACCGCAGGGTGCTCGATCATCACGCTCTCCACCTCGAACGGGGAGACGAGGTGGCCGGCGGTGTTGATCACGTCGTCGTCACGGCCGACGAACCAGAGGTAGCCGTCCGCATCCTTCTTCGCCTTGTCGCCGGAGTAGTACCAGCCATTCTTGAAGCGCGAGTCGTACCGCTCCTGGTCGTTCCAGTAGGTGCGGAACATGGAGGGCCAGCCCGGCTTCACCACCAGGTGGCCTTCCACCATTGGCTCGGCGATCTCGTTCGCGTCCTCGTCCACCACGGTCACGTGGACGCCGGGGAAGGGGCGGCCCATCGAGCCGGGCCGGACGGGCATGACGGGGAAGTTGGCGCACATGATCGCGCCGGTCTCCGTCTGCCACCAGTTGTCGTGGATCGCCTGGTGGAACACCCGGTTCCCCCACACCACGGCCTCCGGGTTTAGCGGCTCGCCCACCGAGGCGATGAAGCGCAGCGTGCTCAGGTCGAACTGCGCCGGGATCTCCTCGCCCGCCTTCATCAGCAGACGGATCGCCGTGGGGGCGGTGTACCAGACCGTCACCTTGAACTTCTGGATCACCTCGTACCAGCGACGCGCGCCGAAGCTGCCCTCGTCGATGATGCTCGTCACCCCGTTGGAGAACGGCGCGAAGACGCCGTACGAGGTGCCCGTCACCCAGCCGGGGTCGGCGGTGCACCAGTAGACATCGTCCGGGTGCAGATCCAGCGCGTACTTCCCGGTCGCGTAGTGGCTCACGATCGCGTTGTGAACGTGCGCCGCGCCCTTCGGCAGCCCCGTGGTGCCGGAGGTGAAGTGCATGATCGACCAGTCCTCCGGCCCGGTGCGCTCGATCTCGAACGACTCCGACGCGGGGTGGACGATCGAGGCGTAGTCGATGTCCTCCGGGGCGACCGGCTTGCCTTCGCGGTGCGCGATCACGATCACGTGCCGCACGGAGGGCAGCTGGTCGCGGATCGCGTTCACCTTCGGCAGCAGCTTCGGGGTCGTGATGATCGTGCAGCCCTCGGCGCGGAGGACGCGCTCCTTGATCGGCTCCGGGCCGAACGCGGAGAACAGCGGCGCGGCGATCGCGCCGGTCTTCAGGATGCCGAAGACGGAGAAGTACAACTCCGGGATGCGGTCGGCGAGGATGAAGACCCGTTCGCCCTTCGCGATCCCGAGCCCCCTGAGGGCGTTTGCCACCTGGTTCGACTTCGCGCGAAGGTCGGCGTACGTGTACGTCTCGACGTTCCCGTCCGCGCCGTTCCAGACGATCGCCGGGTGGGAGGCCCGGGGGCCCTCGGCGTGGCGGTCGACGCACTCGTAGGCCTTGTTCACGAGGCCGCCCGGCCGCCCGAGTTCGGCCCACATTGCGTCCCACGACCACGACGCGCGCATCTGCGCCCAGTCCGCGAGGTTCGGCGCGACCTTCAGCCCCGCCACGTCCTTCGCGATCTCCGGGTAGCCCTCGATCATCCCCGCACCCCTTCCAGACCGCGGGGAGTATATCGCCCGGGCCCCGCCCGGCCCCTCGCTGCGGCGCTCGACGCGTTACGCGCCCGGAGTCAGCGCGGCGGCCAGCCGAGCCGGTCCAGGATGCCCGCCGCCTCCTCCGCCGTCGCCGGGCGCGGCCGGTTCTCCGCGACGTCGATGCGCGCCGGGCGAATCTCGAGGGCGGGCGGCCGCCCCACCTCGAACGTCACGATGGCGCCCGCGCTCTGGAACGGCTCCTCGCCCAGCGTGGCGAGGTCGTCCGCGTCCAGGTCGAAGACGAAGTTGCCGAGCGAGTACAGGATGAAGCGGTCGCGGTAGACCTCGACCGGCTGCAGCACGTGCGGGTGGTGTCCCACGACCAGGTCTGCGCCCGCCTCCACCGCCGCGCGGGCGATGGCGTGCTGCTCCTCGTTGACCTCGTGGTGGTACTCGTCGCCCGCGTGCAGCGTTACGACGACGAAGTCCACGCCGGGCTGCACGCGCAGCCGCGCCACGTCCTCGCGCACCGCCTCCACCGAGGCGCGCGCGACGCCGCCCGCCGCGCCGTCCGCCCAGTGCACCTCCGGGAAGGCGTTGTAGCCGAGGTACGCGATGCCCGGCTGCCCCTCGGCCGTGACGATGAGCCCCCGGCGCGCTTCCGCCTCGTCGCGTCCCGCGCCGAACCAGCGGATGCCGTGCGCATCGAGCGTTTCGATGGTGCGCGTCAGCCCCTCCACGCCGTAGTCCGTGGCGTGGTTGTTCGCGAGCGTCACCACCCGGAACGGCGTCGCCGCCAGCCCCGCGGCGAGCGCCGGGTCGGTGGCGAACACGTACTGCTTCTCCATCGGCGTGCCGATGTCCGTGAACGTCCCCTCGAGGTTCCCGACCGCGTAGTCGACCCCCTCGAACAGCGGGGCCGCCGCATCGAACGGGTACGTCGCCCCCACCGTCGCCATCGCGAACTCCACGTCGCGGTCCAGCATCAGGTCGCCCGTGAACGCCACCACCACGCGCCTCGGCGGCTCCGAAGTCGCCTCGGGCGTCGCGCTCGGCGTCGCCTCCGCCGCGGTCACGCCGGTCGCCACCGGCGTCGCCACGCGCACCTCGCCCGTCCCGCCCGCGCACGCGCTCAGCGCGAGCGTGAGGAGGAGGAGGGCGAGGCGGAGGCCGCGACGAAGCAGCGCTACCCCCGCATTCCGGAGGCGGCGTCGAAGGTGGCGCGGATGGAGCGGCGGAGGAGGGCGTCGATGTCGTCGTCGGTGGCGCCGTGGGAGCGGAGCCACGGGACCTCGTGCTCGGGGACGAGCGTCCACAGGTCGGGGCGGCGGTCCGGGTTCCAGCGACCCCAGAAGCCGGCGGGCTGGGCGTCGTGGCCGAGGCACACCTGCTCGCCGTAGCCGGCCTCGATCATCTTGAACGCGATCAGCGACCGCTGCGCCACGTACACCGGGTCGGCGCTGAAGAAGCGGTCGAGGCCCACGGTGGCGCCGCGCGAGGCGAGGCCGGTGAGGTACGCCATGTCGTCCGTGTCGTTCGAGTGGCCGATCGTCACGGCGCGCAGGTCGAGCCCCTCGTCCTCGAAGATGTCGAGGAGCGGCGTACCGAGCTGGTCGGTGGCGAGGGTGTGGCAGGAGATCGGCACGCCGGCCGCCTTCGCGGCGCGGGCGGCGCCGCGGGCCATCTTTTCCAGTTGCGCGCGCGGCGGGTTACGGCCGTCGGTGAGCCGCGCCTCCATGTCCCAGGCGATCTTGATGATGCCGGGGCGGATGCCGGAGCCCTCGATGCCGTCCTCGATCTCGCGCACGAAGTACTCCGCGACCTCGTCCGCGTCCCAGTTGAAGTAGACCGGCGGCACCCAGCGGTACACGCCCGTAGCGCAAACGATGTTCACGTCGTGTTCGCGGTGGCGCTCCGCGACCGCCTCGAAGAGCCACACCTGGCGGCCGAGGTCGAACGGGGTGAGGTCGATGATCGTGTCGATGCCGGCGCGGCGGACGCGGGCAAGCGCCTCCACGCAGCGGTCGACCATCTCCTGGCGGCGCTCCGCGGTGTCCATGAAGCCGGGCAGCCGCTCCATGCCGGAGATGCCGGTGGTGAGGTGCTCATGTGAGAGCGTGCGACCGAGGCCGCTGCTGTCGATCTCGCCGCGGACCGTGTGCACCATCCCGCTGCCTCCTGCTCGCGCGCCGCGCCCGGCCTGACTCAGTCCTCGAGCGCCTGCATGCCTTCGATGATCGTCCACGCCGCCCGGCCCCAGCGCGCCACGCTCTCGGCGTCGCACGCGGCGTCGAAGGTGTCCTGCGGGGAGTGGAAGTAGCGGTGGCCACCGAGGAACGTAACATAACGCGCGCCGAGCGCCTTGAGGTTGCGCGCCTCGCCGTTGCCGGACTCGCCCGCAGGCATCGCCTCGAACCCCTCGACGCCCGCGGCGGCGAGCGCGCCGGTGGCGAGCCCGTGCAGCGCATCGTCGCTCGCGCCCATCCGCGCCTGCGGGAAGCGCGCGCCGATCGACGCGCCGAGGTGCAGCCACGCGGCGGCTTCCTTCGGCAGGGCGCCGCGGCGCTTCAGGAAGTCCTCCAGCCCCAGGTGGTGGAGTTCGTGCCCGGCGGAGGCGACGAAGTGGACGGTGCGCCTCGGGCCGCTCGCCGCGAGCGCCTCCGCGATCGCGATCCAGATGGCGATGCCGCCGCCGCGCTCGGCCGCGCACGTGAACCAGCCCGACTTGGGGGTCATCACCACGAGCGGCCGCGCCGCCGCGTCCGTGCCGGGCACGGTGGCGACGACGTTCGTGGCGTTCGAGCGCAGCCGCTCGCCGTCCACCTCGATCGTCCCCTCCACGCCGAGGACGACGGAGGAGATGAGCGAGCGCGCGTCTCGCTCCGCGATCTGCAGCACGGGGAGGTTGAACGGCGCGCCGATGTTCTCCGCGTTGCGGAGGACGACGCGCCCCTCCGGGTCGCCCGAGGGGACGACCACGCCGAGGACGCCGGCGTCCTTCAGGTCCTGGTAGTGCTTGCGGGCATCCAGCGCCGTCCACCGCTTGTCGCCCTGCAGGGCGGAGGTGGCGATGACGATCTTGCCGAACAGGTCGGGATCGTTGTCCTCGCAGAGGTCGCTGGTGAGGCCGCCGTAGTCTGTGAAGCCGCCGTCGTACATCGGCACGCCGTCCGCCTGGCCGCCGGGCCAGGAGATGCGGGCGGTGCGGTACTCCACGCGCGGGAAGGGGAACTTCTCGAGGTCGGCCGTCACGCCCGCCTCGCGGAGTTCGTCGCGCAGCCAGGTGCTGGTGCGGTCGTCGCCGGGCCAGCCGGTGCGATGGATGCCGAACGCCTCGTAAGCACGGATGCGCCGCTCGATCACCCCGGGGTCGAAGCCTCGCATGCCGTCCACGTGTGCCCCCAGCGTCCCGCAGGCTCCTCAATGCGCCCGGAGCGTGCCGCCCGCGGGCGGGATCGTCAACCGATCGTTCACCAAACCCGGGGGCGGGCCGCGGGGTCGGTGCGGTATGGTGGATCGGCTCGCCCCCACGTCGCGATGGAGCCGTCATCCTGCCCGCTCGAGTCCTCCTGCGACGCGCCGCCCGGCGCCTGACCTTCGTGCTGGCCGCGGGCGCGCTGTGGGCCGGCGTCTCCGCGGGCGCCCTCACCATCGCTGAGGCGGAGGTGGACGCCGGCAGCGCAGCCACCGAGGACTGGCGGCTGTACGACGGTGGCGTCCGCTTCGGTCCCGCCGAACTGGGCGACGGCCCGCTGCCCCTCGAACTCGCAATCGACTACTTCTCCACGGGATCGCCCCCCGTGAAGTGGTCGAACTCCCGCGCCGTCGTCTCGATCTGCACGCACCAGGTCGGGCGTCCTTCTAGCGTCTCCGCCGAGTTGTTCCGCGACGCCGTCCGGCAGGGGGCGGAGCTGTGGAACACCCTGGAAGCGGCGGTCGTGTACGACTACATGGGCGACTGCACGCACGCCTCCACCTGGTCGGACGGCAACCGCGTGAACGAGGTGGGCTGGGACGACGCGCGCAACGTGGTGCGCGACCCGGCGGCGGCGGTGACGCAGGGTACCTGGGTCGTGGGCCCGGGCCGCCGCGACTTCCAGGAGATCGATGTCATCATCGACCACACGATGAACGTGCCGGAGGCGTGCTTCCGGAGCGTGGTGGCACACGAACTGGGCCACGGGCTGGGCTTCGGCCACAGTGACGTGCGCGGCCAGTTGATGTTCCCGTCCTTCAACTCGAGCGACCCGAGCACCTGCCCCGGCAGCATCAGCGCGGAGGAGGCGGCGTTCCTGCTCAACCTGTACGGCCAGAACCGCCGGCCCGCACTGGTGGCCCCGGCCCCGGTGAGCGTGGCTGCCGGCCAGTCCGCCGTGGTCGCGGTGGACGCCAGCGACCCGGAGGGCGACCCGCTCACTTACCGGTGGACGCAGACCTCCGGCGTGCCGGTGGCGTTCACCCCGGACCTCCCGACGCTCGCCTTCACCGCGCCCGCGACGGCCGGTGAGGTGCTCACGTTCAACTTCAGCGTCGCCGACCGCTTCCGGGCGGCCTCCGCGGTGGTCACCGTGACGGTCGAGGAGGCCCCGGAGCCGCCACCGGGCAGCGGCACGTTCGCGGGAGCGTTTCCCCCGCGTGGGGTCGGCCTCGTGGTCTGGAACGGCGGCGACGTCGGTTCGGCGCTCGCGGCTGCGGCCGATCAGGGGGCGGGCGCGCTGTTCATCACCAGCGGCGGCCGGTTCATCGGCTACACGGTGGGGGCGCCCTCGTTCGTGAACGCGGGCTTCATGGCCGCCTACCCGGCCGGGGAGATCCCCGCGGGCACGCCGATGCTGGTGGTGGTGTACGGCGCAGGCCAGACCGTCAGGCGGTAACGCCTAGGGCTCGCGCGGGACGGACGGCCCCACGGCGGCCGGGCCCGGAGGCGCGTCGCCGAACGCCATGAAGTCCCAGCGGTAGAGCAGCGCGAACCAGATCCCCTTCGCCCACCGGTAGCCGAGGGCGGTCGCGAGCAGGCTCGCGATGGCGATCGTCCAGACGGGGTCCCAGCCCAGGTCGCGGATCGGCCGCCACGCGACCTCCGCGACCGACAGCACGACGCCCACGACCGCGCCGATGGTGTAGCCGATCGCGAGCGCGCCGAGCCACGCTCCCGCCGAGGTCTGATAGCGCAGGTCACACACCGAGCAGCGCTCGTGCATGTCCGCGTAGCCGGTGAACATGGAGGACTGGCCGCAGGCCGGGCAGCGACCGAGGAGGCCGGCGCGCCAGAGGCTCTTCAGCAGCGAGCGGGACGTGGCAACTTCGGCCATGGCGGCACCTCCACCCTTCCAGTGTTGCCCCGCAGGCCGGGCGGGGCAATCGACCTTCGGCCCCGGCCGGGCGGGACTGGCCGCCTCGGTACCCCCTATCGGGTGCCTGCATATACTGGGATCAGGCACTCCGCCGCTCCCCCTCGCGATCGCGGACGTATCGGACGGACTGGCTTGGCGGACACGCACCAGACTGCGGATCTCGTCGCGCGCATTGCCGCGCTCCCCCGCTCCGAGGACTTCCAGGGCGTCGCCCTGACCCCCGATTGCGACCCGCGCGCCCTGCTGGCTGACCCTGCCGCGCACGGCGTGGTTGCCTCCTACGAGCGCCCCGAGCGCGGCCTCGCACTCGTCGGCCTCGGCGTCGCCGAGCGCATCGAGGTTCCCGCCGGCGGTGGCCCGGCCTCCGTGCGCGAGGAGATGCGCCGCGTCCTGGACCGCGCGGTGGGTGGCGACGCCCCCGGACTGCGGCCGAGGATGCTCGGAGGTTTCCGCTTCAACCCGAACGCCGCTGCCGGCGAGCCGTGGGGCCCGTTCGGCGGCGGGTGGCTCGTCCTGCCGCGCG